>Ga0265301_10004826_pt1 | contig 13458 bp, 14 predicted proteins | sample AusTroGonzalo_MG_2_FD_193488 | JGI IMG/M metagenome (GOLD analysis project Ga0265301, IMG submission 193488) | Bovine rumen microbial communities from tropical cattle in Woodstock, Queensland, Australia - Gonzalo_04 | ecosystem: Host-associated > Mammals > Digestive system > Stomach > Rumen ...
GAAGCAGCCACCTGGAAAATTGCGCAGGCAATTTCGTAAGAAGACAATAACACGATAATAAATCATGTTGACAAAATGCTTATATCATGGTATCTTTATTGTGTTAGATAAAACTAACAGTTGGCTGCCCCAATTCAATATCAATCGGGTCGGGCAACCCGAATGATATACCAAAGACCTTACCTCCAAAGGTGGCGGGATGCCAACGCACACGGCATCCCGCTTTCTTCACACCAATCGGAAAGGAACAATGCCATGAATATCCACGAGTCCGCTGAAGATTATCTGGAGCAGATTCTGATGCTGCTGGAGAAAAAGGGGCACGCCCGCTCGATCGATATCGCCAATGAGCGGAATGTTTCTAAGCCGTCTGTCAGCATCGCCATGAAAAAGCTGAGAGAGAACGGATACATTAAAATGGGCATGGATAATATGATCTCCCTGACGGATAAAGGCTATGCCATCGCGCGAAAAATGTATGACCGTCATCAGGCGCTGACAAAATATCTCCTCCAGCTTGGTGTACCGGAGGAGATCGCCAAAGGAGACGCCTGCAAGATCGAGCATGATCTTTCCGAGGAATCCTTTGCCGCCATATGCAGTCAGATCGTATGAAATAACAGATTGTTTTACACAGAATTGCCGGGTTGATTCTCCTGAAGATCGATCCGGCCTTTTTCCATTCTGAAAATACGGTCCGCATACTTCAGCGCGTCGTTCTCGTGGGTGACGATGAAAACCGCTTTCTTCTGATCATGCGCAAAAGAAGATAATGCGGACAGCACCTTTTCCGTATTCTCGTCATCCAGGTCGCCTGTAGGTTCATCCGCAAACAGAACATCCGGATTCTGAACAAGAGCACGGATGATCGCCATGCGGCGAAGTTCTCCCCCGGAAAGCTCCCGGGGCATCGCGTCGGCAAGATGATCGATCTCGAAGTCGTCCATCCGCTGACGGGCTTCCTCTGCAGGCGCAGTTTTTTCGTACAGCTTTGCCGGCAACAGGATGTTTTCCATCACCGTCAGTGTATCCACCGCGCTTCTGCCCTGGGGAACGACACCGATCCTTTTGTTCCGGAAGCGGGAAAGCTCGTCGTCTTTCAGGCTGTAGAGATCCGTATCGTCCAGCAGAACCTTCCCTTCCGTGGGTTCCAGAATGCCCGCAAGCATATTCAGCAAAGTGGTTTTCCCGGATCCGCTCCGTCCCGTCAGCACGGTTACGGATCCCGAAGGCACTTCCAGGCTCAGGGAGGATACAGCATAGAAGTAGTTGGCGCTGCCGGTATTCCGGAAAAATGTTTTACTGATATTGTCCGCTTTCAGAATCATATCAGTTTCCCTCCCTAAGAGCTGTGCCGGGGTTTACTCGGCTGAGGCGCCAGGCAGAAAGCGCGCTTGCCGCAGCTGAAACCGCGATGGACAAAAGAATCGTACCGATTGCCAGAAGAAGTACAGTGGAAAACGCCGGCATCAGATAGGGCAATCCCAGACTGCTTTCGATCAGGGAAGCAAAGGCGAAAACCCCGACGGCAGCAACAATGACGCCCAGGATGCCGCCCATCAATCCGCAGGCAGCTGACTCCAGCAAAGCCATCCGTCCGAGCATCTTCCTGGATGCTCCCAGCACCCGGAGTACCGCGAACTCCCTGGAACGCTCCCGGATAATCATCACATATGAGAGCAAAAGGATGATAAAAGCAAGCACCCAGATCACGACGATCATGGTGCTCACTGTGCGGCTGACACCGGCAAGGCTGTCGGAAACGCCGGTAATCATGGAACGGGTTCGGACAGCCGTCACTTTACGGAGTTTGCCGGTCAGCGCCGTGTTCACCGTATCAATATCATATCCGTCTTTCACTTTGATGTAGACCGCGGAAACAACAGAATCGTCATCGCTTGTGATTTTATGGCTGATGCCTTTTGCTTCGGCTGCCGCGAGAAGCTTATTCATGGTATCCATATTGCAGTAGACAGCGGTATCCAGGCCTGTTCCCGTGGGTTCCAGTCGCGCAATCACCTTGCACCGCTGCTCATAAATCCGGATGATCTCACCGATATCCGCTTCCACCTTGCAGCCGACTGCGACTTCCATTTCGCCAAGCTCACCGGTGAGGCTTCGGGCAATCCACGGCTGCACGGTAAAATCCTTTTCGGGATCGATGCCGATCACCTGGATTTTGATCGAACAGCAGTCAGCTTTCAGGGAAGCAAGAAAGACCTGCGGAGCAGCTTTTTCCACCCCCGGCACCTCCAGCGCTTTTTCCGTCACGGAAGCATCCATGTAAAACGCCCCGGTGGTTCCCTGCAGGAACATGTTCTGGAAGCTGACTTTGCTCTGCGCCTCCGAAGGCACCAGAATGATATCGGCACCCAGACGGGCTTCCAGGCTCTGAAGGCCGTTCCGCAAAGACAGCACAACTACGGAACCGCCGAAGACCGCCAGTGCCAGAAAAGCGGTCAGCAGTACCAACGCAATCGTTCTTCCCGGCTTTCTCTTCAGGTTCTTTACGGATAAAGACGTCATCCCGGTCATTGTTTCCCCCACTTATCCTTACTGCCCACCCAGGCGCCGATCGCGGCCGTCAGCCCGCCGGCGGCGAACAGGATGATCATCGCCGGCTGCATTACAGCCCGGCAGTGCATGCTGCTCATCCGGCACAGGCTGATCAGCGTTCCAGGGGTCAGAATTCCCAGTACGCATACTGCAATGCTGCTCAGATACGTTCCAAAGCGGGCACGCCCGGAAACAATCGTCAGCACAGCGAGAATACCCAGCAGGCATCCCAGTCCGAGGAGTGCCCGGCCTGCCCACCAGCAGGCGCCGACGCTGCCGTCCTCATGCACACAGGGGCTTAAAAAGGTAAAGCTGCCGATTGAAATCACCAAAGCAAGCACAAGCATGACGCATCCGGGAATGATTTGCTTTTTCACATTCTCATCCTTCACTTTCCGAAATTCTCATTGATGACTTCCCGCGCCACTTTGCCGTGTTCCAGCACAATCGTTCGCTGCGCGGCATCCGCCACCTCCGGGTCGTGGGTCACAACGATCAGCGTTGTCCCCTCTTTATGAAGCTGTGCGAAAAGATCCAGAACGATGTTTTCGTTCGCTTCATCCAGATTGCCGGTCGGTTCGTCCGCCAGGATCAGTTCCGGATGATTGATCAGCGCCCTGGCCACGCAGACACGCTGCTGCTCGCCGCCCGAAAGCTGGCTGGGAAGATGTCTGGCACGTTCCCGCAGGCCGACCCGTTCCAGCGCTTCCAGCGCTTCCTCCTCATCCGGCATGGAGTGATAATACTGGCTGACCATGACGTTCTCCACCGCCGTCAGATAGTTCACCATGTGGAACTGCTGAAAGATAAGCCCGATCTTGTCCCGGCGGATATCCGTCAGGTTTTTGCTGCTTTCCCTGCTGATATCCACCCCGTCCAGCAGCACTTCGCCCTTTGTCGGTTTATCCATGCAGCCAATGATGTTCATCATGGTACTCTTGCCGCTGCCGGACGGTCCCATGATCGCGACCCATTCTCCCTGATCCACATGCAGGGAAACATTATCCAAAGCCTTCAGATCACCGTAGATCTTGGAAACATTCTTCAGTTCAAGCAGGCTCATTGTTATTCTCCTTTCAGTACAAGCGCAGGATCAATCGCTACCGCGCGCTTAATGGGAAGCAGGCAGCTCAGCGCCGCAATCGCCATGGAAACGATGATCGTAATCGGCAGCAGCAGCGGCTGGAATGTAATCGAAGAACCGAACACGTTGACGCTGACCACCTGTGCGAATACAAAGCCGAGGATACCGCCCATGACGCCGCCCAGCAGACCCAGAAACAGTCCTTCTCCCAGGAATTCCTTCCGGATGGACCCGTCCGACGCGCCCAGGGCTTTGCGCAGACCGATCTCTCTCCGCCGCTCCGAGACCACCGCCATCATCGTCGTAGAAACGCAGATCATGGTCAGCAGCAGCACGACCAGTGTCACCAGGAATACGAGGGCCGTCAGTTTTTCCAGCACCGATGCTTCGGAGCGGGTGACCCGTTTCACCAGTCTCGCCCGGACGTTCTCACTGTCCTGCGTAATGGCGCCCGCGTAAGTCTCCAGCTGTTCAGCCCCAGCGGAAACACTCAGCTCCGCCACGTCCAGCTGGCCCGAACCCGTAAGGGATTCCATATCTTCAAGAGACAGGAATACATATTCTTCCTCTTCTCCGCCTGTGGTCAGAATGCCCGTAACCGTAAAGTTCAGGGTCTGGGGTTTCACATTCTTTTCCGTTTTCCGGGCGGTATTGATGGCTGTCACAACCGCTTCCGACGTAATGGTTGCACCTGAAAGCGCGTCTACGTCCTTGCCTGCCGTAAGCGGAAGCGTTTTGCCTTTGAACTGATTCAGGTATGATTCATCCTCCGATGCCCGTCCGCCATATTCGGGGGTTTGGGTTTCGGCATTGATCTCAATTGTTTTTATGGCACTGTTCTCATCCAGCTGCAGGCTGACATAGACTACGCCTCCGCCGAATCCTTCGGCGCTGCCAGAAAGCGTCGCGTTTGGAATACGGCTTTCTTCCGGAGTCAGTTCATCCGATGAGGAAATTGGCTGATAAGTCAGTTCCATCGTGGAACCGGCCTTCACCCCGATCGTATCCGCGATACTTTTCCCCACCAGTACCTCCCGGGTGTTCTCCGGATAAGCGCCTTCAATGCTGAAATAGGGACTGGTCTTCGGCACTTGTGTGAAGTCCGTTCCGGCTGCGGTAAAGGACTGCTGCCGGGAAGTCATATCCAGCCGGACATATCGGTAAGGGGTTGCGCCAATCAGTTCATCCTGCGGGATTTTTTGCTGGACCTCCGCCAGATGATCGCGGTCAAGAATCTCTCCTTCTTTTGGAAGGATCAGCATGTTGGCCCCGTAGGAACGAAACTGCGCACCCATCTGTCTGGGCACATCCACGTAAATCGTCACCAGTCCGGCCAGGATCGTGGCTCCGATCCCGATGGACAGCAGCGCGATCAGCATCCGTGACCGCCTCCGCAGCAAAGATGCCGTAATCATCCGAAGGAACATTCTTCTCTTTGTCATATCAGTGCCCTCCGTGCAGCACTTCCGCCGGCCGCAGCCTCAACACCATCCGAATCGCCGGAAGACTTCCGGCAATGGTAACCAGTGCAATCAGGCCTGCCACAATCGGTGCCACCTTCGGATCCATATCAATGGAGGATCCGAAAACGCTTTGCCCGATGAGCTGAGCAAACCCAAAACCCATCAGATAGCCGGCAGCAAACCCAATCAGTGCCGTAATCAGAATCTCTGTCATGACAACGCCGGTGATGGATCTGTCCTTTGCGCCGATCGCCTTCAGCAAGCCGATTTCCTGACTGCGTTCCATCACGGAAGCCGTAACCAGATTGGAGATGCCCAGCGCCGACCCGATCAGGCTCAGCGCCGTAATCAGGATCATGAGCAGTTTTGTCTTGTCCAGAATCGTCCCTTCGCTTTCAGCCACTTTCCGGACGGCGGTGGCGACTGAACCGGTGATCACTTCCTGAATCTGATAGCAGATCGCGGAAACATAGGCGGTACAGTACCAGGTTTCGTAATCCCGGCTGCTGAGTGCCGCCGGATTGCGTGCCGCCCGGCGTGCCAGTTCGTTGTCCGGAGTAGTCAGGGCGGAAACTTCAATGGAAGCCACCTTACCGTCGCGGTCCGTCAGTTCCTGCACCAGATCCAGGGTCGCATAGAGCTGATCATCTTCATCCCCGCCGGCATCGTAGATCCCGGCAATCGTTACATCCTTTTCCCCGTGGCTGCCGGTCAGATGAATCGAATCTCCGGCATGCCAGCCCATCCGCTCCGCCAAAGCAGCGCCTGCCATGACCTCGGAGGAAGCGTTTTCGTCCTTCTCATCCAGCCAGCGTCCTTCCGTAACATCCCACCAGGAGCGCATCCCGACCACGCCGGCATCAAGGCTTTCACCGGTCGGCAGGTCCAGATGATGATTGAACCAGGTTCCCGTGATTTTTACGGAAGCATTTTCCGAAACCTGAACCTGTGTATCCAGAAAAGGCGTAAAGTCCACAATATTGAATGCCCAGAAGATTGTTTTCAGTTTGCCCAGCTCGTCTTCACGCAGATATGCCGTGTTCAGCTCCGAACCTTCCCCGACATCATAGATATCGGACAATAACGAAGAATCTTTGGGTTTTACAACGATGTTGGCCCCGTAGTTCTTCAGTTCCTTGTTGACCTTCTCCTCCACGCCCAGCACAACATTCAGCATGCCTGTAGCAAGGGAGGCCCCCAGGGCTATGGTCAGCGCAATCAGCAGCATCTTCCCTTTCTGATGAAAGAGCACGCCCCGTATCATCCGAAACAGCATTTCTCTTAAAATCCTTCCCTTATTTAAATTCCTTCTCACATGGCAGCCGAAGGGGTTTAAGGGGGCGATCGGAAAGCCCCCTTATTTAAACTCCTTCTCACCTGCAATGAGATCCTCGAGCCGGAAAACCAGATTCCCGTCCTTGACTTCATAAGCCAGTGGAATCGGATTGCAGCCGCCCTTGAAGCCGATGGTGTTGATATTCATCACAACGTCACAGCGCTTGCAGACAACCTGTCCGTTCCGCTCGAAATAGCCGGCGTTTCCGCATACCTCACAGGCGTCAAGCCCAACGCCATAGCTGGCGGAATTGGGCTTTTTCACCACGATCCACCGGACGTCAATATTGTTTTCGGTCCTGTATTCAAAACGGTGCAGATGTCCGTCATTGACGGCTTCTGTCGGAATCAGGATGACTCCTGCTCCGGCATCCACGGTATAGCTTTCCGGTGCGGAAAGTTCCACCTGCTTGGTATCGTTTGTCTTGACGACGGTCAGGATCAGGGAAAACAGCACAAGGCACACCAGCGTTCCGACAGCCATCCGGCGCCAGTGCCGGTTTCTTGCTTTCAGTTTGCGAAGCTGGGCCGGATTGTCATACTTTTCCCTCAGGATTGTTCCCTGCCGGAAGAAGAAGACGCACAGCAGGACAATCAGGCCGACCGTAATCCAGATAAACAGCATGGAGTGGTTGGCCGTGAACATCATCCAGTTTCCGATCCATCCGTATGCTTCATCAGTGTACTTCACAGACCATCCGAGCCATTTTGCCCGGTTGACCCACGGCGCAAAGAATCGACCGAAACAGTACACGGCAAAAACAAGAAGATTCACATTCAGCAAAGCCGGAACCCATGAATAGGGTTTTATATCAAGCGTGCAGTGCGAAAGCAGCCGCGAATAAATCAAAAGCAGAATCAGCGCGCCGAGCCATCCGGCCATGCGCACAAGGTAATAAGAGGACAGATACCCCTGTCCCATGGTGTTAAAACTGAAGGGATACAGCAGAACTCCGGGAAGTGAATAAAAAATCAGAACGGCCGAGATCAGTGACCCGGCAATGCACAGAACGGTGCTGCCTGCCCCGGCGGGCTGCTTCTCCTTTCTGCCGAAGCAGAAAGTCAGCACGAGGAAAAGGACCGTCAGCGTCAGCAGAACCGCATAAATATAATGATTCCAGTGGCTGGATACAATCAGTTTTGTGTTAAATTTGACGATCGCCAGGGCAATGGAAGCCAGGACACCCAGCCCCAGCGCAGTTCCGTGGATCATACGGCCTTTGCGGTCGGCAACACGAGAAAGCATCGTATGCATTAACGTGACATAAGTCACTGTAAGGAAGAGATCCTGGATCACCATCCAAAGATACTTGAACACGGCAAGACCTCCGTTACTTCGGGTTCATAAACATGCCAAATGCCGGCGCTCCACCAACGCGGGCCCCGGGGCCCGCGCCCCGCGGATGGAGCGCCAGCATGGAAAAAATCCTTTTACAGGTTCTGTGTCATTACCATTCCTTGACAAACTTCCAGCCGGTCCAGGTGGCAGTCAGCGGTTCGGTCCAGAAGCCGTCCTTGGCTTCAACGCCGGTCTCCGAATCCACGTGGAGCAGATAGCCGTTCTCTGCCGGGCTCTTGATGGACAGGGTAATGGAATATTCGCCTTCCGCCAGCGGGATGTTGTTGCCGTAGTGCGGGCCGTCAGAAGCCGCCATAGGCATCATGGAACCGGAATAGACTTCCTTGCCGTCCTTGTCTTTGATCACGAAATCAATGCTCAGGTAAGGTACCCAGCCGTCCACCGGGAAGCCGTAGGGATTCTCTTTCGCCGTCAGGTCCACTTCGATGTGCAGGTCAGAGCCTTCCTTGGGCGTGGCATTCTCGGCAGGCGCCATATCCACGGGCTGGAAATACACCATCGCCATGGTCATGAAATCCACATCCTGTTCGCCTTCGACGCCGAGTTCGTATTCATCAAAACCGGCTTCTTCCGCCATAGAAACAGCGGAAACAGCGAAGAGCATAATAGCAGCCAGCAGCAGAGCAACCAGTTTTTTCATTTGGACATCCTCCTCATTCATAAAAACTCTTTTTGTATATCCGGCACGATGATTCGCGGGGCACAGGCGCCGGTGGCGCCTGCGTTGCTTTCATCGTGAGGGGTATCAGGATTGAGCGGGCTGGGCTGTCTGAGCGGCCTGATCGGCCTGAGCGGTCTCCGCGACCTGAGTGGCCTGATCAGCTTCAGCGGCTTGACACGCCTGAATTGCTTGGGCGAGCTGCGCCTTGAGCGCATTGATTTTCCCGCGGTAGTGAGCCATCATAAACGTAACCAGCAGGATAATCGCCAGAATCAGCTGGGGCACAAGCGTTTCCAGCCAGGGGTAAATTCCGAAGATCTGGATCACGTCGTTCTCCGGGATGCCGGGAACGCGCAGTGTCAGGTCAAACACATTGCCTTCCGCCAGTTCCTTGATTCCGCTGCCCAGGAAGCTGACGCACATGATCGCCATCAGAATGGATGTAGCAGTGAAGAACACCTTGATCGGCAGCTTAATGGACAGTTTCGTGATGGCCAGATAAACGAAGACCAGCAGGACGCATCCGGCCCCGAATCCGGCCCAGACCATGCCGGGATTACCCTCACTGAGCATCGGCTGGTAGAACAGTACAACCTCCGCTCCTTCCCGGAATACGCTCAGGAAAGCCGTGAAGGCAAGAGCAAACGTGCTTCCCTGCTCCACGGAGGACTGGACCTTTCCGTCAATAAAGCGGCTCCAGTTGGCGGCCTCGGCTTTGGAAATCATCCAGTTGCTGACATAGAACAGGACGCAGACAGCAATCAGCGCGGTAATTCCTTCGATGACTTCCTGTGCAACGCCCGCGCCAACAAACGCCTGTTTTGCCCAGGAAAGTGCAAATGCTGCCACAAAACTTGCCGCGATACCGGCAATCGCGCCGATATACACATTCCTGACGCTGCGGCCGTTCCCGCTCTTGACCAGATAGGCGATGATCGCCGCAATGACCAGAATCGCTTCCAGGCCTTCCCGGACAATAATGCCGAAGGCTCCCAGGAACGTCAGCAGTTTCGGATCGCTTTGCTTTTCTTCCGCGGCAGCGTTCTCCTCCGCAGTTTCACTCGCTTCCCCGGCTTCCGCAGCCTTTGCCTCCGCCTTCTTTGTGTCAATTGCTTTGGCATATTTCAGGATGTTGTTCTTCGCCTTGTCGGTCGTTGTGCGATACTTGTTTTTCTGATACTTTTCCGCTCCGGACGCGACCAGACCGCGCAAATCGGAGAAGTTCTTTTCAACAGTCTGCCTTTCTTTAATGGAAAGATCTGTATAAATAGCATGACTCAGCCCGGATTCCTCATAGACTGAATAATATGCCGTATTCAGATTATCCTGAGCCGCATCAAAATCTTTGTCCAGATAACCCATGTAGGCCGTATCCAGCAGTTCCTTCACCAGTGTGGCAGCTTCATACCAGTTTTCATACTTCGCGGCCGCATTAGGATCCGCGGAATATTCCGCGTAAGGATCACTGGTTACCAGTTCACCGCGCTGGTAGTATTTGGTTTCGCTCTGCACGCCGCCCTGCATGGCAGCCAGCTTGTTTCCGTCTTCCCGGATCATCGCCTTCAGTTTTGAAAGCGCGCTGCGGACGGCTGTCTTTGTTTCAGTCGTTTCATTTTCTTTTTTGACGGCAGCCTTGCAGGCGGAAAACTGCATTTCAACAGCGTTCTTGCGGTTCCCGCTGATATAGCTCATGGTCTGCCGTTCGAAACCGGTTGTCTCATATACCCGGAAATATGCATTGCTTACATTGTCGTAGGCAGCCGCCGCGTCTCCGTCCAGATAAGCTTCAAACGCAGCATCCAGAAATTTGTCAATCTCGTCCGCCGCATCCGCCCATCTCGTTGATGCCGTTTCCTCAGCAAGGCAGGACCACGGAAACGCCAATAACACAATGACCAGGGCGCACAGTACCCTAAGGAATAACGCTTTCTTTTGCATGCCCGTTTCTCCTCCGTTAAGCATACATAACGTTAGCACCTGCTAACTTGCATAAAATCTTAACACAGAATCACAGGGCTGCGTTATCCTGATATTGACATAATGTTGTAAACACATTTGTCTGATATCGACCTTTTGGTTTTTTGATGCTGAAATATTGAAAAACACGGTTAGGTTATGCTAATATATGAAAGCGGTTAGGTTAAACTAATGTCAATTGGCCACCCCGCAGGAGGAAATCCGTTATGAAGCAAGGGCAGATGAGTCCGGAAACCGTATCAGAAACCGTGAAAAAGAAAACCGGCGGAGAAATCCTGACGCAGGCAGTTTCGGATTATATTGAAGCGCATTCCAGAGAGAAATTCTCCCTGCAAAAGATGGCAGACGATCTTTATGTAAATGGGTGTTACCTCCTGCGGGCTTTCAAAAAGCATACCGGATATACACCGCTGGCTTACCATAACCATGTCCGCTGTATGGAAGCCAAGGATTTACTGGCTCATACCGATAAAGGAATCTCCGAAATCGGAGAAATCGTCGGATTTGTTTCCTCCGCCCATTTCTCCCATGTATTCAAAAAGTCGGAAGGCTGCACGCCTTCCGACTACAGAATGAACCACCGGACTTATTGGGAAAAGAAAGAGAACTGTGAAGAAGATGTGTCGTGACTGTGCGTAATACTCTGAGGCAGAAAAGATGAATATTCAAACCATAGAAGGAATCCTGATCCCGTTCCTGGGCACTACCCTGGGAGCCGCGATGGTTTTTCTCCTTAAAAATCAGATTTCCGTCACCGTACAGAAAGCGCTCACCGGTTTTGCCGCGGGCGTGATGGTTGCCGCTTCCTTTTGGAGTCTGCTGCAGCCCGCGCTGGACAGCAGCGTACATATGGGATCTCTGGCTTTCCTTCCCGCCGCCATCGGATTCCTGATCGGGATCGGTTTTCTGCTGGGGCTGGATATGCTCACACCCCACATGCATATGGATAAGCAGAATGAAGGACCGCAAAGTGGCTTCAAGCGCACGACCAAGCTGATCCTTGCCGTAACGCTGCACAATATCCCCGAAGGCATGGCGGTCGGCGTGGTCTATGCCGGTTTACAGGCCGGATCGGCCGGAATCACATCAGCCGGGGCGCTTACCCTGGCGCTGGGGATCGCCATTCAGAATTTCCCCGAAGGCGCGATTGTTTCCATGCCCCTGCTGGCGGAAGGTATGCCGAAGCGAAGGACCTTCCTGATGGGTGTTCTTTCCGGTGCGGTCGAACCCATCGCCGCAGCGATCACAATCCTGGCCGCAGGTCTTGTCACCCCCGTGATGCCCTATTTCCTGGCTTTCGCTGCCGGCGCCATGATATATGTCGTTGTGGAGGAACTGATTCCCGAAATGTCGGAAGGAAAGCATTCAAACATCGGTACCATCGCTTTCTCCCTGGGTTTTGTCCTCATGATGATCCTGGATGTCGCCCTGGGATAAAGATCCTGACTTTTCCGGCAGTTTTCTGATCCTGACTTTCGTCTGATTGTGTAATTATCTGGGTTAATATTCAATCCAGCCGGTAAAGTGGCAGCATTCACAGCCTTCTCCCATACAGCACCCACAGAAGATGCGCCTTGAACCATCCTGCGAAACGATCCGGGATCTGACTTTGGGAAGCTTTTGTCCGCAGACCGGTGCCTTCTCTGAAAAAAGATAAGCCTGCAATTCCTGGGATGCGATTCCGTCCTCTGTAATCCCGATCTGTTTCTGGAAAAGAATGACTCGTTCCATCGTCACGTCGTTATAAACATTGGTCAGGTCAGAACCGCTCCGGATATATCCCAATTCCTGAAGGCGCTGCTTCAGAGCAAGAACATCGTCTCCCTTGGTTCCTTTTTGCAGCACCCTGTATTCCAGCATGGAGGGATCTGCTTCCCGAAGCAAAGTCAGGAATTCGGTTTTGCAGTAACCTGGCTGATCCTGATATGAAACCCTGCACCAGGTTTCATCTTCCTGCAAAACAGAAATGCAGGTCCCGTTTGGAATCTCAGTCAGCACACGCCCTTTTTCATCTGCTGCTTCTCGCATTTTCAGGGGGCCTTTTTTTGTTGTCACCTTGGCAACAATACAACGATCTCCTTCTGCGGCTGAGGTGCTGATAAGCAGAAAAATCATGATCACAGAAAGCAGTAAAACAAACAGTTTTTTCACGGTTGCCCCTCCTTGCCCCACATCAGTTCCGCATCCACAAGGTGAAGATATTTAACTCCCTCTTCCTCATATGTTTCGAGCCTGCCGGTGACAATGATATCAGTCCCGATTTCAGGATATTCATCAGGCCATTTATGTTCGCCTCCCCAAACAAATTCTATTCCCTGAGCGCAGCATGCCGTTGCATCCGGAACAATACATGCATGGTAGACGACCCCATGTGTCTGGTCATCAAAATAATTATAATATCCGGCCATTCGGATAGTCTTCCCAAGATAGGAGTCCGGATCGCTGAGCATATTATACACCTGTGCATAAACAACTGTTCCGCTCATCGCTGACAGGTCCAGATCAATCATCATCGGTTGTGCTGATGACGCCGTTTCGGCAAAGCACACAGCACACCCCGTCAGCAGCAGCGCGGCAATTAACCCGGCAAATATGTATCTCATTTGTTTCACTTGGCAATCCCTCCCTGTAATTTGGCAATAATGCAGAAGATCAGAAACGCTCCGATATCCACCGCAACAATGGTTGATCCCACCGGAGTACTCCAGAGAATGGAAATCAGGATACCCAGTAGGGCGCAGGATACTGACAGAACCGCTGAACAAATGGTAACGCCTTTGAAACTCCTGAATAAACGCATCGCGCTCATGGCCGGAAATATTATTAACGCGGAAATCAGCAGCGAACCAACCAGATTCATTGCCAGAACAATAATTACCGCAATCACAACAGCAATCAGCAGATTGTAAGCTTCTGCCCTTGTACCGGATGCCCGCGCAAAATCCTCATCAAAGGTGACCGCGAAGATCTTATTGTAAAACAGAATAAAGATCAGTATCACTGCAACAGAAAGCCCTGTACA
>Ga0265301_10004830_pt1 | contig 13450 bp, 19 predicted proteins | sample AusTroGonzalo_MG_2_FD_193488 | JGI IMG/M metagenome (GOLD analysis project Ga0265301, IMG submission 193488) | Bovine rumen microbial communities from tropical cattle in Woodstock, Queensland, Australia - Gonzalo_04 | ecosystem: Host-associated > Mammals > Digestive system > Stomach > Rumen ...
TGAGGTCCTAAAGATAATCTCAAGAACTCAGTATGTACTTGACAGATTCTACTACAGGGACTATAATAAGGCTCGGGATAAATACTGCGAACTCCTGGCTATTGTACCAAACACCATAGATGTAAAACTAAATACCTTATAATAATGATTCTTATATTAACTATCATAGCTATCCTATTGATTATCATCATATTCATCCTATTGGATAATCAAATTCTCCTACAAGATATCATAGAAGAACTTAAAAATCAATCCCTATGAAATTCAGAGATAAAGACTACCCAGGAATCATAGAATTCCACATTACGTCTAATAAACATATCTACATATCCTCAATTGTAGGTGGCTACGTAGAACAGAGGGATAACGGACAATACTTCAATGAAATGGAAGTCCAAGAAGCTCTAGAACATCGCCAAAAACATATAGATGATGCCTATAATGAATACAGGGAAAAGAAAACCAAGGTAAAGGTAATCTACAAGACCCCAACAATCACCAGACCCATATCCGATATCATCAACCCCAAACGTAAGAAATAGCCATGGAACCGGATGTATCAAGAAAACTGGCTAAGGCCATAGTAGGTGCTGCTAAAGAAAACTGCTTCTTCGATGAGTATGATCCAGAATCTAACTCTGGCAAGTACGAGAATATGCCTAAACAGACATATCTAGAAGAACTAACCACCTCTCTAGCAAAAGCCATACAAGATCTGGGTATCAATTCTCCAGAAAAAATACTAGACCAGACTGAAAATGACTGGTATGCTGATGATACGGGAGAATTTGACCACAACTCGAACCCAGAGATCTTAGAATACATCTCAATAATATTACTATCTCCAAACTACTACATCTAAAACCATGAAAAAAGAACACATCATCCTAATCATATTCGCTATAATAACAATAGGTCTATGTATATTCGTCATTCAGGACATAAAGCGAATGACCGACCCAGAAGAAACAATGAAGAAACTTAGATCTAACACCGTAGTCCTCCAAGACTACCAAGGAGACACACTAAAGGTATACCAGAACGTAAAAATAGTACAAGGATCTAACTCAATCCAAATCAGAACCCAAGAGGGCCAAGATATCTCCCTCTATGGAGGAATCATAACTATATTCCACTAAACCCCCCCAAACAAGAAAATATTTATTCAAATAAAATCATACTGACAATATATACAATACTAACAACCTAATATATAATCTACAAAGGTATACTATCAATCATACTGAATAACATCTTATAGCCTATATACATATACATCTAATATAACATCATACGTATATACATATACTAATAACATATATCAATAATCAATAGGGAAGACCTTTATTTATTTGGGCCTTCCTTATTTTTTGACTTCTATTCTCAAACAGTATCAAAACTATGCACGAACGCATAGAGTGGGAAAAATCCGCAACCTAGTGGGGGTACTGCAGGTCTGTAACAACCCCTCTCTTAGACCATCTTCCGATAGACTTTACGAGAAAGGCTATTTTTCCTAAATTATAATAATTATAAATTAGAGACTAGCCAGAAATCAGGAAAATAGAACACTTCGTGAGCTTTTAAAAATCACAAAAACTCAAATATGAGCTAAATCTCTATCGGATTATGGGAAACTCTCAAAACGAGCCCTTTTAGCTATCTATTATATATAATATATACTATCTTAAAAAGGCTCAAAAGTTCAACTTTACCCATTTCCGATAGTAATTCGCTATCAGGAACACGTTTAGACTTTTTATAAACTCTCACGAAGTATATCTAAACAGTACTTCTACGAGAGGGCCTTTTTGATAAACTGTCAACTTAGCTCACTTTACTCACCATCTAGGTGCATTAATACATAGTAGGGTACACCAGAATATATGGTACCTCAAAGGTTCTAGGTACCTATATGCCAACAAGGTATGGGGCCTTATATTATATAATATATACCTACCACGACTAAGGCGTACAGTTCGATCACAATTTCAAACTTCACTCACCAACTTAAATGCACAATTCTCTCTCTACTCACCATTTAGATGTAGCCAAGAGAAATGGCTATAATATAATCCTCAAAAGATTGCCATAAAAGAATGGGGCCATACCATTTTCCTAGAGCCTTCCAAGTTATTGCTATATATAAACCATCCCCCGTTAAATGCAAAAGCTCTAGGAGAGGCTGCCTTTGGGGCCCTATTATATATTGCAATATTATTTATATATTTGCATATGCAAATTTTGCATATTAATATTAACCCATTTAACCAACAAACCCTATGCAACACAATCTCAATTATGCAAACCCCGCACTTTACCTTGCACTCGGTATTGCCACTGCAAACAATTGCATCACCCCCGAATTACTCATTAACGGTCAACCCGATCGGGGCTGGGTACCTTTCCAACAAACCGTTAACTCTTTTGATCAAGACTGGGAACAACACAAGGTACACTGCTTCTACTGCCAACGGGACGAACAGATCTTCCAACTCGAACAGGACTCCCGTACTGCTCTGATCGAATATCTTACCGAACTCGAACAAGATCACTGGGACAAATCCGAAAACGAACTCATTGCATACTTTCTCGATAACATCAATAAACCGGAAAACGCAAACTTCTTCAAATACTTCTTCTACGAAGGCCACCTCATTATTTGCTGCCTCGATATTTAACCCTCTAATCCATATCACTATGCAAACCGCTATCTATTCTAACATGGCATTTTACAAAGCCCTCTCAATCTGCCATCACCATCTCCCCTTTAATACCGGACTTCTCCTTGAAGGCCATCCGGATTATCAGGAAAACGGACAACAAACTCTATCAGTTCTCCGAAAGGACTTCGATCTTCTCTGGTTCTCAGGTAAACTACTCCACGTATTTTACTACAACGATGACAGGTATCTTACTCTCGTAGAAACCGATACTCTTTACGAATGGCTCGATATCGATCCAGAACTCGATTTAACCGAAAGCGAACTTGCACAAAAGGTCATAGACACTATCGATGACCAGGATCTTATTCACCAATGGTTCCGGGTATTCGATCCCGATCAGGGGGCTATCCATACAATTATCGTAATTCTCGACATTTAACTCTTAACATTCATACTACTATGCGATCTCTACTATTCAGCTGACATAGAACCTATCAAGCTCTAATATCCTATATCACTAGGCCTGGGACTAAACTTTCAGGCCTTTCAGTATCGCTATCAGCACTCACTCCACTCACCTACCTCATATGGCCCTAGAGTATAGGATTAAAAGCTTGGTGAGTGGGGCTAGTATTACAGCAAAGGCCTACCCAATTCGCTAGGATATTTGGCTAGCCTTAGGCGCTAGGATAGGGCCATTTTATTTCGCTAGCAGAGGCCCAAAAGTTAAATCCTATGGTATCATACCTCACTCACCATTATACTATATTCAATGACATGCTAATATACCAACCCCGCGACAATGCGTATAATACATAACGTTACTACTAACCTACAAACCAAACTTTTCAACCTTAGTGGCACCAATATAACGAACATGACATACTCAATAGCGGACGGCCACGGGGGCCCAAACTTTAACAGGCCCTCCCCAAATTTTGAGAAATCCACTAAATTAGAATTTCTCCAAATTACCAATATCCCCAAAATCTTGAAAATCATATATTTATATATAATTATATATACAAAAAGAAAATCAATAAAAGAAAAAGATTTTTTCTAAAAAAAATTTGCAGATTAAAAAATAATAACTACCTTTGCAACAGGTTTTAATACTTGATATGCTTTTCCAAGTACTTTTGTTTTTCGGTATCAATTTTAAAACCAAAGAATTTAATAATAACAAAGTAAAAACAAAAGCCAAAAATTATGGGTAACACTACTATTAAAAGTGAGTTCAATTTGTCCAATTTTTTGAATGAAAACAAACCCAAAGGACAAAAGGGAACAACCGACAACATTTACAAAGTTTCTTTGGGAAAAACCAAAGACGAACAAAAAAAGAATCGCCAAAAAATTCGCTCTCGTCGAGATGGTTTTATTTCCGCTTTTATGGAAGCAAAAACCAAAGAAGAAAAACAATCCCGTTGGAATGAGTGGATTGAATTTGCAAAGGTTATCTATAAAGATACCAACAAATTTTTCAGTGGAAATGCAAGCGAATTAAGTAAGGATTTTTTCAACGAATTTATTACTGTAAGCAAAGAATTTAACAAGTAATCAAAAGGGGGGAGAAATCCCCCCACAATTAAAACCTTATGAGTTCTAAATATAATACTTATAAATATTTTTTACTTGAACGATATTCTGATATACAAAGCATATTTTCAGCAATTTCTAATTTTAGAAAACAAAAGGGACTTAATAGTGATAATTCAAAAATAGTATATGTTCACGAACAAAAATTTTTGGCGGTGTGCTATGAAAGTAATAATAAAAATTAAAAATTTTTTCCTATATTACTAAATCTTTTAAAAATTGTCCCCTAAAAAGGACAATTTTTTATTTATATTTGGACAACCGTTCCCCCCTCCAACTGCCTGGTCCTCCCACGTATATGTAATGGGCCCACTGATCTACTGAGACGAACTGACAAGAAAGACGAATCGACGAATTAACAGGAATAGTCGGAAAATTCCCGCTAATTGACGAAACTCGACTAAAGGTACCAAAAGCCACAAACTAAATAACAGCCTATTACGAGTACTACCTCCTATGCGCATATGTAATGGGCCCAACTAATACCCAACAACCATACCACCTTATCATATAGACACACAAAAAAATGCCACACTTTGTTTGTGGCATTTAAGAGTATTACGGTAGTAATACGAATAAGAGAGTTTACTAGAGAAAGATTAACTTATTCCCCTTAGTAAACTCTCTTAATTATAGTATAACTGCTCTAGAGAATGCCAATGGGTATGCCCAAATTAATAATTAATAAAATGCTTATAAGTAGCATTTTGATTAGCAGGTCCCGTCTTCCTTCCCGTATTATCCATCGTACATACTCCCTTAGATGAAGTCCCAGTAGGAGTAGGGTTATTAATATTGAAAGAATTAGTATACCTACATATCATTTGGATTTCCTGATTGCCAGAGGAAGGAGCACAATAAGTAAATGCTAAAGGATAAGCAATATCGTTATCATTATATTTCCACCTCCAATTCAATAAGACTGGGTTCTCAGTAGTTAATCCCAATCCCCAATTCTTGAAGACTTGGAAGGTTACATCTACATTACCATTATTATAATAATATAGGCACTGATTATCCTGAAGAGGATCAGGGAATACATCGGCGTGAGTATCCCAGGTAACTACGTAGTCGAGGCCTACACTAAGGGCTAATCCCCTGAAGGTATTCACCTCCACCATCTGAACTACTCCTCCTATTATTTCGAAAGACATATCATGGATGGGAGAAAGGCCTCGGGTCTGTGAATCTCCAATCTGGCTTACATAGAAGGCAGCATTATTAATATCCCATACAAAGTCGCCAGATTCAAGCATTGCTTTATTCAAAACGAACTTGTAACGGTCGCCCTCTTTAGTCATAGTGTAATTACAGAAGTGTTCCCCTCCCAAATATCCATAATTAATCTTAAGGACACTAGCACGGGTAAAATCTTGGACCTTTTCGATGGGTACATAGAGATTACCTTTCTTGTAGACCAATTGGAAAGTTCCATTAATACTTAAGAAATCAATTACCACAGTTCCCGGAGGTTTCCTGGTTGAGTGGTTTTGAAAGATAAAAGGTCTCATAACGTTAGAGATTAAAATGTATATACATAAGGGTATAGTACCTATACACAATAAAGGAGGGGGCCCTCCCTTTCTCGAAAGATTGGAAAAGACCCCCTCCTGGATGCCACCGGGGGGGTGATGGAACCCCAATATCCGGTTTCAATTATTAATAGTACTTCTTAGTTTATATCCAATAAACATTACTAGGAGAATTGGCGTGAAGATCCACATCAGTATCAAAACAGGATAATGAGATCTCGACTGACGTAAATTTTCTGGGAGAACTTTGTCTAGGACTTTTACGGTAAAGATGCCTATTAAATAGACAAAACCAAAAAGGGCAATTAATACGTACTTCATATTACATTAATTTTTTGAGGTCATTGTAAAGCGATTCAAGTGCTACTTTATGCCCACCATAATCAAATTGCTTGACATAACATAACGCTTCCATCTGTTCCTCGCTGGGCTTCCAATGGGGCTGGGGACGGAGGGATTTGAGCCACGCAATTTCTTTATCGCACATCTTTATAAGACTCGGTACTGATAGTCTTTTTCTGACGTTTTTAATGTCACCGATGATGCATTGAACCATTCTCTCATCCTCCCTGCTCCACTCTTGCTCAGATTTGAGACAAACTCTTTCGGGAAGAGATTTAAGCCAATCTCTCTCAAAATTCATACTTTCGAGAATATCTCTATCTTGTCCGGTAGAAAGGTTCAGTGTATCTTCAAGAGTTTTATATGTACCGAGAACATTATCTATCATGGTTAAATCATGTTCGCTCCACCCATCCGGCTTGACATCCAACTTGTAGGAAGGCGGTGTTGTACCTGGCACTCCACTTCCACCGGAAGGAATATCAAACGGCTTCTGCTCTTTCTGTAATTCAATTCCAAGTTTTACAAGTCCCCAGATTGCAGGGCCATTTAACACCATTCCCTCCTTCCAATCTCCGTAGCCATTAAGCGGGTTGTCATTATCATCCCTGCCATCAATCCCAAATTCCTTATCAATGGCAGCTTGTATTTCTTTCGGACAATCACCGCAACTTTTCGGGAAATTGCCGAAGGAACATTCTTTCTGCTTTTCGAGCCAAGCGAGCATTGAATCATAGCGGTCTACATAATATTGGGAAGAAAGTTTCGGATTCGCCTTCAACCAACCTATTACCCTTTCAATATCTTTCCTTATCCTCTCGTCCTCGCTCTCGGCAAGTTCTGGAATTAAAGTTTGTAATGCCTCACTGAGCATTTTTCGTCCTTGCGGCCAGTTCTTCCGCACAACTTCTATTGCTTCTTCTCTTTCCATATTATTAAAATTTATTGGGATTTATATTTAATCCTATATCTTTCTTGAACACATACTCAGCTAGCATGTAATCATTGCCAAATATGCAAACTTGAAGGATTACTACTTCTTCTTCATGAGTTTCTTCTACATCTCTATCCCTCCACCTATCTGAAGGATATCTAGAATCTGGTTCTTTTCTAAAAGTTGTATAAGTTAATCTGGGAACATCCCGTGGATCTGTGGGGAATAGTTTTTCTTCTATCTTAGATCCACGTTGAAAGCGGATAAACCTACTAACTGGATTTGATTTTTGAATAAACCCAGTAGAAGGCTGATTCATGTGAACCTCGCACCTTACATTAGTAGTGTCTCCATCAAGGTAGTAACTGTTGAACATGCATTAAAGATTAAATTTTTCAACTATTCTCGAGAGCTTATTAAACAGTGCAATCCGATCCTCCTTCTTGAGTGATTTCCAATGGCGTTGAATGCTCGAGATTCTATCGGGAATGAGGTAATTTGACCTCAGATCATCATATTTATCTTCATCCCAAGCTTCAGCGGTCATAGTTGATCTGACTAAGTTCTTATAGTTGTTGTCTATCACCATTCTATTGTTTAGTGTGATAGCCCCGTTTTTGTCAACTTTGACTACTTCTGCCTTTTCAAAATGTGCAAATCCAGTAACTAAGACCGGATCTCCTACTTTTAGTTGTTTCATATTGTTAAATAATTTATTTATGCAAATATAATGCAATATTTTTATATATGCAAATAGTTATAGCACAGCCAGTTATAGAGGCTGAGAACCGTCGCAATACCAGTACCACCCATAATATAAACCATATTTACCATGAAATACAAAAACATCCGAATCTTAGGAGTTTGTGCAGCTCAAGGAGCTATGATCTTTCCAATGAAGAAGAGATTAATAGCAAATGTGGAGCCCAGGGCTGTATTCCATAGCAAGGGGGAGCCCCAATGGAAGGCCAATTTTGGGGATATACCCTTTGTAAGAAGCCTGGATGAACTTCCTGAAGGAACTAAACCTGACTTCATTATTGGATCTCCATCCTGTGGACATAGCTCTGTTTTCTCATATTCGAGGAAAAAGACCCTTGGTAACCCCAAAGAGGACCCTTGTATTAACCTTTTCATCAATTCAATTAAGAAATTCTCTCCGAAAGTCTTCATAATGGAGAATTTACCAAAACTTTTGGACCTAATTCCCCTTGAAGAATGGGAGAAAAATCTTAATTGTTATAGGTTTATAGTGCACTGTCATCCAGTTTCGGTGTTTGGTAACTCTCAAACTTCAAGAAAACGGCTTCTTTTGATTGGAATTGATAAAAATCTGCCCAAAGAGGTAGATAAAAGTTTCAAACAAGTCTTCAAAGTCAATGAGGAGGGTCCTTTGATTGTCAAAAAGCTCTATAAAAAGCTAAATTCTGACCAAAATTTCAGAGAAGATGGTGATAAAAAGCTAGCTATGTACCGATATTACGACAAATCTAAACGTACATTAACAGTGGATGAGGTACATACCATATGGAATGGCAAATTTAAGAAAGAATTTAAATGGCCTATGAAAGGTACCAAGATGAAAACCTTACCTGGGGTATATAGGAATAGGGCAAATGCTTACCCTTTGACCCTAAGACCCTCAAATAGGCAATTTAATCCAGAGGGATGGCCTATGGGTCTTGAAGAATACAAACTTATCATGGGCTTTCCTGATAAATATAAAATCTACTTCAACTCATCTGATAAGACATACTGGTTGAATAAAGCAAGGAATGCTCTCTCAAAAGGAGCTGTAGCAGAAATAGGACAGTGGATAAAGATCTGTATCAAAAATACGGCCTATTTTAACGCCAAGAATTAAAATAATAAATCTCATCAGATCATACGCTAGTATGTATTATTCTTTATATTACTTACCCTATACAAAGGGGTATATATATAATATCTTAATATATTATATTATATATCCCCCTTTGCTAGTGTTATTTTCTTATATGCGCATGCGTATGCGTACGAGGGCTTACCTCACCATTAAAATTTAATAACCAACTATAAAGGTACATCATGAAGAAATTTATTAAATACTTGGTATTCATTGCCATCATCATACTGACTGCAGTTATCAGTATTAGAATTGATCATGCTCTACGTAAACCAGAGCATCAAACTGTTACTGATACTATTTGGGTAAAGAAATTCAAGCCTGCTACTCCTTACAAGACAATTGAGGTACCTAAAATATTATACCTTTACCATCTTGATTCAGTTGAGGTAAAAGAGGTAATACATGACCAAAACATTATTCAGGTAGTATTAGGCAATAATCAAGTACTTAATTACTCTACCCAGTTCCTGGCTCAGTATCCTAATGCTAATAAACTGGTTCAATTTACAGTAAAATCAAATCAACTAAGTCTTACTCAGTTTAATAGACAAGGTCAACTCTTTACTGAGGTATATGATTTCAGACCAGATAGATATAATTATATCTACACACCTAGTAACCTTACCTCTCAACCAAAAGGATTTTTCCAAAAATTCGGACTTTCAGCTGATCTGATGTTTAGACCCATGTCTAATCTATGGGATGTGAACGTGGGCCTTAATCACAAGACCAGTATTTTTATATATGAAGTGGGATTAAATGCTCATTACTACCCTACATTTTCAAAATCAGTGGGACTTGATCCTTATCTACGTATAAGGCTCGAAATATAAATTTATGGCAAAGGTTAATCAAGTTAAGAACTTAGGACCCGAAGAAGTAAAGAATTTGGCCAAGTGTGCTAGAGATCCATTCTTCTTCAGTACCTTCGTTTGGGTCGTTAACCCGGTCCTCGGTAGAGTTCCGTTTGATCTATACCCATATCAGAAGTCGGTATTATATCAATTCATGAAAGAGAGGTTTAACATTATCCTCAAATGCCGACAGATGGGTATTACAGAATTGATAGCTCTGTATTGTCTATGGGTAGCTATGTTTCATAGCCACAAAACCATAAACATTATATCCATCAAGGATACTGTGGCTAAGAAGGTTCTCCGAAGAATCAAGTTCATGTATAAGAACTTGCCTTGGTATCTACAAACCCCGATCATTAACGGTAGACCTGGAGAATATGGCTCTGCTCAGGAAATGCAATTCAGCAATGGTTCTGTCATTGCTTCTATTCCTACTTCTGAACAGGCTGGTCGTTCTGAATCTCTCTCTTTGTTAGTTATAGACGAGGCAGCAGCAGTCCGTTGGGCAAACCAAATTTGGGCTGCTGCTTTGCCGACTCTTTCTACGGGTGGTTCTGCTATCATCAACAGTACCCCTTTGGGAACTGGTGGGTTCTATCACAAGAGCTGGGTTGATGCTTTACAGGGCATCAATGGTATCAATCCTATCCGTCTTCATTGGGATATGCACCCAGATCGAGATCAGAACTGGTACGAGGAGATGGCCAAGGCTTTGGGTCCCAAGAGAACTGCCCAGGAGATCGATGGAGACTTCCTATCCTCCGGTAACAATGTCTTTGACATGGCCGATATTAGGGCTATAGAGGAGTCACTTTACGATTATCCTACTCTCAAATCCAGACTCAATGGAGCTTATAGGGAATTCAATGAACCAGATCCCAATAAGCAGTATTATATCGGGGCTGACTGTGCTACGGGTAGAAGTTATGACTTCTCAGCTTTCACTGTTATGAGTGAGGATGGAGAAGAAGTGGCTTGCTTTAAGGGCAAGATCCCTCTCGATAAATATGCTAAGCTTCTTGGGGATGTTGGAGAGAAGTTCAACTATGCTACATTAGCCCCAGAAGCTAACGATATTGGTATGGCTGCGGTGATAACCCTACAGAATGAGGGCTATCCTAATCTATACTACTCAACTAAGTTGCTCAGAAAGAAGCATAAAAGTAAGCCTGAAGAGGAATTAGTTCCTGGGTGGTTAACTACCAATAAGAACAGAGCTGTTATCATCGAGGGTCTTGAAAAGGATATTCGAGAGGATAACATAGTTGTAAAGGACCCGTTCTTCGTTCAAGAAGCTTACACTTTCATTTACGATACTCAGGGTAGACCAATAGCTCTTGGTAAGCACTCCAGAAGTCAGGATACAGTTGATCTTGAAGATGGACAAGCTTACTCAGATGATGCTATTTTTGGTAAAGCCATCACCAATCATATCAGAAAGACTGCTGGTAGGTCTCTGGTAGTACTCCCGCAATAATTTAAATTATTATGGCAATATGGAATCCAAGAACCTGGTTCAGTCGGCCTAAGCCTGAAGCTTACAAGGCTACGAAAGGACCAGAAAAATCGGACCCGGTAATTTCACCAGGTAGAGTTTCTGTACCAAATGACTCTGGTACGACTCTTCTGACGAAGTTACAGGGTCTTACTGATTTAGTAACTCCATCTTTTAGGGAAGACCTGATCCCTCTAATCAGAGATCTCTACAAGATCAATCCTGATATGAGCATTGCTCTGCAGGACATGTTTAAGCTGGCTAACTCCTCCCATCAGATCAACTTCCCGAACAATTCAGTAGAGGAAGCTGCAAAGATGAGGGATCATATAAAGGAGGCCAGTAAAACCTGGAGTCGGTATACTGCTGGTATGGATGGTTTGGTCAACAAAATGATCGTCCAATGTATGATCGGTGGTGCTATTTCAGTTGAGGGTGTACCAAACAATGATCTTACCGGGCTATCCACCATTCTGTTCATCAATCCAGAGGATATTCGCTTTAATCGCGAAAAGGACGGTGTATATCAGCCATATCAGATTAATCGTAGGAGGGCTAATAATGATAAACCCACTTATATTAAGCTGAACCCAGCTACTTATGTATATGCTGCTACTTACAATGATACCGATGAACCCTATGGTGTTCCTCCTTTCATGTCTGCCCTTGATTCTCTTAAGACTCAGCATGATATGAGAACTAACTTCAAGGAAATCATGGAGATCATGGGTATGGTGGGTTTTCTTGAAGCTAAACTAGAGAAGCCTACCCGTAAGGCTAATGAATCAGACGCAGCATACAAGGCTAGGCTGAATAATTTGCTTAGACAGCTAAAGACGAATCTTAAAGACGGTATGAAGGATGGTATTGTAACCGGCTTTATAGATGATCATGAGTTTAAACTGAATTCTACCTCTGCCTCCATGCAAAATATGGATGTGCCTTGGCGAATGAACGAACAGTCCGTTGCTAATGGCCTTGGTGTTACCAGTGCTATTATCGGGGTTCAGGAGAACAAAACCGAGGGAGGTGCTGGTATTAGTTTGTCTAAACTTATCTCCCAGCTTCAGAACATTCAGATGCTGGTTAAATTCGTTCTTGAGTTCTTGTACTCTCTAGAACTTCGATTGGCTGGATTTAATAGTAAGGGGGTTGAGGTTGTTTTTGGTACTTCTACCATCTCCGATGAGATCAAGGTCCAACAGGCTCTTGAGTACAAAATCAAGAATGTTATCGCTAAGTACAATCAGGGTCTTATCAGTCAAGAGCAAGCTGCTTGGGAACTTGGCTATTCTAAGCCCGATCAGAAGGAACCCCGTATCCCTCTTGATGCCGAAGATGCTGTCTCTACTCCAGATAGGAAGAGAGAAGCTGACAAAGATAAATCAGATAGGAAGACTAGGGATAAAAACAACCCAACTCCTAAACGTAAGGATCAAGACAGTAGACCTAGATAATTCTTTATATTATGCCAGATAATCCTTTTATTTCTTCTATGGTACTTGGGGCTGATCATAGTATTATGGTCAACAACGTACCTACAGGAGTTAAGCTTGATGCTTTCTCAGAAAAGTATTTTGAGGCAGCTAAGAAGACTCCGGAATCCTTGGAGAAGTTTGGACTTTTCGGTAGTAATATTGATTATAATACTTACTATCCGGAGGCTACTCCTGCAGATTTCGACCCGGCCAGGGATGAATTCATTGAACCGGTCTTCCGTCTTCTTTCGGCTTGTGTTGTTTCTAAGAACTACATGCCCACTGAGTTCTCAGAAGAAGTGATCAAGGCTTCTATGCCCCTCATGATTGGTCAGACTGTTAACTGCGACCATAGTACCGATATTGGCAATGCTATCGGTTCTGTTCTGGATGTAGCTTGGCAGGATGCCTATGTTGATGGTGGTAAGAAGATTCCTGGTGGTATGAATGGTATTCTTCGTATTGATGCTAAGGCTAATCCCCGTATTGCTCGTGGTATCAATATGGATCCTCCCTCCATTCACTCTAACTCTGTTACTGTTCAGTTTGAATGGAAACCTTCTCATTCATTCAAGGATCCTTACGAGTTTTGGGATAAGATTGGAACTTATGACGAAAAGGGTGAGCTAGTAAGACGCATAGTAACTAGAATCATTTCC
>Ga0265301_10004832_pt1 | contig 13448 bp, 15 predicted proteins | sample AusTroGonzalo_MG_2_FD_193488 | JGI IMG/M metagenome (GOLD analysis project Ga0265301, IMG submission 193488) | Bovine rumen microbial communities from tropical cattle in Woodstock, Queensland, Australia - Gonzalo_04 | ecosystem: Host-associated > Mammals > Digestive system > Stomach > Rumen ...
AGGTAAGCTTAAAAATGTAGATGGTATACTTATTGAGATATATATGAAATACCATGATAAGCTTAGTGTCGGAGATAAGCTTAGCTCTAATGCTAATAAGGCTGTGCTTATGAGTGTATTCCCAGATGATGAAGCTCCTTACACAGACTTTAGACCTAATGAGCATATAGATATGTGTAATAGCTGTTCTGCTCTTGACGGTCGTATGATAACCTCTATTATTAAGATAGGTGCTCTCAATAAACTCATGATAGAGTTACAGAGATCTGTATGTGATATAATGGGAGTTAAATGGAAAGACCTACATGAGATAAAGACAGATATAGAAAAGAAGAAATAAATCACTCCCCTGTAGGTTTAATAGCCTACAGGGGTATTTTCTAAAAGGAGTGAATAATAGATGGAAATTAATATATCATTACCTAACCTTATATATTTATACAACTCATTCTTTGAAGCTCAGTTTATTTTGCCTATAAAGGAATGGCATGAGCGTACCAATACTAAATATGAGCTGCAGAATGAGATAGCTAATACTATAAAGAAGTCATATGATATAATTCATAGACCTATGTATGTAACTAGAAATTTTTCATTTATTACCTATATTATGGTAGATGGTAAACTAGAACCTATAGAGATACCATTTACATATGGAAATAGCTTTAAAGTTAAAAGAATTGAGCTACATTCATTCCCAGAGGATTTTAAATATAAGAGAGTATTCTTTGTCATAGAATTTAATAATACAGAAGTATTATGTATGCTTACTGATAATATAATTATAGAGATTAGATAAATTGCATAAGATATCCCTGTAGGAGAAATCCTACAGGGATAACTTGATCTATTTAAAAGTGCGACACTATTGACTTTATAAAAAACAACAAAATTAAAAAATGATAAAATTAATAAGCCATTGGATTCATCTCCTTTAAGATATATTTCAGCGTGGATTATTACCCACACTTATTTTTTATGTTATAATAGTTATCCCCCATAGGATCACTCCTATAGGGCGTAACTATCTTTTGGAAGGGTTTTATAAATGTGGAACGCATAATTAAATAAATACTTCTATACATTATTATAATGTGCGCTCAGGTATTAAATAAAATAATATCCATTCAGCGTTTTTCTTTTCCTTTCTTTTATTTATATAATTCAAGCGTTGGGCTATGTGGAGTGATCCACATAGCATACCGCTTAACATTTTTATAATACTGATAGTATTGGTAAATATTTCATAAAAGGAGGAGATTTTTAATGCCTATTAAGAAACAGTATCTTAGGAAAAAGATCGAAGGAACGATCTATGATATCTTTCCTAGAACGTCGGCTGATCAGGTAAATTATAGTGCTACCACAGTTGCTGATGAATTGTCTACTATAGCTATTAATATAGCTAATATTACAGATGCTGAGACAGGTATAATAGATACTAGAATTGCAAGAGCGTGTCAAGATTTATACAATGAGATTCTAGGAATCACTGATCAAGATTCTACACCTGTAATGGAGGCTTATGATACTTTAAAAGAGATAGCTGCATGGTTATCTGCCCATGGAGAAGTAACCACTGGTATTCTTGGAGATATAACAGCATTACAAACTGCTGTTGGTGATGCTAACTCTGGTCTGGTTAAAAATGTATCTGATTTACAGACTACAGTCGGTGATGCTAATAGCGGTTTAGTTAAAGACGTCTCTGGATTAAAAACAACTGTTGGTAACGTTAATAGTGGTCTGGTTAAAGATGTGGATGGTTTAAAGACTACTGTCGGTGACTCTAATGATGGTTTAGTTAAAGACGTTTCTGGATTAAAGACCACTGTAGGCAATGCTAATACAGGTTTAGTTAAGGACTTAGCAGACTTAACTATTGATGTTAATGCTATTCCTATAGTGGAGGCTTCTGAGACTAATGGTAATGTAGTCATTGATAATATCGAGACTAATGTATATACTCATCCTGAGACACATGATGCTGATATGATAACATATGGCGATGATGGGAAGACATTCGGTGAATCAATGGATGAGCTCATGACAGAGATGAGAGATCTTAGACTTGATCTTTCATTAGACTCCGTGTTTATCCGTGATGGCATAACAGAAATAGATGATGGTGATGGTAGTAAACTCGTATCAGTAGCATCATTAGTTGCTAATGCTGAGCCCGATCCTGATCCAGAGCCTGAAGAATAATAACAATTTCATATATAGTCTCCCAGGGAGCAATCCCTGGGAGATAGATTTTGCAATTTAATTAATTTTTAGTTTCATATAGATCTACAGTAACCTTAGCGGTACTATTATATGAGAAAGTCTCTATTGTAATATCTGTACCAATTGTAATATCTTCTATCTCAAATAATGGTTTCTTTATAACGTATATATTAGAAGTTCCATCTAGATAGAAGTTTTCTATTTTTATAAAGATATCCTGATTCTCATCTGATGATACGGATACTATATTATTCCGTTTAAGAATTTCATTCTTAGTAAGCAAAATAGTAAGCTTAAAATCTCCCATGACTAAATCTTCATCATCATAAAGATCTATACTTGCCTCAAGCTTACCAAAAAGAAATGGTAATGCTGGAGGAGCTTCTCTTTCTTCATTAGCTATCTCTGGGAGTTTATCCATTATACTATTTACATAGAAACTATAATTACCAATAATTCTTTTTGAGTCATCGATAATCAGCTTTTTAAATTTTGCTTTCATATTATCAAGCCCTTCTTTCTTATAAGTTTATTTTTAAGTTATAGATCATATATTATTCTAAAATGGGGGTATAGTTACAGGTCTAAACATTATTGTAAAATTCATAATAAGGAGGTTAGAAATTATATGGCTATAAATAAAGCTACTTTGGCAAAAGAGATCGATGGAAAAATAGAATATGTTTATCCAAAGACTACATCTGATATGGTTGAATATACACCATCTCAGACAGTTAAAGAGAAGCTTGATAATCTAACTCTTGAAGATATAAGAATAAATGAGAGAATAGATAATATAGTTGTCTCAGGCGGAGACTCTAGCTTAGAAGTAGTTGATGCTCGTATTGCTAAGTCTGATGGTGTAGCTAAGACTTCATTAAGAAGTCGTATAGACACAGATTATAATTATCTTATCAATGGTATTGAGAATAACCATAATAAGTTTGACTTAAAGAGTGATAAGTATAATATAATCCAATCGGTTTATAATGCTTTCAGAGGTAACTTCAATTCCAATACTAAGACCGTCTCAGGTTCTGCGCCTAAGCTGTATTCTTCTTTGAATATAGAAGAGGGTACAATACTCTGTGTGTCTGGATATTCTAAGATAGCCGATAATATTCCTTTGTATGCAATTCTTGACTCCAGTAATAATATATTAGATCAGTTTCCCTCATCGGGGACTGAAACATGGAGTCATGAAGACAAAGTTATAGTAGCTCCCACTGGAGCATCTATTATCTATGTAAATGGTGTTGATGATTATCCATGTACAATAGAAGTTCTTCAAGAGAAGCCTGATGTAGACAAGATCAGAGAAGAGCTTGATGCACTCAAGGAAGGAAATATGTATGAGGAGCTTCTGGATGATGAAGATGATACTATCACTGATAGTGATGGAGATCCCATCTTAGGAAATGTGATGTTTGGTCAGAAGCTTACACCGTTCTTTGATGATATCAAAGACAGTCTACGTAACGAATTCAGGGATGGAGATTATTCTATACTCAGCTATTTATACGATAATCTATTAAGTATAGATAATAGATTAAATGAGTTAGAATATGAGCCTGTAGAAATTCTTGCATTTGAAGCGGATCCTGCGGCGTATGAGATGGGTACTGTTGTAGATTTTGCTACATTCAAGTATAAATTAAATAAGAAGGCTACATTGACGAAGTCTATTACTATCAATGGTGAAGAAGTTAGCCCATATGAGGCTAACCCATCTTTATTTGTCAATATCTCTACAGATACATTATTTACTCTTAGTGTAACAGATCTTAAAGATGCTGTGGATACTGCTGAGGTTACTATACACTTCTACAATAGCTTATACTATGGCAGATCATCTGTACCAGCAGAGTATGATAGTCAGTTCTTATTAGGATTAACAAGTGAGCCTGTAGATTCTAGGGCTAATACTATAGCTGTAGAGGCTGGGGCTGGAGAGTATATATACTATGCTATTCCATCAAGATTGGGTGATGCTACATTTGATGTGGCGTTCTCCAAGGTTGATACTATATCACATACTAATGCGTCTGGATATACAGAGCCATATGATATCTATAAGAGCGATAGTGCTGCTCTTGGTGATATCGTTGTTACTGTTACATAATCTACAAAGGAGGTAATTGATAATGAATATAGAAAAGGCAACCTTATCGAAGAAGGTTGATGGAGCATACTATGCTATACATCCGAAGACTTCAGCAGATATGGTTATGTATGATTTAGTTAATACTGTTGCTGATAAGATAGATGAATTAGAGCTTGCTATAGCTAACTCTGATGCTAGAGTTTCTAATCTTATAAATAGTGCTGAGCATGGTGACGATGAAGTAGTTGATGCTCGTGTGGCTAAGTCTGATAGTATTACTAAGACTACACTTAAAGATCGTATAGACGATGACTATAAGGCTTTAGAGAGAAGAATATACTCATTAGAACAGGGATACATCTATGATGGTATTGCTGATAGTGAATCTGGCGAGACTATCATTGGTGCGGATGGTAGTGAAGTATATGCTGTAATTCCTCTGGGAAGTCTTATAGAGTTACAGATGTCTGCTAAATTTGCAAGCATCACTCAGGAGATTCAAGATGCTATCGCAGGAATTATCATCCCGACTAATAATGATACTCCTGAAGAGCCATCTGATGAGAATTCGCCAGAGGAGCCTGCGGAGGAAGAACAGAATCCATAGTAATTTAGAACGATAATTAATTATTGCTCTTAGTATAAATAAATTTTTCACATAGGAGGTAAATAAATATGCCTAAGCGTATTAATGACTTTTTAGAGGTTACATCATTAGCCTCATCTGATCTCTTAATCGCTGAAACTACTCAGGGAACTAAGAAGATCCAATTCGGTAATCTGATGCCTGTGAATACTCATAATGCTATCTTTAGAGGTAAAAACCTCGGTACTGTTAGTGCTAGTAATATAGATACATTTATGACTGAGCACGGTGTAAGCTCTGGTGCATTCACTGATCTCTATCTTGGAGATTACTTCACTGCATCTTATAACGGTACTAATAAGACATTCCGTATCGCTGGTTTCGATACCCATATGCAACAGGGTGATAGCAGTCCTATCACTAGACACCATATAGAGGTTATCCCTGATCAAACCCTTTTATCCGCTGCTATGAACTCTACTAACACTACTGGAGTTTCGCAAAACCCTGCTAATACTTCCGGCTTAGGAGGCTACGCTGGTTCTGATATGAATCAATTAGTTATCCCTGAAGTTAATACTAATCTTGAAGCTATCTTTGGAGCTCATTTATTCTCATATAGAGAGTTATTATCTAATACTGTAGATGCTAATGCTGCTTCTGGTTCATATCCTACATGGAAGGGTGCTGCATCTAACTGGGCTTGGTATGATGTAAAGGCTGTTCTTCCCTCTGAGATAGAAGTATACGGTTCTACCGTATGGTCTTCCTCGGGTTATGATACAGGTTCCGGTATTCATCAAATACCACTATTTAGTATAGAACCTAGATTTATTAATTTACGCTCCTGGTGGTGGCTTAGAAATGTTAGTAATTCTACTCAATTCTGTAATTCCCATGATCGTGGATTTGCAAATCATTATGGTGCTGGTTATCGTAATGGTGTGCGGCCCCGCTTCCTGCTGGGATGAATCGGGATATCTAACCTCTTTCACGGGAAAGGATGTCCCTCTATATATGCCTAAAATATAGGTTAGATATGCGTCGTGAGGTCGCGATACCCCCTAGCGGGGTTGAGCTACCTCACTAACACATATGAAATAAAATATTTTTCTCATTAATAGACGTAAACGTACGTGAATAGTATAAATTAATTATATACTAAAAATAAATATAATACTATCTAATCCGTGAGGTGTTCTATAATGAGTAATGTACCGGCATATAAGAGAAATTTATCTGGAGTTGAATTCATAGATAAATTTCATAGAATTAGAAAAGAGATAATTCTTATACTAATGAGAGACTTTGGCATTAAGGCTCGGACTTATACCGTGTCTCTTCTTGAAGATATCTATTCGATCGACCCCGAGGATAAAGAAATGCTAGAAGCTATCACTTATAAATACGGTATAGATTCTGCCATTATAGATAAATATCCTGAATGGTTAATTAATGGATGGAGAAATGAAATAATGATGATTCTAAATAATATCGGAATAGAAATAGAATGTGCTAATGCTATATACATTACTAATCTAGACGAGTATTATCTTAGAAGAAATCATTGGGATAATGCTATTGGTTACATATATGCGCTTAAAGATAAGCTCCATGAGGTTATAGATTGCATCCAGGTTAGGGTCAATGCTTATGAGGCTGTATTTAAGCTTATACGGGACGAGATAAAGCTGTTGAAATCGGTACGTAAAAGTGATAACAAGATATTAAGTAAACTTGATATTAGTGTATCATTACCGTACTACAATAGATACTATTGTTATAATAATTATGCTCTTCAGCCCTTTGCTTTGAATTACCGTGCAAACAGTAATACAATGCAGATGACTGATAGGCGATTATTTAAACGGGAAATGTGTATCGATATTAAGAAGACTTAATTGGGTAATCACTGCTTGTTTCGTTCTACTAATTTCTGTAATTGCAATAATAATGGTAATGCGAATTATAATAATGCTACCAATCGTAATGGTGTGCGGCCCCGATTCCAGATGACTGTAAACACAGGTTTACCTTCATCTGGAAGGAGTGTTTTATCCATCCTTACACTATGTAGGGTAAATAGCTTCATAGATCCAGATACGTCTGATGATCAGAGGTGTGAAAGCTATATACGAGATTCTAGCCCAAGTGTTTACACTTGATATTATGAATGAGCAATTTCTCAAAGTCGCTCAATCCAGCAGATGGAAAGAGGAGACTCAGAGATATAATAACAATAGAATTCCTAGACTGATGGAGCTGAAAGATGCTATACTATCTGGGAAATATAGACCCTCTCCAACAAGAGGGTTTATTACTGTAGAACGTGGTAAAGCACGTTATATAGCAAATGATGTAATTGATGATAAGATTGTGAATGGAGTGATTCATTCACAAGTCTTATTACCAGCGATAAAACCTAAACTGATCTATGATAATTCAGCCTCTCTTCCCGACAGAGGCCCAGATCATTTTAGAAATAGATTAAAGCTACATCTCAGAGAATTTGCCAGAGTCTATGGTAATGACGGCTACATATTACTTATAGACTTTAAAAAATACTTTGATAATATTCAGCATGAGAAGCTGATAAGAATGTGGGCTGATCTAATCAAGATTCCTGAGTTAGTGCACTTCATCACTATGCTTATAAATCATAACGTAGTAGATGTGTCTTATATGACTGATGAAGAATATGCTAACTGTATGAATGTACCGTTTAATTCATTAGAGTATCATCTAATGAAAGACTCTAGACTAATCCAGTGTAATGGTAGAAAGTATATGCATAAGTCAATGAACTTAGGCTCAGTAATATCTCAAGACGCTGGTATATATTATCCACATAGAATAGATAACTATATAAAGATAGTACAATCTATCAGAGGATATGGAAGATATATGGATGATAGCTATGTAATTCATCAAGATAAAGAATATCTATGGTGGTTATTAGATCAAATCCGTATGATGTGTGCTGAGTATGGTATCTTTATAAATGAGAATAAGACTCATATAGTAAACTTAAAACATGAGTTTTCTATATTAAAGACTAGATATAAATTATTTCCTAATGGGAATATACTATCTATGCCTAATAATGATTCCTTTAAAAGAGAGAAGCATACCCTAGATAAATTCCATGATCTGTATGAGGATAATATAATAGATCTAGAATATATTATGAAGTCATATGCATCCTGGAGAGGCGCTGCTATAAAACGTAATGGTGGTAATCCTAACACTACGTTATATAGCGATATGTATTTCCAGAAACTATTTTCAATAATCCCTAATATTCCCAAGGAGGTTTAAAACTATGGACGAAAGACATGAAATACAAGTGCAGATAGATGCACTTAAGAACAAGCTTAGCTCTGATTCTTCTAGTATTGGTGACTGGAAGATTGACAAGATTCTGGAGTATAGAGCTGTTGGTAAGGAAGATCCTTATAATATGGAAGAGCTTGCAATTCAGAGGCAGGCTGCTAGAGATGAGATCAATGCTCTTGAAGCACAGCTTGCCGCCTTAGGCGAAGAAGAAGTCAACGAATAATCCCTTCAGAAGATGTATCCCAGACCTTAATTGGTCTGGGGTATATCCTGTCTTAAATTATACAATCTTAAACTTTAAAATAAATTTATTTTAAGGAGGAATACAATTTATGCGTCCTGGTTTTTATAGTAATAAGATGGATGAATATTTCTATGATATTACATCTAAAATTTTATCTGAGGGTAGAAAGGATAAAAATCCTAGACCAAAGTATGAGGATGGTACTCCTGCGCATACTATATCTATCAATCATTGTACTATGAGTTTTGATCTTTCTAAGAATGAGTTTCCTATACTGACTTTAAGGCCTATGCCTTTTAAATCTTCCATAGGAGAAATACTATGGATTTATCAGGATGCTTCTAATGACCTTAGTCTCTTAAAAGAAAAGTATGGAATTACATGGTGGGATTCATGGGCACTTAAAGATGGTACTATCGGTGCATGCTATGGAGAGACTGTAAGAAGACATAATCTTATGGAGAATCTTCTCAGAGGACTTAAAGAAGACCCAGATGGAAGAAGACATATTATCAATCTCTGGCAAGAGGATGACTTTAAAGATCCTCATGCTCTTAAGCCTTGCTGCTATCAGACTGTATGGAATGTAAGGCATGAAGAGGATGGAGACTATCTTGATATGTGTATGTTTCAGAGATCAGTAGACTGGCTTGTGGCTGGCTCTGCAGCTAATCAGATACAGTATGCTACTCTTCTCTGTATGGTTGCTCATGCTCTTAGTTTAAAGCCTGGTAAATATACATGGTTTGCAGCCAATGTACAGATATATGATAGACACGTTGGATTAGCTATGGAGATGCTTAAGAGAAACTCTATAAATTGTGCTCCATATGTAAGAGTCAATAGAATAACTCATGATCCTCAGATAGCTACAGTAGATGATGTTATAAAAGAGTTTAAGTCTATAAGAGTATCAGATATTAAACTCTATAACTATCCTATAGAGAGGATTAAGATTATCAATCCTCAGATTAAATTTCCTCTGGGAATATAACAAAGGATGTGATGTATAATGGGAATACTTAAAAGTCTATTTAAACCCAAAAGGAGTAAGAATAGTGTGAATGAGTCATTTGTTAAATCTGAGATAATCTATAATTCATATTCTTCATTCTATTTATTGATATCATTCTCTAAAGATAAGCTTAATGACGCCGTTGAGTTTATGTCTGATGTTAATAAATGCTCTAAGATGAACTATAGCTGTATTAATGCTATTTATAGACATTCATCATATGAGGAAGAAACAGATGCTAAAGATGATAAGGGGTATCCTATATACAATGTGTATGATAGATACTATATCCTCTTAGGCGGTACTGATAAAGGATTCTATGAGCTTATCAAAAGATCAGATAATCTTGCTAATGATATTATAATATCTATATTAGATGATATATCTAATAATAGACCATCTGCTGAGTATAAGACTCTTATAGATGATAATATCTTCCCTCATAGGTTTATATATGATACAGATAAGAGAGGATCTATAAAGTTCTATGATGGACCAACGTATCGTATGCACATTAAGGATAGAGATATATTCTGCGAAGATCTGAAGTATATAAAGTCTCAGCTTCCAAAGTGTTTCTCTCTTCAGTCTATCTTAGGTGTAGTAATGGCATCTGATAATTCTGGAGAGAAGACTATAAATAAATTACTAGAAAATTACTATTTTCTTATTACAGAGAAAGTTTATACTATAGAGGACTTCTCTGAATCATTTACTACTCTGCTTGATGTATTATTCCCAGTGAGGAGTGATGAAGATTTATTAAGCAGATTAGGAGTACTTGTTGGACCTCAGTATATGATTCCTGAGGAGGAATCAGATGATGGAATATCTGATGCTGATATAGATGAAATATTTAAAGAGAAGTATGAGAGATTTGTTGGGTTGATAGATGATACCATAGAGTATGAGGATATTGATGAACAGCTCTCTAAAGAAACCATTCCCTTAGGAGATGAAGAATAATGTCATTTACTGATTTTAAAGTAGAGAGAGTAGATCTCTGTACTGTATTTGAAGAGAAAGTCAATGAGCTATCTATAAAGATAAAGTATCTTGATGATACAGTAGAAAGACTATCTAAGATTGAAATTGGAGATTGGATAGATCTCTATGCTGCTGAAGATATAATGATTAAGAAGGGCGAATCTGCTCTAATCCATCTAGGAGTTGCTATGCAAATCCCTGAAGGGTATGAAGCTCATCTTGCTCCAAGAAGTTCTACATTTAAGAAATGGGGATTAATTCAAACCAATTCTGTAGGTGTAATAGATCAATCATACTGTGGAGACAATGATTGGTGGAGGATGCCTGTACTATGTCTTAAACCTAACAAAAATGGCTTCTTCAAGAAATACACTGTCGTCAGCAAGGGCGATAAGGTAGCTCAGTTCAGGCTTGTTAAGAAGATGCCCTCTATTTCATTTTTAGAGGTGAATACACTGGGTAATGCTGATAGAGGCGGATTTGGCTCTACTGGGTCTACTAAATGAGCCTATTTCTGAACATTCTGATAAACTAAATACGCTTTGGAGGTGAAATTAGTTATGCAGAATGTTGAGCTTATGCAAAAACCTGAGAATATATATTCTGATGGTGGTAAGTCTGTTTTAAATATAAGAGACTATAGCTACTTTGATGCAGAGCAATATGATCTCTGTGATGAGAAGGAGTTCTCTTTATATATAAAAGACTTAGAGCGATTAGTAAGACAATCTTTTGAGTATAGATGGCTTATATCATATTTAAAGAGATCCGAGGGAATGGATCAGTGCTCTTTCTTAGAGAATGTCTCTTCTAGGGACAATACTAAAGTTAAGATAGAGATACACCATTCTCCACTGACTCTATTTGATATATGCTTAGCTGTATTTAGAAAGCGTCAAGCTAATGGAGAAGATTTAAATATTAATAATGTGGCTAATGAAATAATGTGGTTACACTATATGGGATGGGTAGGACTTATCCCATTAAGCTCTACAGTACATGAGTTAGTCCATAATAATTACATATTTATCCCTACCGATAAGGTTAGAGGAAATTATCAACAATTTATAAATGCTTATTACAACTATATCGATCCAGAGGTTCTGGATTGTATAGATAATGCTGAACAGGCAACCAAGGAGTACAAAGGAGAGCAGATGGAAATATTCAATAACCATAAGCTTTATGTGAGAAAACCCGAGGAGGCTTTAGAGAAGCGTCCTGTAATACAGCAAAACATTAAGAATCGCATTAATGAAATTAAAGGCGATTTGAAAGTAATGTGTACTATTGTTAAAAAATAAGGAGGTAGTTTAATATGCCATTTGTAAAGGATAGTTTATCACTGCTTATTGAAGCAGCTAATAATGATTTAGTCGCTAACACTCGTGAGACTATTAATGAGAGTGCTATTAGAGCTAGCTATTCTCATATAGAGGAAGCTGAGTGTGAGTTCACATACGGTGCAGAGATGGTTCCTGTTATAGAGATGAATAATAAGTACTATACTGAAATGAATTTCCTGCATCCTTACATGAAGTCTAATAATATTAAGACTATTACTGAAGCTCTCGATGAAGTAGCAAAAGCTAATAATCTTCCCGAGAAGGCTGTTGGTCTTCTTATAGAAGCAGAGAATACTGTAGATGCTAATATAGCTAAGGCTATAGAGTCTGGCAACTGCAAGAAGAAGGAATCAGCTCTGGCTAAGGTTTCTAAGGCTGTTGGTATAGCTGATAAGCTCAAGAAGAACGGCTATGATGTAAAGAAGAAGAAACCTACAAAGTGTCCTGAGTGTGGCAAGGTTAATTGCTCTTGTACCACTTTTTCCAAGAAGGAAAATTGCTGTAAAAAGTAAATCTACACCTCTCATATTTGTACTTCCTATAAAGTTTATACCGTAGGGAGTGATCCCTACGGTATAAATTCCGTTTTATAGAGTCATAAACTTCAAAATAACCTATCTTGTAGAAAGGATATGAATTAATTATGCTTTTTAAGTTTACTAGATTATATGAGGATATATCGTTAGATATAAATGAAGAATTAGAAGATAGACTATATACAATATTTGAAGATGGTAAATTAGCTATGCTATGCCCTAAGTGTAAGAATGTAACATATTTTGATATAGATAAGGATAGACGTCTTTATACTGTAGATTACAATAAGAAAGATGATGATAGTCCAAAGTATACTTGCTCATGTAAGAAATGTGGAACCACTGTTACTCAAGGTTCTGCTGAATTCTTAGATCCTAATATAGCTTTGGCTGTATCTTATCTAAATAGAGCAGGATATGAAACAGTCGGTAGCTGTGAAGGACATCCTGACTCATTGTATAGTAGTTCATTCTCATTCCCCTACATATCATTTAAAGAAAGATATGATATAACCGATCTGCCTGAGGGGTGGATAGAGAATAAAATTAACTATGATCCTGAGGTATTATATGGGGTGGATAAAGAATACTATAAAGAGCTTAACAAGAGATTTACTATATACTACCCAATGGAGTATAATCAGATAGCTGCATATGAATATAATAATTATCTAAAGAATAAGATAATCACTGATGTAACAAAATGGGCTTTAGATTTACTTATAAAAAATATATAGAAATATTTATATTAAGTGTATATTATAATGCTGTAAGAATTAATATGATAATCTTCTAATAGGAGGAAAATAATTATGGCAATGAAAGAAATATGCAGAAAAGATATATCGGTAAATAATCAACTATGGGCACTTATCGATATAGGTGAACGCGGGTTTATATGTCCCGAATGTGGTGAACTTACATTTATGAAAGTTGACTCAAAGATATTTTATTATGATGAGAAATATCCAAAGATAATTTATGATTGCAAATGTAATCATTGTGGGTTACTCATCGAACAGACAAAGGATCAATTAATTGATCCGAATATAGCTGAGGCTATTT
>Ga0265301_10004833_pt1 | contig 13447 bp, 34 predicted proteins | sample AusTroGonzalo_MG_2_FD_193488 | JGI IMG/M metagenome (GOLD analysis project Ga0265301, IMG submission 193488) | Bovine rumen microbial communities from tropical cattle in Woodstock, Queensland, Australia - Gonzalo_04 | ecosystem: Host-associated > Mammals > Digestive system > Stomach > Rumen ...
TCTAGCACCAATCATACGATATTCACACTCTTCATGATTAGCTTTTGCATGAGCCTTATATCTATCAATCATTCCAATATTGGGTTTCCTCATTATATTATTAGGATCACAAGTTGGACAATAATCATAGACACAATCACAACCACAGCATTCAGCAACAATAGATGTACACCATTGAATTTTATTCTTAAAGAAAACATCATTAACGTATCCTTTTTCAATACCTCCCTGATTACTGATTATAACTACAATATCAGGTCTAAAATTTTGAATTGCTTGAAGCGTGTCAAAACGAGGTTGCATATCAAAACAACCAATCGGAAATTCTTTACCACTTAAAGTTTGAATAAGAGTACCATCTAAATCACTAAATAGAACTCTTTTCTTTTTTCCAGTTTCCATAATGACTTTGTTTAATAAACCAGCGTCCTTTAATAAGAACAGGTTTGTATATAGGTCTATCCATCATCATAGCAGAAAAATTACCAACAGTCATATTAATACTTTTTCCAGCTTCTTTCATAGAAGAAAAAGAACTAATTATATCTGCAGTTTCATTATCTACTTGATAAATAGGAATACTTTTTCTTGTTGCTACTTTTTTATATTTTTTACTTACATTAGTATTATAATTCTTACTAGCATTATGAGCGGCAACTTTATTAACTCGCTTTACAAATTCTTTTTCATAAGCTAATTCTTCAACTGTTTTAGTACCAGGCTTAAATATACGAATTTCCATAATTAAACCTCTTCATCAGCATTCATACTACTAAGAATAGTTACACCACCACGAGCAGTTTCAGTTTCCTCTTCGTCTCGTAAATTTTCATAAGCCATTGTAAGAGCTTTTGAAAGTTTTGGTATATCTTCAATTCTTTTATTAAGACCATCAACTTGAGTTAAGACTGTTGCAACATCTGCATCGGCAAGTTCACTTCTAAGTTTTTTGTTTAGCATATCAACAATCTTAGTACAAACCAAATCAGTAAGATGCAAAGCCTTCTGTAAATTTTCAATAGTAACACCAGCTTTAGTTATATTTTGTTCATAATATTTACGAATAAGTTTAACAACTAAAGCATCAGGAACATAATCTCTTGGTAAATTAAAATTATCAATAGCTTCTTTCAGGCACTCTTCATCAGAGAGACCTTTCTGTTTAGTAGGACTCTTTGGATCTCCAAGATAATAAATTACTCCACACTCTGCGAGATATTTTCGTTTATCTGGAGTATTGTCACGAGCATAAAGAGCAAGAACATCCTTATCAAGAAGTTGCCTGACACTTGGAGCTTTTGGCATACCGCTTTCATCAACGGTAATTAACTTTTCTATTACGATTTTCATTGTTGTCTATTTCATCAAAAACATCCTGAACTTCTTGATTAAACTCAATTCCTCTAAGCCACATTAAACTTTCAATCCATAAATTAGCACCAAACTCTCCAAAAGCTTTATATTTTTGAAGGTATTGTTTCCTATTAAGAGCAATAAGACGTTTTTTAATTTTCTTACGCTCGTCTTCAGAAGCAATTTTATTTACACATTCTGAATACAAATCTTTCTTATATTGATGATAATCTTCTTTATCCATTACACTTCGTGCAACTTTAAGAAGATGTCTTTGCTTATTAATCTCTTGTCTAACAAGAGGCTTTCTAAGCCTACCAACATAAGGGAGAGCTATTGTACCACCTTGAACTAAAACTTCTGCAGATTTAGATTCTAATTGAGTTATAATGGCTTTACAGATTTCAATATCATCTGAATTTGCAAAACCTAAATCATTAAAAATATCTTTAGGTCTAACAACTTCAAGTTGATATCCATTTTTTAAATTAGTGACTTCCTTATTATCAAGTTTACGAGGTCTACTCATTTACAAGAAAAGGATCTTCCTCAAGAGTATCACTTGTAATAACACCAGAAATATCACTAATATTAACTACTTTAAATTCTACAAGGATAAACTGTCCTTTAGGAAGAGTGTTGATACTAATACCTTTAGCTTCAGGGTGTTCAGCTTTTTCAACAGACTCTGCCCAAGCAGAAATACTATTTACAGAAGCTGCATTAGGAACATGAACATGAACACCCATTTCAATAGCAGAACGAGTAAGAATAAGTTTCTGGCCGACACTTAACCATTTAAATTCTTCAGCGTCCTTTTCAGGGAAATTAGCTTTTGCTAATAAAGGAATAACTTGAGCACCTCTTTCATTTTTCTTACTATTAAAGAAAACATCACCAAAACCAACTTTCCAGCAAAGAGCTACAAGTGCGTGATACTTTGAAATTACAACATTCTTGGTTAATTTTTCAAGAACATCAGGAGTTATTTCGTTAACAGTAGTAGGAACGTTAATAACTTTAGAAACTTTTTCGCTTTTTAATGTAATCATAACTTTTACTTTGTTTTAGGTATTGGCGGTATTAATCCGCCTTCTTTTAATGTAAACATAATTTTAAATACTAATAGGAACCGAAGTGGTTTCTTCATCAAGTTCAACAATTAAAAATTTTGCATTTTCACAATTTTTAGGAATACGATAAGCTGTAAATAGTGTATATTTATCATCTTCATCTTTATAGAAAAAATGTTTATCGAACAAAGAATGAATAGCAGTATACCAGCTACCATTCCTTCCTCGGACACCATATATTCTTTTATAAGTATTTATGAGGGAAGCAACAGTTAAAGGTTTATCATCATAATAAGTAGCAGCAATACAATAAACCTCAAGAGCAATACCACTGAGTCCATGACTCTTTCCAATAAAATTAGCAATTTTAAATCTTTTACTATCGCCTTTATCCGGCTTTAGAATAAATTTAATAACTTCATCGTTTTCTGCATAATGTTTATTAGCTTTATCAACAAACATTATATCAGTATCACGATTATCAAAGACTATGTGCGCCATATCAATACCTATTATAATATGTACCAATCTACCTACAAATATACTCTAAAATTTGGTAATTAACAAATTAAATGTTATATTTGTGTGAGATAATAATTATACTGCTATGGTCAATATTAAACCTGGTTTTTATATTAGGACTACCAATAATTATGCAGAAAAACGCAAACTTCGTAATTATAATATTTCTATAAGTCCTTTTGACTTTAAAGACGATTATAGTAATTTTCCTAATATTGATTATACTAAATATCCTGTTGATTATCTTGTTCTTGATACAAAAGTATGGGCATTAATGCTTAGAGATTTACCTCGTTCTGTTTATTCTATGGCTATGCAAATAGCTTATGTTCTTGAACCAAATACTAATCTTATTAAAATAACTCAGCAAATATCTTCTGCTCTTTATAGTAGAAATGGAAAGCCTGCACGTTATTGGACAACTGTTGTTAAGATACTCCAGGAATATGGTTTTATGGTTAGAACAAATCAACAATCTACTTATGTTATTAATCATAATATTTTATTCAAAGGTGATTTAAATGATTTTGCTAAAAAATATAAAGAAATTTATGGTGACTATAAAGGTGAATATGATGCTAAAGGAAGGTTTATTATTGATAAACGCAATCAAATCAGAACAGAATTTTCTGCTGAAGAAGTTGCTAAAAAAATTGAACAAATAAATTATAGAGCTAATAAATATAATTTTAAAACTTTTGAAAATGAAATTACTGATGACAACGATTGAAGGTATTGTTGCACTTTGTATAGTATTTATTATTTTATTTTGTTTTGCTTGTGTAGTTCATGTTGCAATAGAACTTATGTTTGAAGTAATTGACGAACAAATGAAAGAAGATGATAAAAATACCGACAATAAAAATTGATACAGTTAAGGTTGAACATAAAAAACCTAAAAAATTTGGATATGGTATTCTTATAGAGAAACGATACCCTAAAGTTAAAACAGACCAAAATAAACTTTTTGGCACTAAAGCAAATCACAAATATTATTAAATTTCAATTCTATCCCCTGTAAAGAAATTATTAACCCTTAAATTCATAAAGCTATGGTTTCTTACACAATCTTTTTTGTAACTATTATTGTTATTTTAATAGTTGCTGCAATTTTTGTTAAATTATCTGCTGACAAAGCCCATAAAAGCGGATATTTAGAAGGTCAATATGATAGACCAAGAACTTTTATGAATCCTATTAGTCAAGATTTTGTTAATATGATTCAAGAAGAAAGACATTCTCCTATTAGTCCTAAGGATATTATTCCTGAATTTGGTATTAAAGTAACTTATGAAAATAATGATACGGAGCCTTCAAAAAGAACATTTAAAATTGATTCTTCTGTTGGGTATACGAAACCTTTAAATATGTGTTTCAAACTTACTCCTAAAGGAATGTCTGATGGTTGGCATACTTTTGAAGAATTATATAACTATCGAGCCATTTATAATGCAGGTCTTGTTAATATGATTGTTTGGGCTAAGAAATATACTACTGGCCCTCGCGGATTTGATGATATTGATGTCATTAAATCTAAAAAGCATTTTGATGGCAAAAAATGTTATGATGGAAATTATTTCATTGTTGTAATTAAAACTCCTTTTGGACAAATTAGCAATCATTATAAAATGGAGCATTGGGATAAATTTAACTGTCGTGCTACTAAGACTGCTTGGAAATACGATGGTCATACTATGCAAGAAAGCAATGCTCGTCTTATGAAACTTTATAATTATATTGCCAACGGTAGGTGGTAATAATATTGGTGTTTGTTTTAATAGAGCAGTCATTAATTTGGCTGCTCTTTTTATTTATCTTACTGACACTAACCTAAGTGGCATTATTGTTATCACTTCTTTACAGGGGGCTTGCCTAATTCAACCGCTTGCGGTATTGCATATATTATATAAGGTATAGAAATTGCTCTTAATCCTCTTCCCTTATCTCCCCCTTGTCCCCCTCTTCTCCCTCTCGCACTCTCCTATAACTCCCCCTATAATCCCCCTCAAAACCCAACTCCTATGCCCAGCGAATATGATAATAATACTAATCAAAGTACTTATACAGAGCAAGATTTGATTGCTAATGTAAGTCCTCAATATTATACTTATAGCTATTTAAATTAAAAATACTCAAACTATTAAAATTAGTGATATTACAAAAACTAATTGTTATGGGAATATTAGATGATATAAGAAATATGAAACCTCTACCAGAGAAGAAATGGACTTTGGAAGAGTTGTTAAAGATAGAAAAGGAAATATTAAAGAAAAGTGAAAAATCATTAATAAAAGTATTAAGGAAAAATGATAATATAAAGTTTATTAATAGGGATAAACCAATGGTTATTGATTTTGATAGAATGAATGATTATTATAAGAATAAAGATAGGTATTATTGTGATATAGATTTGAGTAATGTAGAGTCTAGTGAACTTATTTATATTAGGAAGAATTTTAATAAACTTAGTATAGAAGGTTTGAATTATGATAAAAGCAGGATTGATATTAGTAAAAATAATGATTCTGTTATAATTAAATGTTCTAATGGAGTTATAATTACTATTAATAAATATAATATAAATGATTTTATAATAACAGATGATGATGTGTCTAAAATAGTAGAACAACTAAAGAAAGAAATGTTATGAAAAATAAAGCTGAAAGAATTGAAAATACTAATAATAAATTTATTAATCGTATTAAATTATGGTTTCAAATTGAAGGTAAATTTAATAATAAAACTTGGAAAGAATATCTTGAAAATAATAGATGGCTTTATAAACATAAACATAATAAATTTAGGCATAGAAGTAATATGTCTAATATGGAGAAACATAAAACAAATAAAAGAATTAGACAAGAAAGTATTAAAGAAATAGAAACTGAACTTAATATTTAAAAGAATAATATATGTATATTGAATATAGTTGGGAATTAAATAAAGACACTTATGATTTAAGTGAATTTAAAAAGATTATAAGAAAGGAAATTAGAAAAGCTCTTAAATCTGTTAGAAATTATATTAAAGTAAGTGCTCGTGAGGATAAAGTATAAATTTAGATAAGTCAATGAGAAGGTGGGCCTCCTCCCTTGCATCCCCCGGATGCTTCAGTCGGTCTTGAAGACCCCCGTCTTCAAGATGATTTTCCTCATACTTGAGCGCATTAAATAGTTGGCAACAATGTTGTTGCTGATGTTCCATCTTGAGTCTTATCTCAGAGTGTGGCTCGTGGACATCGTAATGGTAACACTCTGAGGTCATCTTCTAATTCCATTATAACTATGGCTAACGAAGAAAACAAAGTCGCTCCTGAAGCGCAGGTTACAGAACAAGTTATTAACGCTTCTGTTACCGCAAACAATAGCTTTGAGGCTATTGTGGCTAAGCTCTCTGCCAATAAAGAGAACACAACCTATCGTGGACTTAAGGTTCGTAATGTAATCGTTAATCTTGATGATGAAGAGTATCCGAGAATTACTCTTGTACTTAATCAAGAGGTTAATGGCTACAATCTTGAAGGCGATAAATATGTTCTTAGTAAGACTAAGAATGTATATACTACCGCTTTCAATATTGCAGGTGTTCTCAAGGAAGATGAATCAACTGCAATGCTTGGCAACTATGTTGTCCGTAACCCTAAGGTAGCTGAGAATCTTCTCAGTGGTGCTACTATTAACCTTGTTCAGATACCTGTTAAGGCAGGCGAAGAATATCGTAATCCATTTACGACTAAGGCTGACAGTGATGCTTATGTTAGTGATCACGATTGGATTTCCAATTGTGTTACTGGAATTAAGCTTGGTGTTATTGGCAACAAAGTTGTTGACAAGCTCATTGATCGCATTGTTGATGAAATGATGTAAGATTAGGGTGCTTATGCACCCTTTTCTTTTTCTTTTTATCCTCAGACTAACCTTACTAACAATTGGCAACAAAGACCATATTGTGAATGTAGTTAAGTTGCTATTGAAGAAAAATGTCAACGCGGATGGATTGACCTTCTAAGTAGTAATAATGGTAATCTACACAGCGAGCGTTGTCCATAATCTTAACTGTTAAGTAGTCATAAATCTTATTATAGTAGTTGCAAATGCTATATAAGGTTTATGACTTTTTCTTTTTATCCTCAGACAAATCTTGCTAACTTTCGATGCAACAGTAAAGTTGCAAATGTTATATTTGGTACTAATTTTAACTACTAATATTATGCGTAAACTTAAAATTGCTAAGTGGCTTTATCGTCATTTTGGTATTATCCTTCCTTGTCTTCGTGAAAAATGGAATAAAGATGCTAAATTTATTCAATTCAAATTGGATAATTTACATGATACAGTAAATAGGTATAATCAATTTAATGGGACTAATTATACTTCAAAGAAAGTTTTGGAAATTATCTGTAAATAAGTTAATGCTAATGATAATACTGAAGGTGCTGATTCTATCACTACTCTTCTTATTATCATTAGCACTTATCATATTATTAATATTGACATTATTCAAATTAAAAATTTTCTTACTAATTTCCATTATTTTTTATATTTTAGTTCTCATTTTATATTCACTATTACAATTCCACTTATTACTAAATATTATTTAATATTAGTAAATATTATGAATGAACATCATAATTATAGTTTAGATCCTGATAGACCTACTCCTTATATTGTTATTGATAATTTTGATGACTATGGAAAACAAGGAGTTTACGCAGGTACACAGGAAGATTGTGAAGCTTTTATAGCAGAACAATCTGATTGTACTATTATTGGAATGTATGATATTATTCCAAATCCGCATTATAAAAATAACACTAATAATTAATATTATAATTATGTTAAAATCTGGTATTATTATTATTCTTCTTATATTTGTAATTATTCAAGAAATAATTCATGAAGAATATAAAATTAAAAATAAAAATAAAGTTATTGTTGTTGAATATAAAGATGACTCTTATACTCGTATAATTAAAATACATCAAACTGCTTATGATAATATAGGAGATGCTGTTTATTTTGCTTATAAACATGATATTAAATATTTTAAAATATTTCCTATAACTTATTAATTATACTACTTATGACTATTAAACATTTGTTTTATCATTTACTTCATTTTATTGGTATTGGTAGATTTTATATTGTTGAAATCAAAAGACCAAATTTTGCAACTAATACTACTACAGTTGAAACATATAAAGGATTTAGTTATCATAAAGATATAGAAGGTATGATTCACAATGAAATAATTGAACATTATGGTCAACTTGCTTTATGTCTTTAGGAAATTAATGTCAAAAGAGTCTGGTAATATACAATATGCTTCTAATTTATTTAAATTTGTTATTGTTGATAAAAATACAAATAAAATTCAACATATAGTTATAGCAGATGATGATGAATTAGAAGCAAGAAATAGTATAAAAGGACAATATCCTAATTATATTGTTTATGGTTGTATTTGTTCTGTATCCAATAAAGATGAATATTTTAAAGGACAAATAATAAAAATAACAGGATAATATGATATACATTTATCAAATTATTACTTATAGTAGAACAACATTAACTGTAATCGCTTCTAATAGTACTGATAGAGATAATATTATCGAAACTTGTCATATTGAAGCTGCAATTGTTAAAGAAATTGCTAAAACTGATAACATAATTATAAGCAAAGATTTTGTTTAAATTCAAACCCCTTTAAAGAAAGGTATGGAAACTATCAATATAGAAATTGTTGTTTGTAACAACTATCCTTCTTTTGATTTTAGTCCAAACACTCCTTGTATTATTGCAGATAAAATTAAACAAATAGTTAAAGCTTATTATGAAGAGATACAAAATAAAACTGGTACTACTCAATAATCCAAAGAGAATTAAGCATCAAACTGAATATGCTGAAGGAGCAGTTCAGGCATCTTCTCAATCACAGAAACATAATCCTGGTTATTTATGTATTTCTTCTGACCTTGATGAAGATGAAGAAAATAATGATAACAATACCGATTCTAAATAGGTTATCGCCCAGACTCTTTTCTTTTCTCTCTGCTCTTGGTGCTATTGGTATTCACCAAGAGCTTTCTTGCACTAAACATTATTAACAAATAAATTAAAATATCATGAAAGTTATTCTTGTTCTTCTTATTATAGCTATTTTTATATTAGCTATAATTGTTATTTTTAGTACTTGTATATTAAGTAATAGAATTAACAAACTTGAAAATTATCATAATGATGAAATTGTTATGATTAAAAGCCTTATTGCATCAGAAAAATCTGATAGAGAAGGTCTTGTTAAAATGATTAATATTCAAAAAGAAATTCTTAAGTTTGTTAAGGATAAAAATGAAGTTATTGCTAATTTTATGGAAACTCTTATTAAAGAATTACGTAAAATTGTTCCTGCAAAGAAAGTTAAAAAACCTGAAAATAATAAATAATATGATACTTCAAACAATTGCTATCATATTACAGCTAATGCTGTCTGTTCTTTGTGGCTTGGCCATTGGTTATCATTTTACAACTCGTAAAATGGTAGGAACTGTCCTTAAAAGATTACAAGATGTTCTTGATGAACTCACAAAAGTTATTAATCTTAATCAAAAGGTTAATGAACAAGACAAAACTTTGATTAAAAATATTGAAGATATTTATAAAGGTGTTTATCATGAAGTTCGCTTTGTAAGACAAAATATGGTTCGTCGTAAAGTTCCTATTATTGACGAATAAAAAACAATTAACTAATTAACTAATTATCTAATTATTACAATTATGTCAAAGGAAAATGAAGCACAGGGTACTGAAATCATTAGTGAGGTTCCTGTAGTAAATGTTGCAGAAAATATTAGCAAAGATACTTTTGCTGATATTATTGAAAAACTTCTCAAAGATAAGACAAATCGTGCTTATCGTGGTCTTATGGTTAAGAATGTAATTAAGAAAGATAGTGATGAAGATTACACTCGTGTAACTCTTGTTATTAATTCTTCTATTCCTGGTTATATTCCTGAAGAAGATGGAACTTATAAGCGTGGTACCACCAGTAATATTTATACTACATCTTATGCAATTGCTGCAGTTCTTAAACAAAATGAAGATACTGCAATGATGGGTAACTATGTAGTTAATCATCCTGAAATCATTCCTATTCTTCTCAGTGGAGCAACAATTAATGTTATCCAGACTGATGTGAAAGAAGGCGAAGAGTATTATAATCCGTTTAGTACTCGTGAAAATGCTGAGCCTTATGTTGGCCAGCATGATTTCATTGTTAATAATATTTATTCTCTCAAATTAGGTAAAATGGGAGAAAGATATATTGACAAACTTCTTGATAAGAGTGTTGAAAGTTTGCTCAACGCTTAATATACTGTTAATATTTTGTAGTTGTTTTTATTAGTGTTATTATTAATAATGCTCATAAAGGCAACTACAAAATTATTATATTTTTTCCTTAATTTTATTTGGCGAATTAAAAATAATTCATTAGTTTTGTGCTATGAATTAGTACAGTTGCTAATTTAATTATTCATTATCTTAATAAACACACAATTATGTCTAAAGGTACAAGTATTGGAGAGAATCTTACTGAAGAACAGCGTAAGGCTCTCGCAGAAGGTCCGGGTAAAATTCCTGCTGAAAAGGTAAATGATGACAAACCTAATCGTAGTACTCGACCTCGTTATAAAAATCCTGACACTGTAGAAGATGCTCTTAAGCATTATCCTGCTCATGTCGTAAAACTGGTTAATCTTGTTAAAAGTAATAGCGATATTCGTCGTTATACTGCTCTTGGTATTCTTAATTATCTTTATCAGAAAGGTATTATTGAAGAAGCTAAGGGTTATGTATCCTTTAACTGGACTAAGTTCCGTGTAGTTAATAAGGGTCTTAGCACTGAATATCGTTATATTGAACCCTTCTTCCTTAACTGTCTTATTGCTTCATTTACTTCTTTTGCTAATGCAGCACAGAAGATTATTAAAGTTTTCTGCTCTAAGGAGTATGAAGATGCCTTTAATGAAGATAAGGCTATTGTAGAGGCCGCTATTAATGCTGCTAACGAAGCTGATGCAGCATCTGGAGAAGAATAATAAATAAGGGGAGATATTATTTCTCCCCTTTATAAAGATTCTTATCATATGGCTTATAATGATAGCCTTGGACAAAGAATTAGTAATCCCTCCTATGATGCAGATGATGCACCCGAAATTGATGCTGATTCTATGAGTGAAGAAGAGCTTGATAGGAGATTAGAGGAAGAATTCGGTATTCAAGAACATAATTTAAATAATGGTCCTGAATATTAAATAACAATAAATATTATGTACGCTAAAGCACACCCTTTTGGTTATATTAAACAAAAGACTAATAAGTCTAAAAGAGTTCAATGTAGAAACATTCAATGTACTCGTGTTCAAACCATTTATATTGGTAATGGACAAGTGAAAACAATTTTTCATTCTGATATTTCTCATAAATCAGGATATACTTTAGCTGAATCTTATTGGAACAGTGTTCTTAATTCTCCTAATTATGGAGTATTTATGAACAAGTTTCATAAAAAAGATAAAAACTTAACTGATTAAATGATATTTAGTAGTAATGTATTTCGTTGTGATAACGTTGGGGAACTAATTTAACCTTTTAAGTTCACAAATATGGGATCTGCCAAAGTTCTATACATTACTACTATTTATACTGGTTCTATAGCTCAGTAGGTAGAGCATTACACTTTTAATGTAAGGGTCGCGAGTTCGAATCTCGCTGGAGCCACAACTAATACAAGTGCTCATAATAATTTATTTGTTATTAGTTTTAGTGTTATTAATTATGTGGTTGCAAACAATAGTTGTTGAGAAACACCTATTTACGCTGGTATTGGTCCCATAGCTCAGTGGTTAGAGCAGTAGACTCATAATCTATTGGCCGTAGGTTCAAATCCTACTGGGACCACAAATATAAATAAAATAATTATGCTTATTCCAAAAATTATTGTTTGTCCTGCAATTAAAGTTGTTACTAAAGATAATAAAGAAATATTAATTGCTGTTCCTGATAAAACAAATCTAACAGAATTAAAAATAGCTTTAGATAAACATTATCCTAATTATAAAAAAGTTTATTTAGAAGAAACTATTGGTATTCTTAATTTTTATAATGAATAATATAATTAAATTAATATAATAAAAAATATGCTATATACATTTCAAGCTAATGTTTATAATGAAAGACTTGGTTCTCAATTTGGTAGAATAACAAATATTACAGTTTTAGCAAATAATGAACAAGATGCTTATGAACAAGCTAAAATATCTTTTAATAAATATATAAATACTCTTTATAAGCATCATAATATAGATGGAAATGGTAAAATAAGAAAAATAATAAATACTTTTAATTATAATAATTTAACATTAAAATAATATGTTTATAGAGTTTGCAGGAACAATGATAAATATTAATTATATTATTAATGTTTATAAATCTGTAAAATATATTGATAAGAAAAATGATTCGGGACAATTAATTAAAAAAGCAGTTCCAATAATAGTAATGAAATATAATAATATTACAGAAGTTTGTACTTATGTAGAATATTATAATAGCTCATATAGTAGAAATTTAAAATTTAATGAATTAGTTAGAACATTAAATAATTGGCACTAATTACTTTGAAAATTTAGTTTAATTATGAATAAAATTGTTACTGTTAAACATCCTAAATATGGAACTTGCGAACTTAATGTTGAAAAAGTAATTGCTTTAGCTCCTGAAGAACATAAACTTTTATTTGAATATCTTTATTGGAAATTGGAACCTGATGATTTTGATAAAGTATCAAAAGTATGGCATGAAATAAATAGTATTTAATAACTATTGCCTTGATGGTGGAAAGGTAGACACGAGGGACTTAAAATCCCTTGACCAGAAATGGTTGTGCGGGTTCGATTCCCGCTCGAGGCACAAATATTAATTCTGATAACTTTGCAATAGTTGCACATATTGTAAGGGAAACAGGAGCTGGTGCAACAGTGGTGATTAAGGAAAGGAAACTACTGGAATTGATTGCCGAAGAATAAGAGAAGGGCTATAACTCTCAAAATACGAGAGTGATGTTCTTCTCTTTGATTCTTTGATTATTATTATCACAAATATAAATATGGCAAAAATTAAAACTTATCACATTTTTAACACAATTAACAAAACAAGTAAATTTACTGGTACTTATGATTCTTGTCTTAATGAATTTAATTTACAAGACAAAGCTTATCGTAAAATACATAAGATTATTTCTGATGAAGAATATCAAAAAATTATTAAAAAGAAACCTAATAAATAAATATTATGGATAAATTTAAACTTAATTTTAATAACCCTGTAATTTTTCTTGAAGGTAATAAAACTTCTATGAGTATTAGGGCAACACTTAAATATGGTGAAAACGATTTTTATTATAAAGATTTTAATAAATCTATTATTCTTCATAAAAAA
>Ga0265301_10004834_pt1 | contig 13446 bp, 9 predicted proteins | sample AusTroGonzalo_MG_2_FD_193488 | JGI IMG/M metagenome (GOLD analysis project Ga0265301, IMG submission 193488) | Bovine rumen microbial communities from tropical cattle in Woodstock, Queensland, Australia - Gonzalo_04 | ecosystem: Host-associated > Mammals > Digestive system > Stomach > Rumen ...
CGTGGCTTCCCGTAACGCCAAGCAGGTCTGCGACGCAGGTCTCGGCGTGGGTAACACCAAGCAGGCTGTGTACCTCGACTTCGCCGACGCTATCCAGCGTATGGGCGTTGCAGGCGTCTCTGCCAAGTACGGCAACCTCTTCCAGATGTACGAAAAGATCACAGACGAAGACCCGTACAAGGTCCCGATGCGCATCTTCCCGGCTATCCACTACACCATGGGTGGTCTCTGGGTTGACTATGATTTGATGTCCACCATCCCGGGCTGCTTCGTTCTCGGTGAAGCCAACTTCTCCGACCACGGTGCAAACCGCCTCGGTGCTTCTGCTCTTATGCAGGGCCTCTCCGACGGTTACTTCGTGATTCCGTTCACCATCGGTGGTTACTTCGCAGGCACCAAGCTCGAAAAGGTTTCCGAATCTGATCCTGCTTTCACTGACTGCAAGAAGCAGACTGAAGAACGCATCCACAAGCTCCTCTCCATCAAGGGTCACCGCACTGTTAACGATATCCATCGTGAACTCGGTAACATCATGTGGGAATACGTTGGCATGGCTCGTAACGAAGCCGGCCTCAAGACGGCTCTCGAAAAGATTCCGGCACTCCGTCAGGAATTCTGGGAAAACGTCAACGTGCTCGGCTCCGAAGGTTCCTTCAACCAGAACCTCGAACGTGCTGGCCGCGTTGCTGACTTCCTCGAATTTGCCGAAGTCCTCACTCTCGACGCTCTCCATCGTAAAGAATCTTGCGGTGGCCACTTCCGTGAAGAAAGCCAGACTCCGGAAGGCGAAGCAAAGCGCGATGATGAAAACTTCTGCTACGTCGGTGCTTGGGAATACAAGGGCGACGGTATCGCACCGGAACTCTCCAAGGAACCTCTTACCTTTGATAACGTCCACCTTGCTACTAGGAGCTACAAATAATGAGCGGACTGAATTTGACTTTGAAGATTTGGCGTCAGAAGGATGCCAAGACCAAGGGACAGTTCGAAACTGTCAAGATCAACGATGTTTCTCCGGACATGTCCTTCTTGGAAATGCTCGACATTGTGAACGAAGAACAGATGAAGCAGGGCAAGGAAGGCTTCGCTTTCGACCACGACTGCCGCGAAGGTATCTGTGGTATGTGCTCTCTCGTCATCAACGGTATGCCGCACGGTCCTGACCATGCAACGACTACCTGCCAGCTTCACATGCGTAAGTTCAAGGATGGCGACACCATCGTGATCGAACCGTGGCGCGCTGCCGCATTCCCGGTTATCCGTGACTGCGCTGTCGACCGTACCGCTTTCGACCGCATCATTCAGGCAGGCGGCTTTGTTTCCGTCAACACTGGTGCTGCTCCTGAAGCATCCACGATTCCGGTTCCCAAGGCTGATGCCGACCGCGCATTCGACGCTGCCGCTTGCATTGGTTGCGGTGCTTGCGTCGCTGCATGTAAGAACGCATCTGCTATGCTCTTCGTCTCTGCTAAGGTTTCTCACCTCAGCTTCTTGCCGCAGGGCAAGGTTGAAGCCAAGAAGCGCGTTTTGGCCATGGTCGCTCAGATGGACAAGGAAGGCTTCGGCAACTGCACGAACCTTTACGAATGCCAGGCTGCATGCCCGAAGGGTATCACCGTGGATTACATCGCCAAGATGAACCGCGAATACCTCGGCGCAACAGTCACCTACGCCGAAAAGGTGTACGGAAAGGATTAATAAGTTCACTGAGCTTGCCGAAGTGAACTGAATAGTCGGTTCGGCAGGCTCACCGACCTTTCCTGTGTCATCCTGGAGGGGCATAGCCCCGATAGGATTTAGTGCATTTAAAAAGGACCGCAGCGATGCGGCCCTTTTTTGCGTATGGTGGGGTAGGGAACGTTCGGGTTGACTCGCTTTATCTGAGTTTCAACAGGCAGTTGTCGAAAAGGAATCTGAATACATCCGTGTTGTCGTTTGTCTCGTAAAAGGCAATCAGCAATTTCTTGTACTCGGGCACCAGTTCCTCTGGCACAACGATGATGCCGCAACCGTTGGAAATCAGGATGTGGTTCGCGAAGAGTGTTGCGGTCCTCTTGTTCCCGTCGATAAAAAGCTGGCCTCTTGAAATGTACAGCTGCGCCTTTATGGCCCTCTCGTACACGTCTTCGATGGCGAGAATTTCTTGCAAATCGTTCTTTACCACGCCCTCGATAGGAATCTCGGGTTTCCATGCGGTTCCGCCGATGCTCACGGGCACGTCCCTCAGGGCACCCGCCGTGTAATAGAAGCCTTCTTCTACAAGCTTGTTGATGTAGCAAAGGATGTTGTAGTCCGAGGGGGCGGTTACCACGCCCTCGTCAAGGATAAACTGCCATGCGTGTTTCAGGTTGTTGATTTTTTGCACGTCGCTCACGGAAAGGTTACTTATCTGCCCGCCCTCGACAACGGTCTCGGTGTCCAGGAACGTCACGGCCATACCTTCGAGCCTAGCCTGCTTGTAGATGGAATCCACCATGTTGCGTTTGGCGAGGTCGATGTTCTTTTTTACTGCTTCGGAAAGCTCGCCCTCCTCGTATCCCAGCTTTTTTAGTTCCTTGGCAAGTTCGCGGATTTTCCGTTTTAGGCTGCGGGCCTCGATGTTGTTCTTTGTTATCTGGTTGAACTGCGCTTCCGAGTAGTTGCCGACAAACTGCGTCCTGGAAATGCCGCCGTCACGCTTATGGATGTAGATGTAGGACTTTCCATCGCGTTCCCGAACTTCAATGCTGCCCCAAACGAGACTGTTCAGGTCTTTGACGAGGACGTTCTTTTTGTTGAGCAGGTCTGCTATCAGGGCTTGGTGTTCCATGACTGTAAATATAGTTTTTTTTGTTGATGTGTGAAACGAATTGAGTGAATTCTGGCATAAATGTTTCACATAAATGGATGAAAATGCGAAAATTTTCGCTGTTTGTGTAATTGTGTGAAACGAAGTGTTGTGTTTTTTAGATAAAATGTTTCACATAAAAGGAGCAAGATGCCGTTTTGTTTCCTATGTCATCCTGGAGGGGCATAGCCCCGATAGGATCTAAAGCATTAAAAGGGACCGCAGCGATGCGGCCCTTTTTGCGTATGGTGGGGAGGGACAAAACCTGATTCGTGGTTCGGTTCTATCTTTCGCTGTCAATCAGTTTCACCACAGCTTCTACAAGCCTGCGGTAGTTCAATTTTGGTTTATAAGTCAATAGATTTGGTTAAAGAAATTAACTTTTTTAGTTAATGTTGCGTTTAGGGATATTTTTGCGTTTTCCCAATCCGCCTGTGGTGGAAAAAGACTATATTATTCATCGAAAATAGAGAGTTTACAGAACTCTTCTTCGCTCGGTCCTATCGACATGAGCAAGCTCAGTCGCTGCGACTCTCGCTTAAGAGAGTTTCTCTTATTCTCGATATGAAATCTCGACAATTTCAACCCAAGAGGATAAGACGGACGCTCACGTCTGTCGGCATGCAAGTGCCGGCAACGGTTCGCTATGCAGGCCGCCCTTGTGCGGTCCGTTTGTGTGTATCGGCCTTTATGGGGCGTGGGTTGTTTGTCCTTATTTGGGTAGGCTGTCGAGAGCCTCATATCGTAAGGACATTCAACCTCACGCTTTTTTTGTGCGGTAAAATGCCAGAACAAGAGAAATTCACATGAGTTAGCTCTTGTTCTCGATATGGAATCTCGACAATTTCAACTCAAAAGAATAAGAGGGTACTCAGAAATCCGGACGCATGCGCGCCCTGTTTTGGCGTGGGCGTATTGTATGCCTAGGGCGTCGTGTATTCTCTTTTTGTGAAATCGCCGTAATCCAGTCCCCGAACGGGAGCGAAACAGAACGTTGCGCTTGAAGTTCGGGAGAATGGAATGAAAAACATTGCGGCTGACACGCCTGTCCGGCAAATCTTTGACGTGTATCGAGGAGCCGTACTCCCCATATTGCTGAAAGACAAGACCACGGGCAAGAACATCCTGTGGGCCACGGACGAATACGACGCCATTTCCCCGAAAAGCGAAATAGAATTCAAGGACATTACTGGCGGGAGCCTGATGCTTGTGCGTCCGCGAATCGCCAAGACCCTTGATGCCCAAAGGGACCGTACCAAGAAGCGTGCCGAAGTCTTTACACCGTCGTGGATTTGCAACCAAATGAACAACGCCCTGGACGATGACTACCTGGGCTATACGGGTGCATTCAATACCGAAGGCGATAGGGCTTGGACCAGAAACCGTAAAAAAATCCAATTTAACGATGGAAGAACCTGGCAAGAATACGTTGACCAGACAAGGCTTGAAATTACCTGCGGCGAAGCGCCCTTCGTGACGAGCCGTTACAACCCCACAGATGGAAATTTTATCGAGGTCAAGGACCGTATTGGTTTCTTGGACCGTAAACTTCGCGTGGTCGAAGAGAATGCGGACGGAGATGAATACAAGAAATGGTCCATGCGTTCTCTGGAAAGTTGCTACGGGTACGAGTACCAAGGGGACAACCTCTTGATTGCCCGCATCAACGTGTTCTTGTCTTGGACGGAACATTGGGAAAAGAAACTAGGTGAAAAGCCGGACAGAACGACGGCGCGGAGTGCCGCTAACGTAATCGCGTGGAACTTTTGGCAGATGGATGGCCTTACGGGCAGGACTCCGCAAATCAAGGAAAAGGAATGCGGACAAATGACGCTTCCTGGATTCGAAGTGGAAAACGAATCCAGCAAATCCGATGCCACCGAGGAATGCCTGATTTTTGACTGGCGAAGACGCTTCAGCCGGACCTACAACTCTTTAAAATCAAAGGAGAATGGATAATGAAAAAATTCTTTGCCGTAATCGGAAACCCGCCGTATCAAGAAGAGTCTAAAAAAAATGGAAGACAACCTCCTATCTACAACCTTTTTATGGATGAGGCCTTTAAGGTTGCAAATTGTGTAGAATTAATTACTCCTGCTCGTTTTCTCTTTAATGCGGGACAGACTCCTAAAGCATGGAATGAAAAAATGCTGAATGACGAGCATTTTAAGGTTCTTCATTATGAACCTGAGGCTTCAAAGGTATTTTCTAATACTGATATAAAAGGAGGTGTGGCTGTAACTCTGAGAAATCAAGAAAAAAAATTTGGAAAAATTGGGAAATTTGTCAATTCTGATGTGATGCAAATTATTGTTGAAAAAATAGCTCAATTGTGTGACCTGTATCTTGATGAAATCCACTTTAATCGTTCTAGTTATCGACTGACTGAAAAACTTTATCAAGAACATCCAGAATTAATCAGAAGAGTAAAAGTATCTGAAAAATTATCAGTTGGATCTAATATTTTTGAAAAATTTCCGGAAATTTTCTCTGATGAAGAACCTAAAGAAAAAGCAATTTCTTTTGGATTATTATTTGGATTAGATGGATCGAAAAGATGTTATAAATTTGTAAAAAAGGACTATATATCTAATCACGAGAACTTAGATAAATGGAAAGTTTTTGTAGCCAAATCAAATGGTGAAGGTAAATTTGGTGAAACTCTTAGTGACTTAGAAATCGCATCTCCCAATAGCGTTGGAACTCAAACATTTATTAGTTTTGGCAAGTTTAGGACAAAAGCAGAATGTGTTTCATTAGTAAAGTATTTGAAGACAAAGTTTACAAGAGCATTACTTGGAGTTTGCAAGGTAACTCCTGATAATGCTCGTAAAGAAGTCTGGAAATACGTTCCTCTCCAAGATTTTACCTCTAAATCCGATATCGACTGGACCAAATCTGTTCACGAAATAGATTTGCAACTCTACAAGAAATATGGCCTCTCCAAAGATGAAAAGGACTTCATTGAAACCCACGTCAAGGAGATGGTCTAATGTCGAACGTTACCCAAATCAAGACCATGCGGCCCGTGAACCGCGCCATATACGCATACACCACTCCAAATGACCGCACCCATGACGGGTGGATAAAAATCGGTGATACCGAAGTCAATTTTGGAGAAAACTTGAAAGACGCTGTTAAGGATCGCGTTCATCAGCAAACCCACACCTCCGATACCGATGCTCCTATTGCGTGGAGCGGTAGGGCTGTTTTCGAAGATGACTTGACGCCTTTCCGTGATTACGATTTCCATAAATACCTGACAAACAAGGTGGATATCGAAAGGAAACCGAAAACGGAGTGGTTCAAAACCGACGCAAAGACTTCTAAAAACCATTTCAATGATTTTAAGGAAAATCACGGGATCCTTACCGAAATGGAAGGCGTCGAAATCTACGAACTCCGCGATGAACAGGAAGAAGCTGCCAGAAAGACCGCTGATTATTTCGATAACCACAAGCTGGTGAAAATCCTGAAAAAGGACAAGGCTCCCGAATTCTTGTGGAATGCAAAACCCCGCTTCGGAAAGACGCTCACCGCATACGATTTTTGTAAGCGCGTTAGTGCAAGGAACGTGCTTATCTTGACCAACCGCCCCGCCATTGCCGATAGCTGGTACAATGATTATGCGCGTTTCGTCGGGACGGAAGGCGGCTACTATTTTGTAAGCCAGGTGGATGTTTTCAAGAAAAATCCGCAAAAATACAAGCATGTTTTGACAAGAGATGAATTCACTCGCGCTGTAAGCAAGAATAGGCTCGGCTGCATAGAGTTTATTTCTCTGCAAGACCTTAAGGGCGCAAAGGCTTTTGGCGGAGATTACGAAAAACTCCGCGAAGTTTCTGAACTTGATTGGGATGTGCTGATTCTTGACGAGGCACACGAGGGCGTTGAAACCGACAAGACGGATGTTGCCTTGGAACGCATCAAACGGCGTTTTACGCTTAACCTTTCGGGCACTCCGTTCAAGATGCTTGCTTCTGACAAGTTCCCCGAAGAGGCTATATTCAACTGGACATACGCCGACGAACAAGAACGCAAAAGGGAATTTGCCGAAAAGGGTGTAGAAAATCCTTACGAAGACTTGCCGAAGCTCAATCTGTTCACTTACCAGATGTCCGATATGATGGGAGCGAAGGCCGATGCCGGAACTCTCATTGATGACGAAGAAACGCAATATTACTTTGACTTGAACGAGTTCTTCAAGACGAATGCTTCGGGGTATTTTGAACATCTCGAAGATGTAAAGAAGTTCCTGGACGCTCTCACGGAGCAGAAAAAGTATCCGTTCTCTACGGAAGAACTCAGGAATCAACTCAAACATACGTTTTGGTTGTTGAATCGCGTAGATTCTGCCATCGCTTTGAAAAAGCTTTTGACGCAGCACCCTGTATTCAAGGAATATACGGTTGTCCTTGCTGTAGGTAATGGCGACGAGGAACTGGAAAACCAGAAGGCGATTACCGCTGTCCGCGAAGCTATCAAGAACAACGAAAAGACTATTACCCTTTCGGTGGGGCAGCTTACGACGGGCGTCACCATTCCCGAATGGACCGCTGTTCTGATGCTTTGCTCCATGCGTTCTCCGGCTTTGTATATGCAGGCGGCATTCCGTGCCCAGAATCCGTGCCTTTTCTTGGATAAGGATGGCAAAACATATCGCAAAGATAATGCGTATGTGTTCGATTTTGATCCGGCACGCACGCTGACTATCGTGGAAACCATTGCCAACGACCAATACAAGGATACTGCCGGTGGTGCAGGCGATAGCGAAAAACGTAAAAAGCATGTTCTGGAACTCTTGAACTTCTTCCCTGTGGTAGGTGAAGACGATAATGGCGAAATGATTGAACTGGATGCCGAAAAGGTGTTGACCATCCCGAGGCATATCCACGCCAAGGAGGTTGTAAATCATGGTTTCATGAGCAATTTCCTTTTCCAGAATATCAGCGGAATTTTTGCTGCACCTTCGATCGTGAACGACATCCTCAAAAAGGTAAATCCTGTCACCAAGGCGGAAGCGGACAAGAATATTGTCACACCGGAACAGGCTAATGAACTTCCACTTGATGATAATGGAAATGTAGATGTTCCCTCGGAACAGGTGGTCGGGACCGCTGCCGATAAGTTCGGTGATCCGGTATTCGCAAGACAATCGAATGATTTTGAAAAAGACGTGAATAGGCTACTGCGAGACCACAAGCCTTCGGAAATAGAAAATGTCGTTAAGGAATTGACTGCTGTTTACGATGCTTCGGTAAAGGGCGTAGCCGAAGAAGCCAAAGTCAAGTTTGGCCAAGACATGACCAAATCTCAGTCCAAGGAATTTGAACGCAAACTGCAAAATTACGGACAAAAGAAAATCAGTTCTGCCGCCGCCGATTTCAAGATAGAAGCCGGTACAGCGGAACATAAGCGCGACGAGGCGTTGAAAAACTGCAATTCTAAGGCCGAAGAAAAGCAAATTCAGCAAGAATTCAAAAAGGAAATGGATGCTGCTGAGAAAAAATTCAAAGAAACCGTTTCGGATACATCGGACATTTGGAAAAAGGCGACGGAGGAAACCGTCAAGGCTGTAGAAGAAAGCAAGATTGAAAAGAAGAAAAATGATATTGAAGAAAAGGTTCGCGACCACCTGCGTGGATTTGCTCGCACGATTCCCTCTTTCTTGATGGCCTACGGAAATGACAATACGACTCTCGAAACATTTGAACGCGACATTCCGGGCAACGTATTCCTCGAAGTCACCAGTATTACTACCGATGAGTTCAAGTTCCTCCGCGATGGGGGGGACTACACCGACAACGATGGCAAACGAAAGCATTACGAAGGCCATCTCTTTGATTCGGTCGTATTCAACGACTCCGTGAAGGAATTTATGCGCAAACGCTCGGAACTGGCGGACTACTTCATGGAAGATGTAAAGGGCGACATATTCGACTACATCCCGCCGCAGAAGACGAACCAAATCTTTACACCGAAAAAAGTCGTAAAGGACATGGTGGATATGCTAGAAAAGGAAACGCCGGGCTGTTTCGATGACCCGTCCCACACCTTTGCCGACCTGTATATGAAATCGGGACTCTATATCACCGAAATCATCAAGCGTCTTTATCGTTCAAAGAAGATGAAGAAACTCATCCCTGACGACAAGAAAAGGCTAGAGCATATCGTCAAGAATCAAGTCTGTGGTGCTGCTCCTACCGAAATCATCTACATGATTGCTATGCACTACATTCTCGGCTTCAACAACGAAATCGAAGGCAAAACCGCATCGCAAATTCAAGCGCTTTATCCGAATTTCAAGATGAAGGATACCGCCGAACTCGCTAAAAACGGAAAATTAGCAGAATGGGTGGGGAAGGCGTATAAGTAAAACGTGCAAGAACGCCCAGAGAACTGTTATAATAGTCCCTTTCAAAGCCGAAAGGGACCAAAACTTGCGATAATCGAACTTTACGGGAGCGATGGTTTTCCCTACATCGACCAGAGCTGGGATGAAGCTGAACAGGATGCAGCCAACGTCATGGAACTCCTTGAATAATACAGGCATTAAATAAAAAGGGCGATTAATTGTCCGTAGTCATTGGAATGTGGTCCTTTTTCTATATTTCTCTTGTAAATGAAAAAGGAACACTTATGAAAAAGATTTTTGCGATGCTTGCGGCTGTTGCTTGTGCCGCTGTTCTCTCTGCTTGTAACGAACAGAAGGCTGAAACGAAGACTGTTGCCGACGAATCCTTCAACAAGGTCAAGGCTGCAGGCGTGTTCGTGCTCGGCCTCGACGATTCTTTCCCGCCGATGGGCTTCCGCGACAAGGACAACAACATCGTGGGTTTTGATATTGACCTCGCGACTGAAGTTTGTGCACGCTTGGGTATCAAGCTCAAAACGCAGCCGATTTCTTGGGACGCTAAGGAACAGGAACTGAATACTGGCAAGATTGACTGCATCTGGAACGGTATGAGCGTTGATGCAGCACGTGCAAAGGCTATGAATTTGAGCGATGCTTACCTCAAGAACCGCATGATTTTCACGGTGAAGGACAAGGCTATCACGAACCTCGCTGCTCTCGCTGGCAAGAAGATTGCTGTGCAGAATGGCTCTACCGCACAGAAGTTGCTCGATGCTTCCGAAGCAGGCAAGGCTGCCAAGGAAATCGTTCCGTTTGACGATAACCAGACGGCTCTCATGGATTTGGACAAGGGCGGTGTCGATGCTGTGTTCCTCGACGAAATTGTTGCCAAGTATTGGATTGTCACGAACGCTAAGCCGTACATCGTCTTGGAAGAAGGCCTCTCTGACGAAGTTTACGCAGTCGGCTTCCGCAAAAAGGACCAGGCTCTCCGCGATTCCGTGAACAACGTCCTCGCTGCAATGAAGGCTGACGGCAAGTTCGCCGCAATCTCCTCCAAGTGGTTCGGCAAGTAACGGTCGGCGCGCAATCTCATGTCTGATTTGAATTCCTTACTCCCGATTCTCTGGGGCGGTTTCTGCACAACGCTCGCAATTTTTGCGCTGACGCTGTTGTTCTCGATTCCGCTCGGCTTGCTTGTCGCTGTCCTCAAGATGAGCCGCTACCGCATTGTGCGTTACCCGGTATCGTTTTACATCTCGGTGATGCGTGGCACTCCGCTTTTGCTCCAGATTGTGGCGATTTATTTTGGCTCGTATTACTTGAGCGAATACACGGGAGTGGAGTTCTCTTTTGACCGTTTTCCGGCGGTGATTGTTGCTTTCTCGATTAACTACGCCGCTTACTTTGCCGAAATTTTCCGCGGTGGCATCCAGTCGATTCCGAAGGGGCAGTATGAGGCTGCCGCAATGCTCGGTCTTACGCGTGGTCAGACGTTCTATCGCATCATTCTTCCGCAGGTGGTCAAGCGTGTTGTGCCTGCAAGCGCAAACGAAGTCATTACGCTTGTGAAGGATACTTCCTTGGCGCAGGTCATTGCTGTGACGGAACTTTTTGCACTCGCGAAAAAGCAGCAGGCGGCTTACGCGAGCATTTATCCGTTGTTTGTGGCGGGCGTGTTCTACTACATCGCCAATTTGCTTTTGAGCATGGTCTTTGCTTACGTTGAACGTAAGTTGAATTACTACAAGTGAGGCGTGTCATGGATTCTCAAGTTCAGTCTGTTATCATTAATGACGCGTCTCTGGATTCCACTCCGATTCTCGAAGTCAAACATTTAAAGAAGTCCTTTGGCGATTTGCATGTGCTCAAGGACATTTCGTTTGATCTCAATGCGGGCGAGGTGCTTTCAATTATCGGACCTTCCGGTTCCGGCAAGAGTACTCTTCTCCGTTGCCTAACGCAGCTCGAAACGTTTGAAGCGGGCGAGGTGCGTGTCGATGGCAAGGACATGGTCATTCCCGGTTCGAGCAATGGCGGTAAAATCAAGTACGCTCCTGCAAAGACGCTCCGTGACATTCGCCTTTCTACGGGGCTTGTGTTCCAGAACTTTAACTTGTTCCCGCACTTGACCGTACTCCAGAACTTGACGCTTGCGCCGATCCGCGTGCTCGGCGATTCCCGTGAAGATGCCCGTGCGCTGGCTCGATTCTTGCTCAAGCAGATGGGGCTCGAAGGCAAGGAAAAGTCTTACCCGTGCGAACTTTCGGGCGGTCAGCAACAGCGCGTGTCTATTGCCCGTGCGCTTGCTTTAAAACCGAAAATTCTTTTCTTTGATGAACCGACGAGCGCTTTGGACCCGGAACTCACGGGCGAAGTCCTCAAGATCATCAAGAAGCTTGCCGAAGACCGCATGACGATGGTCATCGTGACGCACGAAATGGCTTTTGCCCGAGATGTGGCGAACAAGGTCATGTTCATGGACCAGGGCGTTGTCGTGGAACAGGGAACACCGGACTTTGTGTTCAACCAGTCTCAGAACAAACGCTTGAGTTCGTTCCTGGAAAGATTTTCAAGAACATAATACATCCAAATTTGCTGTTTATCTTCAAATTTTGACGTGTTGTAGACTTTTAAAACATTTTTGGGATTTTTTTGTAAAAAGTTCTAGAAATGTTGTCTACCATTTTTGTATTTTATCCTTCATCTAACAAATTTTGAATTTTTAAATAACATTTGTGTTATTTGAAGGAGATTAAATGAAAAAGCTCTTTATTGCATCCGCTATTGCCATGATGTGCCTTAGCGCAAACGCCTTTGCCGAAGATGATGGCTACGGTAACGATATCCCGGCGGCAAGGTCCGAAGGAACCGTCGATGACGGCTATGGCAACAAGCTCCCGTCGTCAAACGAACCGGAATACAAGAGCTTCGAAGAAGCCCGCTCTTCTTCAAATAACGGTCAGCGCCCGAAGTTGCAGGTCGGTGTCCACATGGGCATTGGCTATGCCGGTTTTTATGATTATCCGACCGATGAAGATTTTGTTGATGAGTTCGGCAAGAATGAATGGGGTGGCTTATCCTTTGATCTCGGTATTGTGCTCAAGTACCGTTTGAACCCGCTGATTTCTTTTGTTCCTGAAATCAACTTTGGCGTGAGCTACTTCTCGGAAGAAATTAAAGGCTCCGAAGGTTATGACAGTTATTGGAAATGGTACAAGGTCAATGACACTCGTACCCTTGTCAATTTTAATATTCCGCTTGCTCTCCGCTTGAATGTTCCGTTTGTTTATCTAGAAGCAGGTGCTCGCCTTAACTTGAATTTCGTGACATCTCATGACTATGAATACACCGATGAAAACGGCAATGCTCTTCAGTACTATGATAGAGAAGAAGGTGAGTACAAGAACGTGACACGTAAAGCCGATGATGAATGGGAAGTCAAAACTTTTGTTCCGTCCCTCATGGCTGGTTTAGGCACGACATTCCTCATCAATGGTCATGAAGTTGACTTGGGCATCCGTGCTTTCTGGGACTTGACTGCAATCGAAGAACACGACAAGCTTTTCTATGAAACTGATGATTCCCGTTACCTCAAGGCGGTCGACGTCGGTTCGAAAATTTTCTCAATTCAGTTTGTTCTTAACTACTTCTTCTAATGTTTAAAAAGGCGGGCTTTGACCCGCCAAATTTTTTTTCAAAAAAAAGTGAAATTTTTTCCTGAAAAAAGCGTGTTATATAGTAGACACTTTTAGCAGGAGAAAAAATGAACCATAACCAACTTGCGTTATACGCCAAACCCGAATTTCATTTGTTGCCTCGTGAAAAAATGGAAAATATAGGTGTAAGCGCATTGAGCAATGAAGAATTGTTAGCCATTATTTTGGGGAGCGGCAGTCACGAATGTAGTGTATTTGAACTGTCGAGGCGGCTCTCGGATTTCTTGTCGACGGAAACCTCGATCCCGACATTGGCTCGTCTCAAAGAAATTCGTGGACTTGGAAAAGTCAAGGCGGCACAGATTCTTGCCTGTTTGGAACTTTCGGGGCGCTTTATTTTGAGTGACAAGGCTGTTCCTGTTTCGACTCCCGAAGATGTGCTTTCACGTGTGGCATACTTGAAGTATGAATCGCAGGAACATCTCGTCGTTGTTTCGCTAAATTCCGCCAATTACGTTATTCGCGTGCATGAGCTCACGACCGGACTTGTCAACCAGACTCCGGTCCACCCGCGAGAAGCGTTTGCCTTAGCTATCGAGGACCGC
>Ga0265301_10004838_pt1 | contig 13436 bp, 12 predicted proteins | sample AusTroGonzalo_MG_2_FD_193488 | JGI IMG/M metagenome (GOLD analysis project Ga0265301, IMG submission 193488) | Bovine rumen microbial communities from tropical cattle in Woodstock, Queensland, Australia - Gonzalo_04 | ecosystem: Host-associated > Mammals > Digestive system > Stomach > Rumen ...
CGAGATCATCGTGAAGAAGTCAAGCCCGTACAGCCGTGACGAGAACCTCTGGGGCAACTCTTGCGAGTGCGGAATCCTCGAGGATCCCTGGGCAGAGCCTCCCGCAGGAGTCTGGGCATACACCGTCGACCCCGCGAAGGCGCCCGCCGCACCCAAGTACATCGAAATCGGATTCGAGAAAGGAGTGCCCGTCTGTCTGGACGGAGTCCGCATGGATGGAGTCAAGCTCATCGAGACACTCAACGAGCTCGCAGGAAAGTACGGAGTCGGAAGAATCGATCATGTCGAGGACCGTCTCGTCGGTATCAAGAGCCGTGAGACCTACGAGTGCCCTGCAGCAATCACACTCATCGCAGCCCACAGAGGCCTTGAGGCGCTCACGCTGCCCAAGGACACCATCGAGTTCAAGCGCATGGTCGAGCAGAAGTTCAGCCAGCTGATCTACGACGGTCTCTGGTACGAGGGTCTCCGCGAGAACCTCCAGGCATTCATCGACTCCAGTCAGGAGTATGTCACCGGAGTCGTAAGAGTCAAGCTCTACAAGGGAACCGCGACAGTCGTCGGAAGAAGATCACCCTACTCCCTGTACGACGTCGGCCTCAGCACCTACGCTAAGGGAGACGAGTTCGACCACAAGTCCGCTGTCGGATTCATCTACTGCTGGGGACTCCCCGGAAAGACCGCTGCCAAAGCTCACATGAAGAAGGCCCCGGCCAAGAAGAAGGCTCCCGCAGCAAAAGCACCTGCAAAGAAAGCAACCGCCGCCAAGGCACCCGCTAAGAAGGCAGCAGCCAAGAAGACAACAACAAAGAAGAAGTGATCACTTGAAACAAGCCCTCTGGTCCGGAAGATTCAAAGACAAGATGGATGACTCCACGCTCGAGTTCACGTCCTCGCTGGATGTGGATTCGAAGATGGCATTCTACGATGTCATGGGGTCGCTCGCCCATGTGAACATGCTCAAGGCATGCCACATCATTCCGGCAGAGGATGTCGACAGTATCATTCAAGGCCTCAAGGCCATCCTCAAGGAGATCGAGGACGGGACCTTCGAGCTGGATTTCAAGCTCGAGGACATCCACACCAACATCGAGTTCTCGCTCACCGAGAGGATCGGCCCTGCAGGCGGCAAACTCCATACAGGCAGGAGCAGGAACGACCAGGTCGCAGTGGACTTCAGGATGTACCTGAGAGACAAGGCGCTGGAAGCGGTGACGGCCATCGATGGGCTCATCACCAGCCTGCTCAAGATCTCGGAGGACAACTTCGACACGATCATGCCTGGATTCACCCATATGCAGCATGCACAGCCCGTCACTCTGGCGCAGCACATGCTCGCATATGTCTTCAAATTCTCAAGGGACGCGGACAGATTCCTGGATGCGTTCGACAGACTGAACAAGTGCCCTCTGGGAGCGGCTGCATTGGCTGGTACGACGTACCCGATCGACCGTTTCATGACGGCAAGCGCGCTCGGTTTCAAGGAGCCCACTGAGAACTCGATGGATTCCGTCAGCGACAGGGACTTCGTCAACGAGCTGGCGTTCTGCGCAACACAGACGCAGCTTCACCTCTCCTCCCTCTGCGAGGAACTGGTCTACTGGTCATCGCAGGAGTTCGGCTTCATAGAGATGGACGATAAGTTCACCACCGGATCCTCGATCATGCCCCAGAAGAAGAACCCCGACATAGCGGAGCTTGTAAGGGGAAAGACCGGAGGTGTCGTCGGTGCGCTGATGTCCATGATCGTCCTCACCAAGGGACTCCCGCTCACATACAACCGCGACCTTCAGGAGGACAAGAAGCCTGTCATGGAATCCATGGACACTGTCATCGACTGCCTGGAGATCATGGCCAAAGTCATGGCCACCACGACTTTCAAAGGCGAGAGACTCATGGAAGTCACCAGCAGAGGCCAGATCAATGCAACTGACCTTGCGGATTACCTTGTCACCAAGGGCATTCCGTTCCGTGAGGCCCATGCGATTGTAGGCGCAGCTGTAAGGGAGAGCATTGAGTCCGGAGTAAACCTGGAGGATATGCCTCTGGAGAAGCTCAAGACATTCTCCGACAAGATAGAGGACGATGTCTACAAGTTCATCCCTGTGAAGAGCTGTGTGGAGAGAAGGATCTCCTACGGCGGAACATCATCCTCGTCCGTAGACATGGAGATGTCCAAGGCCATAGAGCAGCTTATGCAGCGCGAAGAGGTACTCCGTCAGGAGAAACAGCTTATTGAGAACTGCTGGAAAGAACTGATCGGATGATCAATCGAAATCCACGCGGTCGTTTTCCTTGACCTCGAACTTGATGTTAGCAGCAGTCAGCATCTCACTGATCTTGTCCGCGATGGGCTTGAGCTCGGAGGCTTTGCTGTAGGTCTTGAGGTAGAACTCCTTGGAATCCATGGGGAAGACCAGCCTGACCTTTCCCTTCCTGTTGTATCCCTCGGGCTTCCTGTTCATCTCGAGATCCGTGACGTTGAGTTCGATCAGCATCTGGAGGAGCTCCTCCTCTTCGGGCATCTGGTCGATGGATTCCAAGAACATCTTGAGGATGTCCGGGAACACCGGGGCCAAGTCCTTGTAGTCGGATTTTCCTTTGAGAATGAAATGAACGCTGCTGACCTTCATCAGAGGGGAACTTGTCAACACTTTATTTAATTCCTTTTCTTACAGGTGAACAATGAGAACAGCTCTTACAGTGGCTGGCTCGGACTCCATTGGCGGTGCGGGTATCCAGGTGGATATCAAGGCCATGGCTGTCGTCGGAGTACACGCCACATCAGTGATCACCGCTGTCACCGCCCAGAACACGCAGGGCGTCGACGGCATCTTCCCAATGCCTGTGGACTTCATACAGGCCCAGCTCGAATCGGTGCTGAAAGACTGCGACATAAAGGCGGTCAAAACCGGTATGCTGTACAGCGCAGAGATCGTAGAGACTGTATCCGATATCCTCGAGGACCATGACGTGCCCCTGATAGTGGACCCCGTCATGGTCTCCGGTACTGGATGCTCCCTCTGTGACGATGATTTCGTCAAGGCATTGAAGAAGAAACTCCTTCCAATCTGCGAATTGGTTACACCGAACAGGCAAGAGGCCGAAGTCCTTGCCGGAATGAAGATCAAGAACGAGGATGACATCACCCTGGCCTGCGAGCTCATCGGAAAGCAGGGCTCGTCAGTGCTATTCAAGGGTGGACACCTCAACGGACCAAAGGTCACAGATTATCTGTACCTCTCCTCCGAGTTCAACAAGCTGGAGTATCCGCGCCTTGCCAAATCAGGGCACGGAAGCGGATGCTGCCTGTCCGCATTCATAACCGCGAACATGGCTAAGGGACTGGACATCGTGAATGCCGTGATGAAATCCAGGGAGCTCATTCAGGAATCCATAGCGACCCAGTATCCTATCGGAAAGGGCGATGTGGTCGTCAATCCGATGGTCAAGCTCAAGGGAGATTCGGACAAGTTCAAGGTACTTGATTCCCTCGATGCAGCAGCGAACAGGATTGTGGACCTTGTCCCCAACGAGTTCGTTCCCAAGACCGGAATGAACATCGCATACGCGCTGAAGGATGCCGCAGGACCCGAGGAGATCGCCGCCATCGACAAGAGGCTGGTGGTTCACAATGGAATCCTCAAGAAGGGCGGACCTGCAAAGTTCGGAGCCGCAGAGCATCTTTCCTACGTTCTGCTGGAAGTCATGAAGCACGATCCCAAATCCAGGAGCATCATGAGCCTCGCCTATCGCCAGGACATCATCGATGTGATGGAGGAGGTCGGCATGACCGCAGTATCGGTGGAGATGCCCAAGGACAAGGTTGCTGAAGCAGCGGCCAAGGCTGTGAGTCTCGCGGGAAAGGTCCCCGATGCCATTGTTGACAAGGGAAGCAAGAAGGACAGGATCATCAGGCTGATCGCCAGAAACCCTGAGCTCATGATGGAGAAGCTGGACAGCATCCTTTGAACCTGTCAGCAGACAGTTCAGATCAGTGGATAGACCATATGCTGTTCCTGTTGGTACCTTTGTTCTCCAGGAGACCGTCCTCCTTTAACTGGGTGACGATCTTCTTGACCGAGGACAGAGAGATACCTGCAGCCTCAGACACCTCGCTGAGCTTGCATGTGGGATGCCTTTCCAGATAGTTGAGGATACTCTGTCTGAGCTGATCCATGTTGTTCCTCATCTGATCCCTGGCCTCCCTGTACTCCACGAACGAGGGTTTGAAACGGAAGGGGATGGTGACGATCACGTTGCTTCCTGTGAAGTGGAATGCCTCCCTTCCGCAACTCTCTACGATCAGTGGTACGCCGTGATTCTCGCCCTCACCGATCAGATGCAGCACCGTGAACACCTCGAACAGTGACTGATTGACAGGGAACGAGTCTCCGGTGTAGAAATTCTCCAGAGCTAGCGCATAGGGTATGTTTCCGAATGAGGAAACCTCTATCCTATCATCGAATATGAAGACGGCTGGAGGGATCATGTTCCACCAAGCATTGTGGACGCAGGCATTGATCCATGCTTCCTGGAAAGCGCTGAAATCGAATAGGGCTACGTTGTTCCCATCATCGTCCGTATCGGTGCACATGTATTCGTTGACTGCATCCAGCACCTGTACGAATGAACCGATGAGGCACTGGCCCCCATAGTCCAATTTCTTGTAGATGAAACCCTTGTCCTTCCCTCTGAACTCGATGATCTGCATCGGCAATACATTCTGATCAGATAGCAGGTATCCGAGAAGATTGAATCTGCCTTCCATATCTAGCATGTTGTACGAGTTGAACAGACCGCCGTTGTGCGGGTAGATACGGTACGAGATCAGCATGCCTAGGAGATAGTTGAATGTGAGGTCCTGGAATGCTGCTGGGGTATCCTTCAAGGGATCCAATCCCCTGGAGAGAGCGAGACGAGCGATGGTATCGGCCTCCGCAACGACATTCTCCTCTCCTCTTCTGATGAAGTAACGGCCATCGTACGAGTATGGAACAACATTGCCTTTGGCCATCACGGCGATGTATCTTTTTCCAGCTTGGTTAACCTTTAACTCTATCTCCATCTCGGCGGAAGGCAATATGGCGCCTGAAAGGAATCCCCTGATGCTCTCGATGGTGCTTTCAGAGACATCCAAACCGATGATCTTTCCGCTGTCGTCCACACCGAAGTATATGGCGCCCTCATGGCGTTTATTGAGCATAGCGGCGAGGGATCTGCCAGCGTGCTCCAGCTGAGATAAATCTTCGATGAATTCAACCGATTCATTCTCAGATGAAACGACCAATGAGCCCGTAGTATCCATGGACGATACATCCAACTAATAGTATTAACATATTACGAACTAGTTCGGAACCAGTTATAATGTTGTTAATGTCATCAAAAATGTTTCATGAGCAATATAAGAACTAGTTCGGAACTAGTTATATTATTGACGGCATCATCAAAAACAATGCACAGTTCAATATTAAGAAAATCGAAGCCAGCAAGAAAAATTGATTGAGAGAAATGTAGGTGGTGGTTAATTGTTCCCGGGGCGAACCCCGGGAACATGACTGTTTTATGCGATCTCTTTGAGCTTGATTTCGAAGTACAGAGGCTCGTTCAAAGTCTCGGTTCCGGTCTTGTATGTGATCTCGGTTCCGTTGATTGCTTTGATGTAGATGTCATCCTCAAGCGCGAGTTTGATCATCTGGATGGCTCCGTTGTCTCCGACTTTGACAGGGTTGTTGATTATGATGTCAAAGGTGATGGTCTCGCCAACTGAGCTGGCCTTCAGGTTAACAGTGGTGTCTCCGGACTTGTAGACCTCGTAGGACTCTCCTGCAACAGGGAAGTAGGTGATGGTCACGTTCCTTCCAGAGTCGGACATGATGGCCTGTGCGGGGAATTTGTAGACAGACTCGAAGTATGTAATCTGTCCTGGTTTGAGTGTGATGTCAGGATAAAGGTCAGAGAACTCATCCTCGGACATGGTGTGAGTCGAGGCGATCTCGTTTCCGACTGTGCTCATAGTTCTCTCGGTGGAGGGACCATAGTATGCCTCAGCTGCTGTGAGGTAGACTTTGATTGTGTCGCCGACCTTGTGGCCGATGACCGCTTTCTCGAATCCTTCGAGCATAGTTCCGCCACCGATCTTGAATGTCAGATCAGCGTATGAGCTCTTCTCTGTCCAATCGTTTGACTTTTGAATATCGTCATCGTTACCGATACTGGAGATATTTGTGTCGAATACTACAGCAATATCTGTTCCGTACTCACCATAGAATGTTCCTACATAATCCACTGTTACTGTGTCTCCAGTCGATGCCGTCTTATCTCCACTGGGTACGAATTCGTTAGCCACGAAAATTCCGAGCGCGATGACGGCTGCAATCAAGAATATGACGAGACAGACCGTAAAGATCGGGTCTCTATCCTTTTTGGCAGTAATTTCGCCAGTCATTTTAACCGAGCAACCGATTCTTAACCCCATATAAAAGTCCTATGCCTTTTTTCTTAGTAATAGAAAAAGGGGCGGATAGAACCTCTTATCTATCTGTCCAAATATGGATGTGCCATGTTCGACCTATATGTCGTCACTGATGAGTCGCTGTCGAAGGGACGCTCCAACGTGGAGATCGCCAGATTGGCCTATGAAGGCGGGGCCGATGTTGTGCAGCTGAGGATGAAGAATGCGACAAAGGAAGACATGCTCCGCGATGCCCTCAAGATCAAGGAGATCGCAGACGATTACAACAAGTTCTTCATCGTCAACGATAACCTGGAGGTCGCCAAGGAATCCGATGCAGACGGCGTGCATCTTGGACAGGGAGACGCTCCTCTGGAGGATGCTCTGGAATACGTCGGCTACGACAAGATAGTGGGCATATCCGTTACCACCGTGGAGGAAGCCAGGAAAGCGGAGGCAGGCGGAGCCGCCTATGTGGGCGTAGGGTCCATTTTCGCCACCTCAACTAAGCCCGATGCGGTCCAATCCTTAGGCCTCGATGCCATATACAAGATAAGCCGCGAGGTCGACATCCCTATCGTCGCGATAGGCGGAATCAACATGGGAAACATCCAATCCGTCATAAGGGCGGGAGCGGACTGCGCAGCAGTAGTTTCTGCTGTTGTGGCACAAGATGATGTCAAGAAGGCGGCGCACGATCTTAGGGACCTTATCCTCAAAGCCCGCCTTTGATTTGCAAAAACTCCGACTTAACGCAGTTGTCTTTAAAATAATACAAAACAATACCTAGACACATGGGCGCACAGGACGAGTATTTGCGTAATTTCTGCATCCTGCTCACGGACAAAGGCGTGGTACCGCTGACAGATCCGCTACAGATCTCAGTCTACCAGAGCCTGGTCGGCGGAATGAAGAGGCCCAGCGACCTCACAACCGAGCTTGGATTGAGTTCCTCCTCGCTGCATTTCGTCATCGACAAGATGTCAGAGACCGGAATCATCGACAGGACCAAACCTGAATCCGACAAGAAGACCGTGTACTATTCGACCAATGCCATAGTGCTGGCCAACTCCACGGAGACCAACGACAGGCTCAAGAACATCTCTGAGAAGACGTTCATCGACCCCTTGAAGAACTACAAGGGACTGTCATCCCTGGCCAACATGCTGGACTGCTACACCTCTGAGATCGGGGTCAACATCGATCCTCTGAGGATGAAGTACGCAGAGGCCTTAGCAGATGCTATGGAGATCGAGAAGACCGGATTCGAAGATGCCATCATGAACGCAAGGGACATCTTCGCCAAGATCACCGGATACAACTTCACCCTGTTCTCATCATCGCCGCTCACTCTCGTCCTGACCGGCGACGAAGGAATCAAGGACAAGGTTCCCACACTGATGAGGTTCGTATGCAGACTCATCGAGAACGCAACCGGCAGATGCCATAAGCTTACCAATGTAGAGGACTTCAACGGCTCAGAGACCATGGTGAAGGTTACCATGGAGCGCTGCGAGAAGATCGAGGAGCCCTACATCAACACCACGCTCCACCACAGGGACACCGAGCGCTTCCTGATGGTCGACGTCGACGGAACCGCAGGTCTCATGACCAGCGATGTGCAGATCGACATCATCGACTCCATCTACGAGAGGCCTCTGTGCATCACGGATATCGTCAACAAGGTGGACGCGCCCAGATCAACTATCACATCGAACCTGCTCAGGATGGTGGAGGAGGGAGTCATCTCTGTATTCTACTCCGAATCCGGATCCGCATACTACGGATTGGCATGTTCTATACTGCTCAAGAAGTCCCGTCCGATCTCATCGGATAACGAGGAACTGCGCAACGTCCTCGATTCCGTCAAGGACAAGGATGGCGCATTCATGGAGGGTCAGCTGCTCTACACGCTGGCCTATCTCAAGAAGCTGGGATTCGATTCCGAATACCTGATGGTCGTCCTCGGAGCCAAATACATGAGGGCAACCGGCGACATCGGTGTACAGGGCAACTTCGATACCTACTTCGGTAACATGTCCGACATCGCGAAGGCCATCGGACTATCGCTCAACATCGTGTCCATCTACCCGCTGACGATCGGAATCACAAGCACCGATCCCAACTCTGAGATGCTGCCTTCGATGACTTTCATCAAGGGAATGGCCCACCAGGGACTGGAGATGGCCAGCAGCGGAATCTTCGTCAGGAGTACCGACGAGAAGCCCGAGGGAGAGAACATCTCGTTCAAGGAGATCTACCCCGCACTCAGCATGACCCCTGTGAAGGGAGTCATGGTCGAGAACCTCTCGCCCACCCCGACAACGAAGAAGCGCACATCATCCGTCAAGACGGCTCTGCTCAACCGCAGCAAGAAACAGAGCGAGAAGCCCATAAGGACAGTCAGATACATCACCGCGGCCGTGTTCATGGTAATGCTCGTCGGAGTGATAATCTTCGGATTCGCAGGCAACACGACCGATGCACAGACATTCGATCTCTCGATCGACGACAGCATCGTGGCCACTGTTTACGATGCCGATGGAGTCGAGCTCACCTCGCCCTTCGTCTTCGAATCTGGCGTGACCGTATCCCTGGTCCTCGACGAGGCCCAGGACATCGGCTATGTGGACAGCGGAATAGCGTATCTGCTAGAGCCTACGGACGGCCGCACTTACAGCCTGACCATGAACTCCGACCTGTTCATCGAGCCTCTGATCGACCTGTCATACCTGGAGAACCCCTACTACTCGTTCTCCCTCTACTGCTCCGACAAGGCCATCGTGAACGACACCGGCATCATCCTCACGGATTCCAACAGGTACAAGGAGCTCTCATCCGGACTCTACGTCACCCCCAACAACCAGATCAAGTTCTTCGCCAACGACGGATACTCGCTCATGAACATGAACGATTCCGAATCGGACAAGATCTTCCTCGATTACACCTGCGACAGCACCACATGCGGTCTGGTCAAGGTCAGGGAGATGCCCATGGAGACGAAGAAGATCATCATCGACGACGGTAGGGCATACTACTACGGAGACCAGAAGGTCACCAAGGAGATAATCATCGACGGAAACGTCACATCCGTCACACTGAAACCTGTTGACGACAGGAACGCGGACATCCTCATCAACGGAAAGCCTGTGGAGCAGGATTCCGACGGAGGATTCGTCGTATACGTCCTCCCCGGCGGAGAGATGCACCTGGACAGCAAGGACAGGGGATTCATCTGAGCTTGGATCTCTCAAAACTCTTCAAAAGCGTGATAGACCAGGATACCGCACCTGTGGTAATCTGCGATACGACGCATATCGTGGTCTACATGAACCCCGCCGCCATCGAGCACTACAGCGACCGTGGCGGCGCCGGGATCATCGGCTTGCACATTTTCGATTGCCACAGCAAAGCATCGGGGGACATCATCCGCGATGTGGTGGACTGGTTCGCAGCCAGCAAGGACAACAACATCGTACACACATTCTACAGTGATGTGCACAACAAGGACGTCTATATGGTCGCGCTCCGCGACGACGAAGGAGAACTGATCGGCTACTATGAGAAGCACGAATACCGTAATAGGGACCAATCTGGCTTCTACGAATTCTGACAATTATATAGGTAGCCTTATCAACAGTCAAGCAAACATATACTTCAAGAGACAGGAACATGGCCACTAACAAGAAATCCGATAAGGGATTCTGCCCTTTCTGCGGCATGAGTTTTAGTGGTGACCATGACGATTGCCCGTTCTGCGGACAGGACCTGAGGATGTACAAGGACGACCTCGGCCCCATCATGGATTCGATTCAAACAGCTACGAACATCGACATGAAGAGCCCCAAGGTCAGGATCACCATGTCCGTTATCATCTTCGTCCTGGCGTTCGCAGGAGCATTGGTAGTCTTCGACTACTATGACAACAATTTCAACACCGTCAACGATGTGGAGGACCCTCTCATCCCCGAGGGTATCATGATCAACATCCAGAACAACGGTTATCTGGACCTGGTAGACGATTTCGCCAACCAGAACATCAAGGTCCGCCCTCTCACAGACCCGGACCTCAAGCTCGACTTCATGCTGAACGAGAAGTATCATGACAAATACTACAAGATATCGTGGCAGGTCATCACCGATTCGTACAACGGCACCAATATGAAGAACCCATTTTACCAGAAGGTGACCAAGGATGAGGCCTCCTCTGACGACATATACACCGTCACCTGGGAGAACGTCTGCATCGGAAAGTTCTCGATCATCGCCAGCTGCTACACCTCTGATGAGGATTGCGACGTCTATGTCGGAACCGGAACATATTACGGAAAGCTGATCAAGAACTATTCTTGGAACTACAACGGCGTCAAGATGTCTTTCGACTACACCATGTCCTCGGATGAGGTAAAGTCATGCCTCAATACCGATCTGACGGAGAGGGTCGACCTGCAGAGCAGATCCTCGATGACGGATTACATCGCGGACAACGTCTCCGTATCCGAGATGGGCAACAAGCTCAAGTCGCTCTACAACAAGAACTACAGGTACAGCGATGCGGGATACGCGGACTTCGTGCTCTCGTTCGTCCAGTCCTGCTTCCCCGACGTGTACGACAGCTACAACTACCGCGTGAAGGACTACTGGGCATATCCTTCGGAGACCATCCTGTACGGCTGCGGTGACGACGAGGACAGAGCGATACTCTTCTGCTCCCTGATGAAGGATGCCGGATTGAAAGTTGGAATCCTGACCTTCCCGGAGAGCACCATCGCAGCAGTTGAAGTGAACCTCGACGACAGCTACATCGGAACCTACGCCAAGACCGTCAAGGGTCTTTACAATACATACACCATCGCCGATACAACGTCCAATCTTAGGCTGGGAGAGCTCAGACCGTACTACGGAGTGTCCGAGGACGGAAGCACGCTTTACTACAACGGCGATGAAGTCCACGGAAGATACGGATTGGAGACAATCTGATATACTACGATGGAGTCAGTCCTCTCATGGCATTCGGTTTCTTCAAACCCACTGGACCCTACAAACTCGTCATCCTGGTCAGGAACGACCTCAAGATGGGCAAGGGCAAGATCGCGGCCCAGGTAGGTCACGCAGCAGTGGAGTGCGCTCTTTTCACCGAGAAGAAGGACAAGAAGTCCTTCGATGCCTGGTATAAATGCGGCCAGCCCAAGATCGTCCTGAAAGTGGACTCCTATGAGGAACTCGACAAGTACAGGATGATCGCCAGCAGCAACAAGATTCACATAGCGGTCATCACCGATGCGGGAAGGACACAGGTAGAGCCGGGAACCGTAACCTGCATGGGATTGGGTCCTGCGCCCGCCAGTGAGCTTGATAAGATCACCGGCGAGCTGAAGATGCTGTGAATTCAGACCTTCTGGACCTTGGCCTTGGCGGCCATCTCGTCTGATTTGAGATTGAAAAGACAGTCTAACAGAGCGACCTTGAACGAGCCTGGACCTTTGCAATCCACCTCTGCCTTCTCTGCCGCGACATTGAAAGCGGTTATGCCTGCGATGACTGAACAAAGGCTCACACCGTTGGCTCCCACATATGCTCCGAGGACCGAGCTGAGCATGCATCCTGTACCGGAGACGCATCCCTGGTAATCAGAACCGTTAGAGAGGACGTAGAGCGTCTTACCGTCGGATACGTAGTCCTTCTTTCCAGTGGCCACTACCAAACACTCGTATTTCTGGGCAAGACCGCGAACGAGCTCACCGATATCATCGGATTTACTGATGGAATCGACTCCTTTCACACCTCCGACGACTCCTGCGAGGAATGATATCTCCCCTGCATTGCCTTTGATGATGTCAGGTTTACACCTGTTGATTATCGAGTCTGCCACGATATTGCGGTAGCTCGTTGCACCGGCTCCGACAGCGTCGAAGATCACAGGAACCCCGTTCTTCTTCGCGATACCACCTGCCAGCATCATGGCCTCGACGGTACGAGAATTCAGTGTTCCCATGTTGAGGACCACTGCATTGGCGATACGGGACATCTCGACGACATCGTTATCCGCATCGGTCATGACAGGAGAACCACCGGAACAAATGCAGATGTTCGCACAATCATTCACCGTTACGTAGTTCGTGATATGATGCACTAAAGGGCATTTCTCACGAACGGCATCCATGAGCTTGGACAGATCTGAGACCATGCTACTCGATGGACCAACTCGATTAAAAAACAGTTACCCCAGACAACTTAATTTGTACTCATCCAATCCGCATCCTTTTTTAACTAGGGTATGAATCCTTGTAGCATGGCGATGATTGAGATCGAATACATCCACACAGAGAAGGACATAGATGACGTCAGCATCAGAAGACCCTCTACAGGTAAGATGAAGACCTACATCCAGGATCTGGTATACGAGATGAAATCCTCGGATATCTCATGCTCCTTCAAGGAGACCATCATCGCAGATGGAAAGAACGATGTCCTGATTAACGGAAAGACCGTCTCTGAGATTATCGACGGTCTTGAAATCAAGCATCTCAGTGTCGAGGAGAGCTGCGACCACGGAAAGCCCAGCACCGTTCTCTTCGGACGCCCAACTCTGGATTGGAAGAAGGCTTACATCGAGGATATTCCCGACACCATCATGAAGAACGCCATCGCGAAGGTCTACGCCGACGAGAGGCAGAAACAGAAAGATTCCGCCTGATGGTGAGCGCTCTGCGCCACCATCGGACCTTTTTATTCACTAATTAATTTAAACGAGACCCATATACTCGACCCAATGTTCGAGATCATCAGAAGGGACGGCCTCGCCCGTATCGGAAAATTCACAACCAATTCAGGACGCAGCATGGAGACACCGGCGCTTTTCCCGGTGATCAACCCGAAGATCAACACCGTTCCCGCCAGGGAACTCTACGACACATTCGGATTCAAGTCCCTGATCACGAACTCGTACATCATCAAGAACACGCCTGAACTCAAGGAGAAG
>Ga0265301_10004842_pt1 | contig 13430 bp, 8 predicted proteins | sample AusTroGonzalo_MG_2_FD_193488 | JGI IMG/M metagenome (GOLD analysis project Ga0265301, IMG submission 193488) | Bovine rumen microbial communities from tropical cattle in Woodstock, Queensland, Australia - Gonzalo_04 | ecosystem: Host-associated > Mammals > Digestive system > Stomach > Rumen ...
CATCGTTGCAGAAGCGCTGCCGCTTTCGAAATCGGGCAGGTAAAGGCTTTCGTTTTCGCCATGGGCGTTGCATTCCGGGTCTTCGAGACCCGTGAGCAAAATCGGGATGTTTCCGAGCGTGTTGCGGAAAAGTTCTGCGCCTGGGATGCTTGCACCGCAACCGATGAACTTGGTGGGGGAGTCGTAAGCATCCGCCATGGCTTCACTCATCTTCTTGAAGAACGGGTGATTCGTATCCGTCGTGAACGGGTTTGCGCCGTCTTCCTTGTCGATGGTGATTTCCAAGTTGTTCGGAACTTGAGCATTGAGGAAGTCGGCGAGCATGTCGGTACATTTCACGGCGTCCATGCCGGGAGCCAGGCGGATGCCGATTCGGGCATAGGCGCTGTCTTGCAGCACGTTACCGGCGTTCACGCGGGAGCCGGATTCAATTGTGCTTACGATGATGCTCGGGCGGCGCCACAACGAAAGTAGAATTTCTTCTTCGGGCACGTTCAACTTTACTTGTTCAAGAACGCCGCCGTCGTTGCGGAAAATTTCTTCGGTCATGCCGAGTGACTTGTAAGATTCCTGCTCTTCCTTTGTCGGCGGGATAATGTCATCTTCGTAATGCGGGATGAGAATCTTGCCGTCCTTGTCGGTAAGGCTTGCAATCATGCGGCAAAGAGCCTGGGCGGGGTCTGGAATCGGACCTGACCATGAGCCGGAATGGAGCGGAGCCTTTGTGGCGCGGAGTGTGACGTTGATGGCGCTCATGCCGCGGAGCGTCGTCGTGATGGAGGGCGTTCCCTTTGCGAAGTTTCCGAGGTCTGCGATAATGACGGCGTCGCTCTTCAAGAGTTCTGCATGTTCTGTGAGAATCTTCTCGAAGCCTGCGCTTCCTGATTCTTCTTCGCCTTCGATGATGAACTTGAGGTTTGGACCATTGCCCTTGAGTTCGCGGCGGACCTGTTCAAGTGCGGCGAGGTGCACGATGATGCCTGCCTTGTCGTCAGCCGTGCCGCGTCCAAAGAGACGGTCGCCTTTCTGCGTGGCTGTAAACGGAGGCGTGTCCCACAATGCTTCTCGCATGGGCGGCTGCACATCGTGATGCGCGTACAAAAGGATGGTCGGCTTGTCGGGGCTTGTAAGGCTTTCGGCGTAAACGCTCGGACGTCCGCTTGGTGGCATCAAAAACTGGATGTTCGTGAGTCCCGCTTTTTCAAACATCGCCTTGACGGCGTTCGCGGAGTCCAAAACATACTTCTGGTCAAAATTGTCAAAACTGATGGACGGAATGGCAACCAGGCTCGAAAGCATGTCGATATAGCGCGGCATGTTTTCGTGAATATCTTTCTTGATTTGATTTTGCATAATTTACTCTCTTGTCTAGTAAGAATTATAAAATTTTTCGTGGCATGGCAATAGGTGGTTTGTTGGCTTTCTACAGATACTGCCTTTAAATAATTTCTTGTATTGTTTAAAAGATTTTACGAAATAAACCTGGAATAAAATTGCGAAAAAAGCGTGTTAATAAAGCGGTTTGAGATGTTCTCGACCATAAAAAAGGACATGCTATGACATTGGAGAATGAACAGGTTAAAAATGAAATTCCAGATTCTGTGACGCGTGACATTGCCCACGAATTCAATGCAATCGTGGATTCTGTTGATGAACAGAGCGATTTTATTCATGATAGGTACTTTAGATTTGCTTTTGCGGATCCTGAGCGAATGGCTGAACTGCTGAAGCTTTTTTCGCGGCGAAACGCTTCGCTTAGAGAGTTCTTGGACACCATAGATCTCAAAACCCTTCGTGGAACACCTGAAAATTTTTCAAGTGATAAGCATACAGGTTCTGCGGATCTTGTCTTTGAAGCTAATCTTAAGGATGGCGGTGTTACGGGACTCTATGTAGGGATTATAGCAGAGCATAAGTCTAAAGAAGATTCTCAGGTGATGATGCAGATATCAGAATACTATCATCACCTTTACTTGGAACGCAAGAAGGATGTTCCTGTGGTTGCTTTTATTGTCTATAATGGAGAAAATGAATGGAATCCGCTGCTAGAAACGCATTATGCGGATTATCCAGAATATTATCATGATATCGGTTATCCTTTTAAAGTCGAGTTTCTAGATGTTGGTCATGCTGTCGATGATAGCGAATTGAAGAAGCTTTCGCCCTTTACTCTTGTTGCTCTTACCGCAATGAAGTATATTTGGAATGCGGAACAGTTTACTGTATCCTTTCGTGATGCGGCTTTGCATTTGCTTAGGATGCAGAATACCGACGAAGGTAGGGATTTTATCAAACAGTCGCTTTCGTACTTTTTCTGGAAGTGGCCTTACAAAAGCGAGGATATAAAGATGGATAGACCAGAAATTATGGCAAACAAGGGCTACGAATCCTTTGGTGAACACTTTTTTAATGAGGGTGTCAAAAAGGAACGTGAAAGGATTGAGGCTCTAGATGCCAAGAGGGCGGATTATCTTCGTTCAATTGGTGTTTCTGAAGAAAATATTGCTACGATGCTTGCTCTCAAGTAGCGATGTTTAGATAGCCTTATTAAGTCTATAGCTTAAAGGCTCCTCGTCAGGGGAGTCTTTTTTTTCTATTTTACTACACATGAGTAATAATTGCATCAACCACGAATATTACATGCGTCCTAGTGACCGTGTTCTTGCGCTTATTCGCCGCATTTTCCACAATAATCCTGAATTTCGCCATGATTCCTTGAAGCATGTGGCGCGTTTTGCTCCTGTGATTCCGCTGATGGGCGCACGCCCGGACTTGAGCAAGACTCTGAATCGCGTGGTAACGTTTGCGGATGGTTCGAATCCGCTCCATTTCGGTTGCCCAATTATGCTCGCGGCTGGTGCAAACAAGACGGCGAAGCGCATTTGCGATTTTGCCAACATGGGTTTTGGCGGCATCTCAGTGGGAACTGCCACTCGCCACGTCCGCGAAGGAAACACGCACAGACCGCGTATCGGTTTTATCGAGAATGACCGTGCGATTCATAACAGCATGGGTCTTAACAACGATGGCGTTGATGCGGTGACTCGTCGCGTGGATACCCAGATTACTGCAGCTCACAGGGCAGGCATGTGCGTGGGCATCTCTGTTGCTGAAACGCCGGGCATTACGGACGAAAACGAAAAGCTTCAGGACATCGTCGAAAGTTTCTCTATCGCTTACCGCGTGGCTGATTACGTTGAAATCAACTTGAGCTGCCCGAATACGGGGGAGAACCGCCTCGATTTGGACATGACGCTTGTCAATAAGATTTTTACCGCCATCACGGATTATCGCAATAAACAGCCGGTCCGCAAGGCAATTTATGCAAAACTCAGCCCGGATATGCCTGAAAATCACACGGCGACCATCATGGATATGCTGGTGAAGGTGGGCGTGAACGGCGTTGTCATGGGCAACACGTACCCGACAAAGAAAGTTACGGATCTCCCTGTCCATGTGAAGTACGACGATTTGACGCCGCTTCGTGCAGATAACGATCGCGGTGGCATGTCTGGGCGACCGCTTTACGAAAATACGGTGCGTAATGTCAAGTTTATTCGTGAACATTACCCGCAGATGAGCGTGATTGCTTGCGGTGGCATAGACCACGGCTACAAGATTTATGACCTCATCAAGCTCGGTGTCGATGCGGTGCAGTGCTATTCTGTGGTGGCTTTCCGCTGGATGGCTGCCCATGCGATGCGCAAGGAACTTGAAGAAGCTCTCTCGAAAGACGGTTTCAAGTCTCTCACCGATTACGACGCTAAGAACCCGAAGGGCTAACGAACATTGAAGTCCCGGAGTGTTAAAATATTCCTCGTTGCGCTTTTGCTTGTGAGTGTCCAGTCTTTCGCTGGATACTTTATTGAGCAACCCTACGAAGATGCTCCGGTGTCAGATTCGCTTTCGGCGCTCTCGTTTGGGGGTGAACTGGAACTCGTTTATTACTTGGGCTCCGTGCATCCTGGCATTTTGCTGAGTGGCGAGTATCGCTTCCATAAGCACCATTCGCTCGACTTGTTTGGTGTAGCTTTGTTCTCTGGAGATTATCTTGAAGTCGGCTCGGATTGGCGATTCTTTTTCCGTGGAACTCGCGAAGATGATTTTGTGCGTTTGGGAGTTTCGTTTATTTCTTTCGAACGATATGGCAAAAGCTATTTCCCGCCGCGCTTGACACTTGGTTATGGTCGCGACATTACGTTCTTCAAGAATACGAGTTTTTTGTGCCGTATCGAGCTGGATGCAAGTTACATCTTGGGACGAGCGCTAGTCGATAAGAATGATGAACTTTTTAGCCGTGAAACTCATTTCACTGCCACTTTGAATATCGGTTTTTATCTCATTTAAATAGCAATTTATAGGATGGATTAAATGTCGAAAATCATTCGTGCAATTTGTGTTCTCTTGCTTTTGTCGGCTTCTGCGTTTGCGGGGCCGTGGCTTGGACTCATTTACAAAAAATCCCTCTATGAAAATCACCTTGCGCTGCTTGTTTCTGGCGTGCATCCTGAATCGGGCTGCCTTTCGGCCGGTATTGTTTCGGGAGACTTGGTCATCGGTTTTGATGGCAAGGACTTGGTCAATGTGGCGCAAATACAGGATGTTCTGAAAAAGGCTAAGGTCGGTTCGAAGGTTGCGATTGAAATTTTCCGCGATGGAAAGCGTATCCCGCTGAAGGTGACGCTGACGGAACGTCCGGACGACATTTCTAGCCTTACGGGTTCTGCAATCGGAAGCAAGATGGCAGAATTCGGCAAGAACTTCTACAAGAATGGCGAAAAGAGAAAGGATGCTCCGAAGGCAACGCTTCTCGATTTCTGGGCAACTTGGTGTGGTCCTTGCCGCCAGACACTCCCTGTGCTCGAAAAAATCTATAACAAGTATTCTAGCCAGGGACTCGAAGTCATCGGCATTTCGTCTGAACAGACCAAGCCGCTCCTCGCTTTCTACAAGAAGCAGCATGCGTCGCCGTATCCGCTTTACCGCGATGCGGATCAGGGACTTTGGCGCCGTTATGGAATCCACGCGGTCCCGACGCTTATGCTTCTCGATTCGAACGGTTACATCAAGCGCGTCTGGAGTGGCGCTCCGAGCTTTGAAATGCTTGAAAAGCTCGTGCTTGAAGTTCTCGAAAAATAACAGCGAGGCTTTGTCATCCTGAGCGAAACATCGAGGAGTCGAAGGATCTCTTGATTTTTCGTTGTTTTTGACATGTGCGCGAAACCTTGTCGCGCACTTTTAAAATTTCTATCTTGCGCCGCGTGAAGCGGATTCATCGTACAATTGCGAAACTTCTCGTGGTAAACGGTTACTTGCCGAAGCTTGGGCTTGCCGCGGTAATCGGTTTTGTGACGGGGCTTGTCGCAGTCGCGTTCCATTGGGGGCTTGACCACGCGGTGGATTGGGTTCGCATGCCGTGGACGCTTGGAATTTTGCCGTGGTACGCTTTTGCGGCGGTGCCTGCGATTGGCGGACTTGTTGTCGGGCTTTTCATCCACAAGGTGGCGCATGCGCCAGAGACGGCGGGGCAGGGCACCGACAAGATGATTTATTCTTTCCATCATCAAGGTGGGAATGTTCGTGCGCGCGTGGCTCCGGTCAAGTTCTTTGCTAGTATTATCACGCTTGCGACGGGCGGCTCGGCGGGGTACGAGGGACCGATTTCGCAGATTGGCTCTGGCATTGCGTCAACGATTTGCAAGTTTTTTAAGATGCCGCGCATGATGCGTGGACAGTTCTTGCTGGCGGGCACGGCGGCTGGGCTTGGTGCTATTTTCAAGGCTCCGCTCGCGGGAGCGCTCACATCGGTCGAAATGCTTTACCGTGAGGACTTTGAGTCGAACGCTTTTGCAACTTCGATTGTATCTTCGGTGGTGTCGTTTGCGGTTTACGTGGCGTTTGTGGGGACCTCTCCTTTGATCGGTGGCGTGCCTGCGTTCCCGTTTACGGGTGGCGTCGAGCTTTTGGCATGTGCGCTTCTTGGCGTGCTCTGTTTCCCATTTTCGTATTTGTATGTGCGCTTTTACTATGAGTCGGAACGCCGTTTTAGCAAGTGGGAAATCCCCGTTTGGCTCAAGCCGGCTTTGGGCGGCGCGTTCATTTCGCTGTTAGTTTTTGCATACCCGGAAGTTTCGGGTGGCGGCTTTGATTTTGTAGATAACTTAATGGCGGGGCTTGTGCCGCATTCTCTGTGGGGCGTTTTGCTTTTGCTCGGTATTGTGCTTGCAAAAATCGTGGCGACTGCGCTCACTGTCGGTTCGGGCGGTTCTGGGGGAGTCTTTGGTCCATCGCTATTTATTGGTGGGGTTATTGGCGCTATGTTTGCTGGAATATGCGAACTTGCGTTTCCGGGAGTTATTCGCATGCCTGAGATGTTCATTCTTGTGGGGATGGCGTCATTTTTTGCGGGCGCTGCAAAGGCTCCGATTGCAGGCGTCGTGATGGTCTGTGAAATGACGGGTAGCTACAGCCTGTTGCCGGGACTTTTGATTGCTTCTGTGATGCACATTGCGTTCTCGCGCAACTGGACAATTTACAAGAGCCAAGTGCTTAATAAGTTTGCGTCCCCAGCGCACCGCCGTGATATGGACCGCGAATTGATTCAAGCTTACGACAAGATTGCGAAGGAATAAGCTCGCTTGGCGTGGATGTCAGCGCGGTTACCTCTCGGCTGCGCAGTCTGCTGGTTGCCATATGAAATAGAAAAGTCGCGCAATCCCGCGCGACATTGTACTTTAGCTTCGCTAAAGTACCAACTGCTAGGCTCGGAAATGCCTATGCAAGCATAGGCGCTTCACTCGCCTTACGCAGTTGTCTTTCTGTCTACTTTCTACTAAATTACGAGCAGCGCAGCACTTGTCCCGGACGGATCTTTTCAGACTTGAGGTTGTTCAAGCGCTTGATTTGTTCGACAGACGTGCCGTACTTGTGGGCAATCTTTCCGAGGCAATCGCCACGACGAACTTTATAGAACTTGCTCTTGCCGATTTCCTTCTGGTAGGCGGCTTCGATTTCCTGGAGCTTGTCTGTATCGAGCGTGACGGAAATATCCCTGAATGTGCCTTCGGCGAAATCGTAAACGGTTTCAGGATTGATGTAGATGCCATTGTAGCGCATCTCGAAGTGCAAGTGGGCGCCGAACGAGCGGCCTGAGTTGCCTCCAACGCCAATCGTATCGCCAGCCTGGAGTTCATCGCCAACCTTGACCTTCCAGCGTTCGAGGTGAGCATAAAGCGTGGTAAGACCATTGCCATGATCCAAAATCACGTAGCGACCATAACCCTTGCGGCGGCCCTGGTTGCGAACCTTGACGACCTTGCCTGCAAATGCGGCGACGATTGTGCGGTCTTCGCCGTGGCAGAGACCGAGGTCTACACCGCGATGCATGCGGTGCTTGCGCGGACCATAGTGACCTGCGATGCGGCGGCTTTCCGTCGGGATGATGGAAGTCGTCATGTCGAGGACGAAAAGTTTTTCGGGAGCGCCCGTGGAAGCTGAGTCTGTTGTTGCCTTGATATCGGCATCGGCTTCGGCATATTCGCGTACGGCTTCTTCTGTGTCGAGGCTATCGCTATTGATGCCTTCTTCGGTCCCGAGATTTGCCGTGACGGCTTCTTTGACGCTGACGGCAGGGGCAGCCTTGGCTGCGGCTTTAGCCTTGCGGGACTTGGATTTTTTATGAGTAAAGTTGCTTTCGTTGATGACGAACTTTCCGACGGTTTGGGCTTCGGCTTCTGTGGCGAAGTCGTTGATACCATCGATAGTCTGGTTCAATTCTGTACTTCTGGATTCAACGAGACGAGGAACAATTTTTCCCGCCATGTCGTCATCTTTTGCGAAAAGTGCGAGTGGCAGGACTCCTGCAATGAGTATAGTTTTAATTTTCATAAAAATAGGGGGTCTATATATATGGACTCAATAATACTCAATTTTTTGCGTTTTGTCACTACATTTGGGATATTTTTTCACTAGATATTAACAAGAAAACTTTGTGTAACATTATTGTAAAATTGAGTAAACTATCGTGTGCTCAAATTGCAATAAATATGGTCAAAATGTCGGATTTTGTCTTAAAAAAAATCCCGCGAATCTCGCGGGAATGACACTAACCACTTCCTTCTGTCTACTTCCTACCGCCTACTGCGGCGAAGCCGCTAGAACTGGAAGTAAATGAACGGGCAGGAATCTGCGCTCATGAACTGGTAAATCACGAAGATGATGAATGCCGTCGCTGCCACCATTCCCGGAATCGGGAGCGATGCAAACGTGATGCGATAGCGGGACTTCACGCGCTTCGGGATCCAGTGGATAAGCATACCTGCGATGAACACGAGAATGATATTAATGTGTTCCCATGCAATCGGGAGAATCGTGTCCCAGCGCCAGGCGGTTCCCATCTGGTGCACCATGTTCTTTGCCGTATTCCATGCGACTTCATTTGCTTCTGCCGGGTCGAGGTTCGAACCTGCGCGGAAGAAAAGACGCGTGAACGTGATGAAAACAAACGTGAGCGTCACATTCCATGCAGTCGTAAGCCACGGAAGTTCTTTTTTGCAGAACAAATGATAGATGATGGTCGAATAAATGCCCACGAAAAGCACGCCGAACCACACGGCGGTAATAGCGCATATAGGAATCGTGTAGTGCTTATAGAGAATCGCACTCAATGCAAAGAATCCAAGAGCAATCGATGCGCGGACCGTTGCGCTGCGCTTGACCCAGAGCTTGTTGAACACCTGGCCAAAGCCGTTCAAACCACCCCAGATGATGAAGTTCCAGCTAGCGCCATGCCACCAACCGCCGACAATCTGCGTTGCCATAGCGTTCATGTTCGTGGTAATCGTCTTGCGGGATTCCGGCTTGAAGTAAGCAAAAATGGCGATGTAGAGGAAGAACACGCCAAGTGCGATGCCGACCCACATGCTGCCAGAAAGGAGGATTGCCACAAGGCTCAAGAAACCCATCCAGAAGAACGTGCCGACGGTTGCGTTTCTGTTACCGCCAAGGGGGATGTACAAGTAATCGCGCCACCAGCTAGAAAGCGAAATGTGCCAACGGCGCCAGAATTCGGTCGGGCTCTTTGCCTTGTACGGGCTGTTGAAGTTTTGCGGCAGGCGGAAGCCCATCAAAAGTGCAACGCCAATTGCGATGTCCGTGTAACCCGAGAAGTCGGCGTAAACCTGTAACGAATAAGCGAAAAGGGCTATAAGGTTTTCGAGTCCGGTAAAGAGGAGCGGCGTATCGAAAACGCGGTCCACAAAGTTCGTGGCGAGGTAGTCACTCAAAATGATTTTCTTGGCAAGCCCATTCAAAATCCAGAACACAGCCATGCCAAAGGCGCGGCGGGGGAGGAAATACGGCTTGTAAAGCTGCGGCACAAACTTGTCTGCACGCACAATCGGGCCCGCCACGAGCTGCGGGAAGAACGAGAGGTAAAAGCCAAAGTTCAAAATGTTGTCTACAGCCTTAATCTTACCGCGATAAATATCGATGCAGTAACTCATCGCCTGGAACGTGAAGAACGAAATACCCACTGGGAGGATAATCGTATCCACGAGCGAGTGCGTGTTGAACATGGCGTTGCTTGCGGCGGCAAAGAAGTTGTACACGTGGAGCTCAATGCCGGTAAAGTCGTAAAGTGCGTCCAGGAAGAAGTAGGAGTATTTATAATAGCAGAGCACCAGCAAGTCGATAATCACGACTATGATCATCAAAAGTTTCTTTTTCCACTTGACCTCGGACTTCTCGATCCACTTGCCGATGAAGAAGTTTGCTATCACGCAGAAGATGAGGATGCACACGTAGCTGCCGCTCGTCTTGTAGTAGAAGAACAAGCTCGTCGCAAACAGGAATGCGTTGCGGAGCAAAAGCTTGCTGTGGACTAACGAGAAGATGGCGAAGACGACCGCGAAGAAACCCCAGAAATAGAACTGGGTGAAGAGTAACGGGGAGTTCGGGTCAAACGCGAATGTGCGGGTCAGGTAGGGGATGATATAGTCAAGCATGATTTTTGGGCTTGTAAATTAGAAAATTATTTGGAGTCCGTCGCGCTAGGAGTTGGTGTTGTCGGCGTTTCCGCTGCTTGAGCTTGTGGTTTCAGCGGAATTTGAATTTTGGGTTGCGCGGGTTGTGCGGTTTGTTTTACAACTTCAGGCATCGGGACATCTTTATGAGCTGCTGCGGCAAGCTTTGGCATTTGCGGTGGAGCAACCGTTTTTTCGGCAGGCTGTTTGGCTGCTACTTCTTTTTTTGCCGGAGCTGCCGTTGGAGCAGGGGCTGCGACCTTAGCTTGAATTGCTGCGGCAGTCTTTGCATTTGCTGGGGCTGCAGCGGGAGCTGTAGCAGATGCCGTGGCTGTGCTCGAAGCTGTTTTGGCAGACGGTGTTGGCGTCTTTGGGGCTACACTCGATGCTGCCGGGATTGTCTTTGGTGCTGGAGCTGGAGTCGGGGCTGCTGCGGGTTTTGCCTGTGCAACGACTGGAGCTTCAGCAGGGAGGCTTGCGATGTGGTCGAAGTAAGCCTGCATCAATGCCTTGTAGAACATGTCTCCGAGGAGCTGGTAACCGGCGGTCTTGAAGTGGACCTTGTCTTTCTTGGCGAGGTCCGCCTTTTCCCACTTTGCCATGGAACCTAAGCCACCCATGATGGAGAACTTGTCCCAGACGCCAGCCTTGTGCTTGTCGGCGAGCATAAAGAAAGCCTTACGTGCGACTTCACCGTTCGGGTGCTGCACGTATTTTTTCTTGCGGACCTTGCGGTAGGAGTCGTTGTTCGTCTCGAAAATGAACGCCGTCTTGGGACTTACCTTGCGGATGCGCTTGATGAGCATGTCGTAATCTTCGCGGAACGCCTTGTCGTTAAAGACGTCAACGTTGGCATCGTTAATGCCGATGGCGAAAATCACGAGGTCCGGTTTGTAATAAGACATTTCCTTTTCAAAGAGCGGGCATGTTTCTTCAAAGTAGTTTGAAACCTTCGCACCGTTGATGCCGACGTTCGTGTACGTGATGCCGGGCGCGTTGTTCTCCGCCAAGATGCCCGTGAGCGTAAAGTGCGGGCGAGGCGGAACCGTATCTGCGGCAACGGAATCTAGTGCGGCTTGCAAGTCTTCATCGCGGTTCAGGCAGTTTGTGTCGAGAACGTCTTCGCAGTCGCCCTGGAACATCGAGTCTGCGGCAACTGCCTGTGTCATTTGCTGTGCGGAACTTGCCGGAGGCGTAATGCCGAGCGAATCCATGCGCAAAGAATCGGCGACGCGGGCGAGCGAGTCTGCGCGGGCAACGGAATCCTTGTAGAGCGAGTCCGTGATGAATGCGGCGACTTCAGCCTGCTTGGTCGTGTCTGCCCAGCGGAATGCAATCTGGATCGTGTCAATCGGACGCGGGCTTGTGAAAACATAGCTCTGGCTTGAGGCGTCGAACGTTCCAAAGACGTCCATGGAATCAATGCGGAGCACCGGTTCGACGTCGTTGCTGTCGCTATAGCCGAAAACTCTAAAGCTTGTTTCGCCCCAGATAGGTTCGATATTGTATTTGTCCAAAAGGAGCGTGATTTCGGCACGTGGGTCGCGAGTGCTGATGGCAATGCCAAGGAGTCCGAGCGGTTTAGTGATTTCGTGCTGGACGTTCTTGTTCTTGTCCCAGATGCCTTTATAATAGCTTGCGTAACTTGCAGGGGTGTTTGTCCTTGCTGCCGAATACGGGAATACGAAACCGCGACCTGCCGATGCGCCCGGATATTCTTTTACCAAGTGTTCGCGGATGCGGCCCGAGATGACGTCTGCCTGCAAGTGCGAACCACCAATGTGGAGAATGCGCACCTTGCCCCTGTTCTCGAAAACGAGCGTGTCGAGCTTCTTGAAGAACGGCTCGAAACTGGCGCTCCCTTGCGGGAACTGGATGGTATTCAAAGACGTATCGATAAAATCGTATTTCGTAAAGTCAACGTCATAATAGCCCGGGGTTATTTCCATGTCCTTTGCAGAAACCATGGATCCCATGCTAACGATGCCAAGTATGGCAGCAATGACGGCAAGCTTTTTCTTCACTTAACACCCCCTCCGGTATTTAAGGATTTAGCTTTTTTTTGTTCAAATCAATTACTTTGGGCGTGTCGGCGCTAGCCTGTTTTTTATCCGAGAACTTTCGGATGTCCTTAAGCTTCGAATCGTTCAGCTTGTGCCTTTCGCGGAACTGGAAGTAATCGTAATACATGTGGAGCGAAGAGCAGAACAGGTCGCCCATGTAAGCTGCTCCCTTGCGAGTGAAGTGAACATGGTCGGTAAAACCGAGCGGCGGAGATTTCTTGACCCACTTGATCATGGCGCCTTCGCCACCCATCACGCGGTGCATATCCCAGTAAGCAAGGCCGTTTTCAAGAGCCACTTCACGAAGCATCTTGATGGTAATGCCAAGTCCCGGATAAGTTTGCCATCTGCCATTAATTTGTTTTGCCATGTCGGCTGGACCGATGAACAAAATGTCTGCATCCGGATTCGCTCTTTTGACTGCCTGAATTTGTCTGGTAATGAGCTTCTTGCTCCAGTCAAGAGTCTTGGGCGTCATGCTCGGAACCATGTTTCCGCCATATTCCATGATGATGAGCTTCGCATTCATTGCCTTGTAAGATTCGGCAAGGAGCTGGCTATCGATCTTGTGGAATACTGTACCCGAGCTACCGCGCATAGCTACGTTGTCCACAGCGACACCATAAGCACCGTCCACAGAAACGGCATAAATTTCCGTGCGACCGCTCAGGTAAAGCTTGATGTTCGATGTCGTGTCCGGGAGTTTCCACGTATAAACTCTAAGCTTCGTGTATTCGTCCAAAGTCGGGTCTGCGGCGGTTTCTTTTTTGTTCTTGATTTTGAACTTGGGGCTTCCGTCTGCATTCTGTCCCACGACTTCGTTTACCATGTGTTCGTAGGTAAGGCGAAGCTTCAAGTTGCCACGTTTGGCGGCGAGAACCCTAATGGTAGAATAGCTACCGACGTGCGGGAACATATCCTTTTTGTTTTCGCGTTTCTTGACACCGATGACGGCAGAACCATTGAGTTCGCCCACCTGTGCTAACGGACCATAGCGGTTGTGTGTCGCCTGTTCTTCCTTGGGGCCAAAGACAATGTAACGTTGCATGTTGCCATTGTTCCACTGCGAAGTCGATTGAGACGGAATGTGCATCACGGCTGGGAGCATGCCCGGACCATTACCGCCAAATTCCGTTTGCAAGTCTTCACGGATAGCCGAAGAAATGCGGTCTTCTTCGAGCTGCGAGTCGCCATAGTGGATGATGTGAACAACGCTAGAATCCTTTTGTGCCTTTTGAAGGTTTTCGAAGAAACGATCAAACCACGTGAGGTCGTTGTCTGGCAGGTCAAAGCGAGTACGGCCTTCTCTAAAGAAGTCTTCGTAGTACTTGAGAGAATCCGAGTA
>Ga0265301_10004846_pt1 | contig 13423 bp, 12 predicted proteins | sample AusTroGonzalo_MG_2_FD_193488 | JGI IMG/M metagenome (GOLD analysis project Ga0265301, IMG submission 193488) | Bovine rumen microbial communities from tropical cattle in Woodstock, Queensland, Australia - Gonzalo_04 | ecosystem: Host-associated > Mammals > Digestive system > Stomach > Rumen ...
CTTTTTTTCCGTCGGGAGACCAGCTTGGTGCTGCCACCAGTCCGTTATTCCCTGTCATAAGTTTTTCGGCACTGTTGTTTGTGAGATCCAGCGTATAGATTCCGGGATCATTCCTGTCCGGGGAGGATACCATTATAAGCTTGAGATCATCCGGAGATGTATTCCCAGGTACATTCAGTCCCTGTTTTGTATACACCTTGTTTATTTTACCCTGTCTGAAATTAATCTCATATATGTCCGGATTTCCGTATTTGTATGTTGTATAGTATATCCGCGAACCATCTCTTGACCATTTGGGAAGTATGTTTACATTCTGGTCGGAAGTTATTTTTTTCAGATTGCCTCCATCATAATCCGCTACGAAAATCTCTTTTTTCCCGTTTACGGAATCATTTGAGAATGTTATTCTGGAATGGGCTATACCCTTGTTCCCGGTTATCTTTTCAACAACAGCATCCGAGAACAGATGTGCGGAAGGCCGCAGGGCCTTCATGCCTCCCTTATATTTCTTTTTAAGAAGTATCCGTCCTTTTCCGTCTTCGCCTTTCACATCGTACAGGGTTCCTGTAAATATCCAGCGTCCTTCGCTTTCGGAGGTGGAAAATTCACCTGTGATTATATATTGCGAGTCTGCGCGGCTGTAATCCGGCAGGCCGTCTTTATTGAATTTCACTGCGTTTTCAGGTGATTCCTTAATATCGAAATATCTTGAAAGGTAAAGATCCGATCGTACTATATTCTGAAAATCTTCCGCATTTACGGAACCATCAGCAGGTCCTTTAAAAGAGGCCAGCCTCGCTGAATAAACTTTTGATGTAACCTCTCCATGAACGCCTATGAATACTTCTGCGGAATAAGTGGCAGTATTAAATAAGGAAAACAGTACAAGTGATAATAAAATTCTTTTCATGTTTTTTGCTATAAAAAAAGCCCCAGAGGGGCTTTTTTATTTGGAAGTTTTTTTTGCCCCGGAAGACTGTCCTGTTTTTGCTGCTTTTTTGGATGATGTCCTGGAGGCATCCTTTTTTTCAGGAGCATATTTTGCAAGCTGTGCCTTGGCTGTCTCGGCCTCAGGCGAGGTGGGATAATCCCTTACAACAGATTTAAGATACTTTACAGCTTCGTCTGTTTTTGGTGCCGGCATTTTAAGCAGACACTGTGCATATTTGAGCCTTGCTGCGGCTATCCTGCCTGATTTTGGAAATTTTTCCAACATACTTGCGTATGACCATGCAGCCTGTGCCCATTCTGTTTTTAAATACAGGGATTCTCCCAGAAAATAATAGGCGCCTTCGGTAAGTTCGCCTCCCGGATAATCAACGAGGTACTGCTTGAAACCGGTTATGGCTTCATCGAAATTATCTTTCTGGAATGCCGCGTATGCCTCGTTATAAATTCTGGAAGGCAGCAGTGCGTTCTCTACGCTTTCCTGTTGTTTCTTTATCGTCTGGCCTATTGCGTTTACCCGTTTGTTCATTGCATTGTCCAGATTGTCAAGCTGTTCGGACAGTTTTGTCATCTGCGATGAAATATCCTTCATGCTTTCGGAGGAAGCATTAAGATCACGGGAGAGATCTTCCATCTTTACTGCAAGTTCGGCCTGATTTTTCTGCATCGAGGAAATAGTTTCGCTCAGATTGTCCATCTGGCTCTGAACCTGCAGAACATCCTGCTGTGTGGCTACGCAGCCGGACAGCAGGATAACAGACAGGGACAGAAAAATTTTCAGCAGACGCATCCTGAATATCCCTTTATTTTACTTTTGTCTCAGCGCGGCGGTTCTGTTTCCAGCATTCCTCCGTGTCATCAGTACATACCGGATTTTCCACGCCGTAAGATATTGTGCCGATCTTGTCTGGTTTTACACCGAGACGCAAGTAATAATCGCGCACGGAATTAGCACGTTTCTGTCCAAGGGAGAGATTGTATTCTGCTGTGCCACGGTTGTCACAATAACCTTCAACAACAATTGTCCATTCCTTATTACTGTTGAGAATACCGGCATTATCTCTCATTATGGCGCGGGCTTCGTCTGTAAGAGCATATTTGTCATAGCCGAAAGGAATAGCCTTCAGCCGGCTTTCCGGGGCGAAGGATTTTATGTCGCGTATGTCGGCTTCTGCGCCTTCCTCGAAATCTTCGTCTTCAACCTCTGCGGCAGAATCCTGCTCCGCAGCTGCTACTTCAGCCTGCGCTTTGGCTGCTGCGTCATCATTTTTTGTGTTCTTTCCACTGCATGCTGTTATTGTCAGTGCCATTATAACCGCAGTTGTAAAAGACAGTAAATTCAGTTTTTTCATAAGGTCCTCCATATACGTCTACATATAATTTATAAAATAATGAAAATTTTTACAAATCATTTAACTGTAATCCTGAGATATTTCAGCATTTTGCTGTTTATTCGGGTTACGTATTATATCCGTAATAAGCTGCAGGGAAGCATTTTTTTGATTCATCAGGGATTGTGTGTTTTTATGCCCATGTCACAAATTTGTTTTCATGGTTCAGTTGTCTGTGGCTTAAGCGGTGGCGGAGACTTCAAATTAAAAAGCCCCTTACCGGGGCTTTTTAATCTGATTATTTCTGTCCGGGCGGAGCAGGAGGCTGCTGATTTCCGGGAAAAATATCCGGCATTTTGAAGTTATCACCGTCTGAATTGAATTTTATGCCTTCAGTTTCGTCGGGTTTCCCAGCGTTTGTACCTGGAAAAATATCGGGAATTTTTCCGTCCTGAGCGTTTCCGGCTTTGCGGAATTCCTTTGTTTTCTTTATCAGCATAAAAATCAGGGCTATATTGATAAGTGTCAGGAAAAGACCGGCCGCGGCAGATGCGAGGCCGTATGTGGCATTCCATTCATAAATCATATAGGATATACCCAGCGGATAGAAACCTGTAACAAAAGCCACGCCGGCTATAAAATACAGCACAGTGAGAGTCTGTTTTGATTTTTTTGGTATACAGCCTAAAATTATATTCAGAAACAAAGCTACAATGGCGCAGCAGGCAGCTCTTGTCCCCCAGAGTATATCCAGATTTTTCAGCTGGAAACCGTGTTCGCCTTTTTTGTTTGTGACTATTTTTATGGCGGAAGTGTCCACCAGCATTACGGTGTTCTGCTCTGTGACATTTTCACTATAAGCAGCCTGCTCCTGTGCTTTGCGGTTAGTGGAACTTTCGAAACCGGCTGGTGCGGCTGTCAGCGTTCCGGCAAGGAACATTATTATTCCTGCTGTGACGGCAGTAAGAAAAAGTCTATTTTTTTTCATTTGTGCCTCCGGGAAGTCCAGGCACTGCCGTGCCAGTCGGTTCCATCTTGTAGTATTTGTTTATAATTTTTGTCTGTGCGGTAGTGGAACTTCTTTCCTGCGGCTGTCCGGCAGGTTTCAAAAGCCTCGGTCTGTCCTGCTCCACTTTCATCTCTCTGATGTATGACTGCAGCAGAGCCATATCATCCCTGTTCCATGACTGACCGAGTGAGGTTATGATAAAACCTGCAGTCATAACGCCGAGAATAAACGCTATTTTGTAATAATCTTTTGGCCACTGTGTTTTTTGCATAAGCGCCTCTTAAATTAACTCTGTAAAAATCCGGTTTGCCAGATACATTCTGTCAGGTTTCAGTTTTATGCGGCAGCCTTGAATATCCAGGAATTCCCTGGCAGTTTCTGAACCGAACTCTTTTTTAAATTCTATAAATATATTTGAGGGAATTTCAATTCCCCCTGTGAGACGTAATCCTAAAATAAGTTTTTCCGCATCCTTTTCCCTGCCTTTTAAAGTCTCACGCGACGTACAGGAGGGAAATCTGCCGGCCGAAAGTTCTTTCATCCATAAATCAAGCGAGGAAGTTGTTGTTCTTCTCTCTCCGTATATATATGAAGCTGCAGCCGGGCCAAGCCCAAGGTATTCTTCCTGTAGCCAGTAATGCAGGTTATGTCTGCTTTCATATCCTTTTTTTGCGAAACTGGAAATCTCATATCTTTCAAGTCCCGCTGCCGGAAGAATCCGGCAGGCTTCATCATACATATCAGCCGCACCGTCAGGATTTTCCTCTGCTCCTGATTTGCCCAAAGGAGTTTCTTCATGTACTTCAAGAGGGTAAAGCGAAAGATGTTCAGGTTCGAAATCTGACAGAAATTTTACTGATTCCCTGAAATCATCCAGTGTTTGTCCCGGTAGTCCGGTCATAAGGTCTGCATTCATATTGCGGAAACCTGCATTCCGGAATATGCTCCATGCCTGGGCAAATTTTTCTGGCGATACAGTTCTGCCTATTTTTTTCAGCAGTTCCGGTCTGCTGCTCTGCAGACCTATGCTTATACGGTTTACACCGCTGCTGATAAGAATATCCGCTTTTTCCGCTGTCACGCTTTCCGGATTTGCTTCCATTGTAAATTCTTTTAACAGACTGTCACCGGTGAGTGTTTCTGTCACAGAGACAAGCTGTTTTAACTGGGGAGCGGAAAGCAGTGTTGGGGTGCCGCCACCTATATATACTGTATCGAATGTGCCATGCAGTTCCGCATAAAGTGCTGCCTCCACCCGGAGCGCTTCAAGATATGTGTCAATGTCTTTTTCCCGGTCCGCATATGAAGTAAAATCGCAGTAATCACATTTCCTGCTGCAGAACGGTACATGTATATAGAGCCCGCGCACGTTTTTTTACTTCAGACTGTTCTGCCTGTTTTTATCCATGAACAGGCTTATCAGGTCCATTGGTAACGGGAATATTGTTGTAGAATTCTTGTCTGTTGCTATTTCAGTAAGTGTCTGAAGATAGCGCAGCTGAAGCGTGGCGGGCTGGCGTCCTATTATGGCGGCAGCTTCGCTAAGTTTCTCGGCAGCCTGGAGTTCACCTTCGGCATGAATTATCTTTGCACGGCGTTCGCGTTCGGCTTCTGCCTGTTTTGCCATGGCACGTTGCATTTCCTGTGGTATGTCCACATTCTTCACTTCTACACTGGAAACCTTTATGCCCCATGGTTCTGTGTGCTGGTCCAGAATTTCCTGAAGATTCTGGTTTATCTTGTCCCTGTTAGTCAGCAGATCGTCTAATTCCTGCTGTCCCAGAACACTCCGCAGTGTGGTCTGTGCAAGCTGGCTTGTGGCATACATGAAATCCTCAACATTTAGAATAGCGTGCTGTGGGTTTATAACACGGAAATATACAACAGCGTTTACTTTTACGGAAATATTATCACGGGTTATGATATCCTGGGGAGGAACATCAAGAACAACTACGCGTGTGCTGACACGGAACATCTGCTGTATTCCCGGAATAAGGAAAATAAGTCCAGGACCCTTTACACCTGTAAAACGCCCGAGTGTAAGCACAACGCCACGTTCATATTCCTTGAGAATATGTATGCATGAGAAGAGAATTACTGATAGAACAATAACTATGGGGGTGACTGTGGAAAACATTATGTTTCTCCTGTGATCTGCTGCTGCCACATTGTGGCTGGTTCTGTGTTAAAGTATATCAAAAAATAAGGACGGATTAATCATCTTCGCCCCTGATTCCGGCTCTGGTGAGAGCAAAATCATATTTTACCGGGTCAGCCGGATTGATTTTGCGGAATGCTGCTGTTATTTCAAGGGCTGTTTTCATGGAAGTATCTTTCCTTTTTGTCAGCCCGAGATTCAGTGCCACCTGCCTCATATGGGTGTCAAGCGGGATTATCAGCCGTGATGGTGAAATCTTTGCCCATATCCCGATGTCAACACTATCTTTGCGTACCATCCACCGCAGAAACAGATTTATACGCTTGAAGGAACTTTTCAGCGCCGGATCCGGTGTAAGGGATGGGGCGCGCCCCAGAACATTAAAGGCATTAATAAAATTATAAAGACCCTGTTCTACTGTTTCATTTTCCGGTATGTCGCCTTTGACAAAAAGGTTCTGAAGGCTGCCGTACTTTTTTCTTGCCTCTCTTATGTTCAGCATAAATACAGCAAGTTCGGAACCAGTTGTAAAACGGTGTTTGAAGTTCCTGCATGCTTCCTTAAGACCTGTTTCGGTAAAGCGGTCAAGCTGTTCAGCCGGGTTTTGTTTTATGAATGAGATGGCTTTTTCCGTACTTTTAAGTATCTGCTTCACATTGCCATATGCCAGACAGGCGGCTATCAGGGCAACAGTTTCCTGATCCTCCGGTTTCTTATATCTGTGCAGGAATTCAAGAGGATCAGGGTGTATATATCCTGGCCTGTTCCACTTCTCATATATATTTTCAAAAAATTCCAGACCGTGTGCTGTTTCATTTACCATAAATCAATTATAAGAAATTTTGTATAGTTTATATATGTTCAGAAAAATTCTTGCTTGTCTGCTTGTTATAACGGTATTATCCGGATGCAGTGGACAGAATCCGCTCGCAGTTTTTTTCAAGAAGAAAAAAGAGCGGGTCCGCATAGGGCTTTCCATACCTACAACGAGAGAAGCGCGGTGGCAGAGGGATCTGCGGTATCTTAAGGAGGCTGCATCAACTGCGGACGCGGAACTCTATACTGAAATTTCAGAGAATAATTCAGCTGTACAGGAAAATCAGTGCGACGCACTTCTGAAAAAAAACATAAATGTACTGATACTGGCTCCGCATGATGCAAGAGCCGCAGCATCTATAGTTGATAAGGCCGCAGCTATGGGAGTGAAAGTAATTTCCTATGACCGTCTTGTCCTTGGTGCTGATGTGGATCTTTATGTTTCTTTTAACAATATCAAGGTCGGAGAATTACAGGCAGGATATATACTCAGGAAGGCGCCGAGGGGAAATTACATGGTTCTTTCCGGTGCCCTTACAGATAACAATGCAAAACTCTTTCATGATGGAGCTTTGAAGATACTTGGCCCTGCTGAAGAATCAGGTATGATAAAAATAGTAGCTGATGTGCCGGTTGAGGACTGGGACAGCGACGTGGCTGAAAAAATAACAGAGGAAGTACTGAACAGATATAACAACGATATTCATGCCGTAATAGCTCCCAACGATTCAACTGCGGGTGGTGTTATACGGGCACTTAAAAAACATCATATAGCTGGGCTTGTGCCTGTAAGCGGGCAGGATGCCGATGTGGAGGCGGTGCACCGTATAATGCGTGGAATGCAGACAATGACAGTTTTTAAAGATTCACACAATCTTGCAACCGCCGCCATAGGTGCTGCGATGAGCATGGCTATAGGAGAACCGCCGCCATCTAATTCCATAATGTACAACGGCAAGGGGCAGATTCCTTCAATGCTTCTTGAACCGGTTGTGGTTGATAATTCAAATATAGTGCAGACACTCGTTCAGACCGGATATCTTTCCCGCGGACAGGTATATTATGATGACAGCGGCAATTCCGGCGGCAGGAATACAGGGATGACAATAAAAAATGTACCTGGCAACACTGCTGGCGGCGATTACTGATTTCGTGGATGCCGGTTTTAATTAAATTATGTAAATTATGGAAAACAGAACTTACAAGATAGCATTGATTTCAACACATGGAACAGGAAAGACTACGCTTTGTTTTGAAGTGGCAGCCATGCTCAAGAAACTTGGCCTGAAGGTTAAGGTGTTTTCGGAAATAGCTACACAGGCTTTTGAGCAGGGTATTCCGATAAACGAAAAAACAACCCTGCCGGCGCAGATGTTCATAATGATGCAGCATATTTCTGAAGAGCTCCGCGCGGATATACGTAAATATCAGGTTGTAATATGCGACAGGAGCGTATTTGACAACCTGGTTTATATGGAGCGGCGCTGTGGACGTCAGGAATTTGTCAGACGTTTCATAAAAGACTATGCTGAAAAATTTCCGTACGATGTTATTTACAAGCTGCCTCTTGTGGGCGAGCTTGTTGATGATGGCATACGTGAAGTTGAGAACCAGCAGTTCCAGAAGGATATTTATGATATGTTGAATGAGGTGCTGGCAGAAATGAATGTACCTCATGTAACGCTGGATAAGCCCACAAGTGAAATGCGGCGCGAATGGGCGGAGCGCATAGTAAAAGAAACATTGGACGGCATAGGCTGGGAAGCACCTGCAAAACAGCTGGCACTTTTTAAGCCGCTCTAAAATTATTATAATATAAAAGCGATAAAACGCACCGCAAAACACTTTTAAGGAGAGGTGTGTGAGCGGTTGAAACAGCAGGTCTCGAAAACCTGTAAGGGTAACACCTTCGAGGGTTCGAATCCCTCCCTCTCCGCCAAAAAAACCGCGAAAGCGGTTTTTTTTATTCACGGAGAGTGAAACGGTACGGTGTACCGTTTCAGGGATTCGAAAGGCGGAAATAAAATTTATGGCATGGAAATTTTATTGAGCCGGGCCTGCAGGCTGCCGGAAACATAAGGAGGCAGACCGGAAGGCGAAATCCCTCCCTCTCCGGATAAAAAAACCGCCTGTAATGGCGGTTTTTTTTATTTCTTTCTGCTGTTTCCTATTTGTTGTTTTTTCTGCCTGCTGAAAGAAGTTTCCGTATTTTTTCTTTAGCTTTGTCCAGTTTTTTCTGTTCTTTTTCATCAGGCCTTCTGGTATTTCCGGTTTTTATGTTTTCGGCAATTTTATTTATAAGTTTCTGGTTATAGGAATGTTCACCTGGCCAGCTTATACTGTTCAGTGAGAGCTGCTCGAAAGTAATATCTTTCCCGTATTCTATTCTGTATGCCCAGTAGCGTGCTTCTATCTCAAATACAGATTCGTATATTTTTCTTAATTTTTTGTTTTCCAAAATTCTTTTTTTGTCAGAATCAGTTTCTTTACCATTATTCAGAAAAGTGCGCACCTGCCTGTTACTTTCATCAAGCCTGTCCCATTCCTCTTCGTTTATTGTAATGGTTTTACCGGAATTAAGATATTTTTCAGTCAGGGCAAGCAGGGCGGCATTTTCTTTGTCTGAGCCAAGCTGGTTTCTGGAATTTTTCTTCAGCTCCTGGAGTGTTGTCTGTTTGGCCTTGATATTTAAGGCAAGCTGTCTTGCTTTAATATCGCGCACCCGTGAAGTAATTTCATCAATTTTCTCATCACGTTGTTTTTTGATATTCCCTTCCGGGGAATTTAAAAAATTTCTGATCTTTTCCTTGCTTTCATCCAGACGGGAAAGTTCTTCCTTTGTAAGTGTAATATCTTTTCCTGATTTAAGATATTTTTTTGTCAGTGATAAAAGTTTTTTGTTTGATTTTTCAGAGCCGGCCCAGTTCCCTGAATTTTTCTCAAGCTGTTCTATTGATAAGCTGTTGTCTTTTTTTACTCTGTCTGCCCAGTAACGGGCTTCTATGTCCATTACAGAAGCAGAAATTTCATCAATGCGTCTGTTAGTGTTTTCGAGAAGACTGTTTTGCGCCATAAGCGGCGTACAGATAAAAAAAGCAGATAACAGGGGTAATATAAATTTCATAAGTTTTCTCCTTTTGCGGTAAATGCCTGTTTTAATTTCTATGATATAAAACAAATAAACAAAAATCCATATCTGTTATTATGCAGAGTAGATATGCTGCAGGCATATAACTTCCTTATATTTTGTTATAATTTTATTATGCGCTTTCGTTTCTCTGCTATATTACTGTCTGCGGCAGTGCTTATATTTTCAGGCCGCGCGGAGGCTCTGCGTCTTGATATTATGGCGGACACAGAGATGAGAGGCGCGGCATACAGCGGTATAATTTATGGTGGCAGTACTTTTAATCATGCGTTTTTAAGCGAAAATACACGCTTCGGACTTGCCGTTTCCGGTATTGAAATTGAGAATCTGCCCGATGCTTATGCTGATATAAATCTGTCTTTTCAGAGTATAGCCGGACTTTCTGCAGAAAATCTTTGGGAAAATCCATGGCTTGCCCAGCCACAGGAAAGTTTTCCGGCCACGGACGGAACACCTTATATAAGAGAAGCATATGTAAAGCTGGGTTCTTTGTTTTCGCGCGATATTTCAGCAGTTTTCGGGCGTCAGGATTTTTCGCTTGGACAGGGTATTTCATTAGGTTCAGACAATTCCGGCTTTACCGGCGCACTGATAAAAGCAGATAATCTTTTCTGGGGATACGGAATTGAACTTTTTTATTTTAATCCTTCCAGGTATGATTTGAATATCTCAACTCCAGGTGGATATATACTGAACAAACAGGAAAGAAGATATCATGTTTATGGCGCGGCGCTTGATAATAAGACGCCTGACGGCAGATGGCAGCTTTATCACTTTATACAGCATAGTGGTAATTTAAGCATAAATGGTGGAGCTGACCCGGATATAAATTCAGAAAACAGGACATTTACCGGAATAAGATATGAAATGAAGAAAAATCATATTTCATTTGACGGTGAAATTGTCCGGCAGGGAGGCAGTGCTGACACAGCCGGAGGTGGGAGTATTGATTATTCAGGATATGCCTTTATGATTAAAGGCTCATGGGAGCAGGGAATTTATATATTTGACAATGTAAAACTACGTATGGGGTATGGACGTTCTTCCGCTGCCAGAGAAAATGATTCGGAAAATACTTGCTTTTACGCTGATTCAGGCAGAAGATATGATGGTCTTTCCAGAAGCGGATATGGTGCGCTGGCTGGTTTTTCGCTTTATGATATGCAGAAGTCTTCCGCTACTGTTTCCGGTCTGCCGGACGGGCTTTCAGGGATTTCTGTCGTAAACGGCGGTCTTGATATTCCATACAGAAAAATTATGTTTTCAGCCGATTATTTCAAGTTCAAGGCTGATAGTGCTGCTGTTTCACGTGTGACGGTGGCAGATGAAATTGATATACGGGTTTCCGTTCCTCTTGGAAAAACTTTTGATTTCTCCATGCTTTACGCATACCTTAAACCGGGAGAAGTATTTGGGGAAGACGTGAAAGCCTCTTCACTTGCGTGGTTCCTGGTGAAAGCTGGATTCTGATATTTCTGACTTTTCGGTATAAGGACAAAAGCTGTTATAATCCTGGCTGATGTTGTGTGGCGGGTGCTGTTATTTTTCTAATCAGCAGTATGATATAATTAGCCGGTACACACTGTAAATATAAAGCTGTAAATTTTGCATATGACAATAAAAAAGAGCCCCGTTTTCAAGGGGGCTCTTTTTACTGTCTGTTTGAAATATTCAGTATTTTCTAAACACATCTGCACCTACTTTGTCCGCAAGGGTATAATCATCAACATAAGGATTGCGGTTGCCCTGATATCTGAAAATCATTTCATTGCGGTATTTTTCAACTTCATCCGGAGGATCCTGACGGTTCCAGCGCAGGAACATATCAACATTGTCTTTCCAGAATTCTTTATAATTGCAGCCTGCCTGGCAGATACTTCTGTCATGGTATACGGTTACGAAGTAAAGCATTGCCCTTGCCACATTGCCTTTGACATCATCTGTAGGTTCGAAGCAGTCCCTGTCAGAAGCAAGTTTTGAGCCGGAAGATGTTGAGTAGCGTGCGTTTCTGGTTTCGCAGAAAGGATAGTTTGACCTTCTGCCGTTCGGCGTTGAGAAGGTGGACTGCAGATGATGCAGATCTGCTACCATTGGCGTAGCTTTTCCAAAAAAGCTCTGTGGCCAAAGATGTTCAGCGTTTATGATTTTGTCAACTACTCCGTCCCTGTTTTGGTCTCCGTGTTCCTGATATGAATTTCCATCTCCACCATTGCCATATGCGCAGACTCTTGAATAAAATGTATAGATTCCCATACGGCCCTGGCAGTTTACCTGATCAGCCGTGCCGTACATGAAATTCCTGGCTCCGCCATAGCTGAACTGATGCTGTCTGCTTGGCTGATTGGCCTGATGAAGCTGACTGAAAAGAGCTTCACCGGAAAGACCTCTCATTGGAGAATCCACCATTTTGAGATTTTCCGTCTGCACGGAAGGAATAGAGGCAATCAGCTCCTGCTGCCCGCCTGAATATGATTTAAGTGTATCAAGTACTGATTCCGATGCTAAGGAATATGACGGAATCAGTAACAACAGAGTGTATAAAATAGTTGAAAATTTTTTCATAATCTTCACACCTCTATACATTAACTATAATATAGAAGAATTGGAGGACGCAAGTAATTAGGGCCTAATTGTCAATAGGGACCAAAGTCCTATATACAAGGTGCTCAGGCAGATGTCAGGCTTTGACACCTGTTATTTTTCCTATGTCATTTGCCATTTTCTCTGATATTAGTCCTTCACCGATGGCAACCTCTGCGCCTATCAGTCTGTATTTCGCACTTCCGCGGAAAAGATCACGGCGTACCAGTACTTTTATATCAGGATTAAGGCTTCTGGCTCTTTTTATTATCTCGAACCCGTCTTCAATCTGAACTGTTATGGCAAGTATGCCTGCGCCTATTATACCGGCCTGCTCTAAAATCCCTGGCCGCAGTGCATCGCCATAAATTACATCAATGTTCTGTCTTTTCAGGTCTTTTACGGTATGTATATTGAGCTCTATTACATGTATTTCTGCGTTTTTCTTCTGTTTCAGCCTTCCATATACTGCCTTGCCTACAGGGCCGTAGCCTATTATTATGCAGCGGTTGGGATTGGCCGGAGGCAGTGCCTCCCTGCATATTTCACGGCATTTGCCACGCAGCTTTACCTTTCTTGCCCATCCGTATATGAAAGGATTCAGTGCTGTGGTTATTATCGCCGCGGCAATAAGGGCGTTGAAGGAGGCGTCCGTGATAAGCCTGCCGCCGGAAACAGGGTCTTTAAGACCGTATGCGACAGTTCCAAGTATGAAGCTGAACTCGCCTATCTGAGCGAATGCTGCGCCGGAATTTATTGCGGTTTCCCATGGTCTGCCGAGCAGCCGCACAAGCAATGCCGCTATTGCAGGTGTTATGGCGAGCACCACAAAAATGGCTATTATGGCAACTCCGGGGTGTGATATTAATTCATGCGGGTTGAACATAAGCCCTGATGATACAAAGAAAAGCACTGCGAATGCATCCCTTAGCGGTATGGCCTCGCCGGATGCCCTGGCGGCAAATTCCGACTGCCCCACTGCTATTCCGGCAAGAAATGCACCCAGCCCGGCGGATACTCCGAAAAGTCTTGATGCCCCTGCGGCTATGCCCAATGCCAGAACAAGCACTGACAATGTGAACAGTTCTGTTGACCTTGTTTCTGCTATGAATGTAAGCAGTTTCGGCAGTACATATTTCCCTAATGCTATTACTATGGCCGTAAGGAGAATCATTTTTCCTGCGGCAATTGTGAAAATCAGCCATGTCGCAGCGGAATTTATTACTGGTGAGGATGCGTAAGGCTGAAAAATCAGCGGTAACGCAAGAAGTGCCATAACTGTCAGAATATCCTCCACGACAGCCCAGCCTATAGTTATATGTCCTACCTGCGTGTGCAGATCCCTTGTGTCCGTAAGCACCCTTGCCATTACTACCGTGCTTGCAACGCATATTGCCATGCCTGACATTATGGCGGCTGGCCAGCTCTGTCCA
>Ga0265301_10004852_pt1 | contig 13409 bp, 14 predicted proteins | sample AusTroGonzalo_MG_2_FD_193488 | JGI IMG/M metagenome (GOLD analysis project Ga0265301, IMG submission 193488) | Bovine rumen microbial communities from tropical cattle in Woodstock, Queensland, Australia - Gonzalo_04 | ecosystem: Host-associated > Mammals > Digestive system > Stomach > Rumen ...
GAATATCTTCAAGTGGACCTTCTTTATCAACCAGTTCTATATGCCAAGGTGAATTTGAAATAGGAGAAGAAATGGCATTAACCATTGGATTCCAGTTATTCAAAGACAAATTAACTCTCTTATTTCTGTTATATTTGTTAATAGTCTTCTTATTCCAGAAATCACCAGAATATCTCTTAAGGTCATTAACTGCTCTTGTTATGGTTACATTATAACGAGCGTCACTCTTTGTAAGAAATTCTTTACATTGTTCTATAATATTATCCATTTGGACCTCTAAATTTAACAAATAATTAGTTTAACCCAGGATACCAAGGTGTTACTCTCTCAGCATCAAATTCAAATGGACCTAAAGCAGACCAATGAGTTGTACCATAGCTACCTGAACTACCCATAAATCCTTCCCATTTAGTAATCTTCCAAGTGAAACCTTCTACGAAAGTTAAATCTCTAGGCCAAGGTGTTTGGGTACCATCTTCAGCATCATATTCTTGTTTACTTCTTTCTACAGTATCAAGAACAGTAGTTGTACCGAAGAATAGATAAGTCGCCTTCTTTGGATTAACTTGTGGTTCATATTGAGTTCCACCGATGTATGAAGTCATCTTAAATCTAGTAAATACAGTTCCAACTGAGAAAGCATCAAAGGTACACATATAAACATTAGGATCTGTATGACCAGTATCACCTGTATATGGTTCAACCCAGTTATCAATCTTACCAAAGTAAGCAAAGTAGCGGGTATAAGTATCACCATAAGCCTTATAGTTGGTTGAATTATATGATAATGTTGTACTATTATGACCTGGGAAATTACCAGTATTGTTCTTATATTCATAAGTATTGAAATTATCATATACAGTACAATATCCACGGTTAATTGCTATTGGAGTAGCTGATAAACCAGTATTACCAATTATATTTAAATTTCTAGCAAGCCAGTTAGCTGCATAATGACCGTTGTTTGGGTCAGTTATACCTAATATAATTTGACCAGATACAAAGTTATCTTTAATGTTACCACCAACATATCTTGTACAAGGTAAATAACCTTGAATTGTCATATCTTCTTGATAGTTAGGAACATTAATTAAATCACCTTCTACACCATAGATAGCAAATAAGTTACTAATATTACAATCTTTAATATCTGTGTAACCAACTGCTATAGGTGAAGTAATACTAGTGCTGTAGAAATAACCATTTGTAGCATCTACTGGTGCTGTCAATGTACAATTATTAGCTCCGAAACTATCATATACACCAATAACACCGGATATTGAACAATCCTTGAAATTAGCGGCGGTTACAGCATTAGCAAAGTCAGTTGGCATTTCTGCTAAATCAATAGTAGAATTAGTAGCAGTAATAGAATCTTTACTACCGATTGATAATTTAACATTTGAGTCCTTAACAACAACAGCCATATTAGCTGGAATATCATACCAACCAATACAGTTATCAAACATTATAGTAGTTTGATTTGGAAGCTTTGTAATATTAACTTTATTAGCAACAAGATTCTTCAAATTACTGACATAGATAGTATCACCCAAGAGTTTATTACCAACATAGCTTTCATAAGGTTTACCAACATTTGGGAAATCTCTATAATCAAAGAAATGGTTACCATCACTTGTACATCTAATTTGTTTATACAACCACATAGAGTTACGGAAATCATCTGGGTCAATCTGACAATTTACACAGAGATTAACAAGTGATACTGTATAATCACCATCAAGAATAAACATTCTTTCATTTAACTTACAATTATTGAAAGTATTATTAATTCCATTTACATTATCAGAACCAATATTTCCATTATCTTCAAATGAACAGTGGGTGAAGTTATAACCATAACAAGGTGAATATTGAACATCAATATGAGCATCTTGCCAGTTAGACTGATTTGTATAAGCATCTAAGACTACATTCTTATAACCAGTATATGATTTAGCACCCCAAGAAGTCTTAACATTCTTGGCTATAACATTTGTATTATGTTGAACAAAGTTAGGTGTATCATTCCATTCACCTTCAATAGTATTATTACCTAAGTCATAGAAACGAGTACCATCTGATACATCAATAAATTCTGAATGAACATTTAGGTTTGTAAATTTGAACCAACGATAATCTTCAGAACCATTAAAGAAAGGTCTAATAGATTTCTTATTACAGTATTCAAAGCACTTAATAATACCATAAGTTTGGTCACCAGTATTATATGAATTAGCTGGGAATACACCAAAGTGACGAGTATCGCAGTGTTCAGTTGGTTGTACCATTATCCATCTACCAGTAATTTCACCTTCATATTTAATAACAGAACCATCATCATCTGCTTCTGTAGATTCAGCATCCCAATAATAGTTAATTGGTTCTTTATCACCTTGATTATAATAACCAAGTAGGGTAATAACTTTCATACCATTAACTAAAGGAACATCTTCAACATTTAAATTACGAAGACCTTCAATTGTTGGTACACAAGTAGTACCAGTACTATCAATTACTCTACTCATAGAGTTCTGATTCTCAATAGTATATTGAAGAGCCCATTTAGAAACATCTGATGTATCAATATTAAGTTGAGTATTCCAGATACCGTTACCAACATAAGAATAGAAATAAGCAACAACATCAACATCAACAAAGACTTGATATTGAGTTCTACCATAGATATCTGTTAATATAGGATTAGATAAAGAAGTACCATCACTATTGTAAATAGGAGCAACTGTATTACCATCCTTTACCATAAACTGAACACAGCCATGTAAAGGATTTCCTTTGTTATCTAAATATCTGTTCCAAGAATCATAATTACGCATTAAATTATCTCTCCCAAGGATATCTGTGCTTTGGTTTATTTACTTCTAGTTTATTTAATATATCCCAATTATATTGATTATCTTTATACCATTCATCATAAGCTTTATTGATTAATGGGTCATTAGTGTTTGGTCTTTCATTGATTGAGAATGTAGGACCATAAGTTCTCTTAAGTTCATCAATAACTTTATCTTCATTATAATCAGGTTTATATTCATACCAAGTAGAAGGTACAACATCACCACGAATACCACTTCTAGCAAATTTACGAGTACTCAAATTCAATCCAGTTTCAAGCAAATTAGCAATTATACCACCTTTATCTTGTAATGCTTGGTATTCAGCTAATTGTGAAGCATTTACTGGTTGGTATCTAAGATCAACTGAACCATTATTAAATACTGGAACTTCAGGTTGATTTGCTTTCAATTCAATAGAAGGTAATTCTTTCATCTGTAAGTCTATTGATGTTGGTAATGGTTGACCACTATGACGAGCATCTATAAACTTATAAATTTCATTCTTAATTGTAGGATTGTCAGTAGAATTAGCGAACTTTAATAATTCTTCAGTTGTGTATTTATTCATATCACCCAGTTCCTCAATTATAGCTTTATCTCTTGCTGCTGCTTTAGTAACCAGTTTATCATCTTTAGCACTAGCAATATTCTCTAATTGTTTGAATAATTTAGTATCACCAGCTTTATTAAAGATTCTTTCCAAAGCACCTTTAGCATATCTCAATCCCAATTTAGCAGGTCTTTCAGCTATATCTGGTATAACAGCAGAACCATAATCTAATAATGTTTCAGTAGAAGGGATATAACTTGGTTTCTCTTCACCTATATCATATCTTTGATACTGTCTAATCATTGGACCTGCTAATGATAATGGAAATGGAGCAAAGTCAGCGGCACCAGCTATCTTACCAGCTGCTTCATGCCATTTAGCATTATCAATGTCACCTTGAATATAAGCTTTACGAGCATATTCATTTGCTATAGGTGTATTGTAATAAGATTTAGCATCAGCTCTTTGGGCTTCATTTCTAGCTTTATCTATTTCTGCCCATCTATCTTCATTGTATTTCTGTACAGCTTTAGTTTGTTCTTCTCGCATATTATAATATTTCTTTAAATCTTCTTTAGAAATATCATAAGCATTAGTTAATTGTGTCATTCTTTCAGGTGTAATATCATCTATATTACTATATGTGTTATAAATGCTCTCCATAGCAGACTTATTGGATTTCAATAAATCTTCTATCTTGAAGTTTCTATTCCACTTAGGATCTGTTTCCAAAGTTTCTCTGTTTCTGACAAGAAATGCAGCTTTATCTTCAGCTTCATCAAAGTTAGTAGCTGTATCTACACCATATTCATTTAATAGATAATTATATATCTTATTAATTGTGGTTTGACTTAATTGTTTATTCTGCATTTACACCCCGATTATTTAAGGACTGGCTTTGGTTTATTTCCTTTGCCTTTGCCTTTAAAGTAGGTCTTATTACCTTTACCATTTCTTTGAGCGTATCTATTATTAACTGAACCTTCTACAGTCCAACCCAAATCAACTAGTAAATCAGATAATACACCTGTTCTAGCATAAGCATCTAAATCCGCCTTTACTTGTGCGGCATTATTATCATATTTCTGACGTTTCTTAAGTGATTTATTTAACTGTGCCAATCTCTTAGCACCTTCATCAGTAGTAGCATATCTCTTTAAACTACCAATAGCTTCATTAAGTTCATCCTGTGTATAAGAATCATCATAATCACCGTAAGCAGCTAACAAATATGACTGTGACTCAGTAGGGTTCCAAGTTTCTTTAACAGTAATTGCTGTGCCAAGTTCAGGGTATTGTTTATAAATGGAATTAATCTTCAAATCATATTCTTTAGTGTTACCACCAACTCTAGCAACTTCCTCTCTCTTTGCCTTTAGCAAATCAAGTTCAAGTTCTTTGTTATCAAGAGTTCTCTTTCTATCATAAGAAGCTTGAGCTTCTTTACCAGCTAAAGAAATTTCTTGAGCATTGAGCATTTGCTCTTTCTGTAATTTGTCTTGTTGTGCTTGTTCCATCAACAATTTCTGATATGCTGCGGCTTCAGCATCTTCTTTATCAAATCCAGCTCTATTACCTTCTACAACATAATCCCATATACTTGTATATTTGTGATTCTTATATGGATTACTGTATGATTCTTGTAATTTCTTCTGGTATGCTTCTTTCTCGGCAATTTGTGCCTTTAATTGTTCTATTCTAGCTTCAATATCCATTAGCGACCTCTACGATAATAACCATTCATAGATATACTGTATGGGTTATATTCTCTTTCTTCATTAGGAATATAATCTTCCATTATACCATAAGTAGGTCTATAACCAAGTGGTACAGAGTTCTGTTGTGCTACATCAGCATAATTTGGTTCATAAATTAATGAACCTCTTGTATATGGATTAGCTTCAGCAGGTATATATCCTTTCATCAATTCTGCAGCACGAATTGCTTCAGGTGATACAGAATTTGAATTATATCCAATCATTTCTTTAGCAGCTACTTCTCTCTGTTTCTCTATTTCTTCTTGCTGTTTCTGTATTTCTTCTAGTTGCTTAAGTTCGGCTTTATCTTCATCTACTGTTGTAGCAGAATCTCCACCATAACTATCAGCTGAAGCCATAATACCGCGACCAAACATATTACCTACATTCTTTACGGTATCGCCCCATAGTTTACCCTGTCTTTCTTGATAAGCAGCTTTACGAGCAGCCGTTTCAGCTCTATCCTTGAGAGCTGCTATTAACATTGCACCATAATTTATGTTATCTCTATTATAAATTCCAGCCATAATTCCTCCAATTAATATAGACCAGCAAGGGCTGTGTCATAAGCAGCTTTAGAATTTAACCTATCTTGTTGTGCTTTCATTATATCACTCTGTCTAGCGTCCATTGTGTTATAGTAATCACTAGCCAAATTACCTTGTAATCCCAACTTATACTGTGTAGCAGAGTTCAAAGCATTCAATCTAGCTTGGTTATTAGCAATTCTATCTTGATACTGTTGATAAGCAAACTGTCTGTCTTGTGTATAATCCTGCATAGCAGTTCTATACAATTCATCGGATTTCTCACTAACACCTTTAGCGATATTAAGAGCAGCACCGGTCCCTCTACCAAGACCGGCTCCAGCTGCACTATGTTGTAATGAATTAGCTGTATCACCAATTATACGGCTATAATAAGGATTAATGAAATCTTCTTTAGTCTTATCATAAGAGAAATCACCTACATCAGCAGCATAATCTTCAGGATTATAACTAGCTATTGCTTGTTTATAAGCATTAACATCTTGAGCTGAACCAAGTGAACCTCTCCTATTGTAATAAGATTCAATTCCACTTATTAAGTGGTTATATTCAGTCTGTGTAAGAGCACCATTCTGAAGCATTTGCTGTGCAGCTTCTTTCTTAGCATTTAATTCGGCTTCTGCAGCTTCATTAGCATAATGTGACTGTATAGCAGAGCCAGCTATTGTACCAGCAGCTGCAATACCAGCAGCAATTAAAGGAATCATTTACAAACCTCCATATTCATTTGAATAATAATTAGTTCCAGGCTTTCAACACTAGAACACCAAATCCATTTACATCCTTTGCTAATTTACAAGTTAGTTTACTATCTTTAATATCAATTATAGTGCCATTAGATAGCTGTACAAAGCCATCATAAACGGATGGTAATTGATAATCATTAAAGATAGCTCCATTATATAAATTAACAAATAATAGATTCTTGATAACTGTGAAAGCACCATATTTCTCTCCTCTCTGTCCCCAAGAACCTTTAAGAGCTTCTATGTTCTGGTTGGACGAGTCATAACGAATTAATTTAATATCAGTCATATTTATTCCTCATTAGAAGTTTGAACAAGGTGAGAATGATACTTTCAAATTCTCTATACAGAATGGAATCTTCTCTGTTGTAGAGATTTCCAATGTGAAATAAGTACCCATTCCACAATGCCAGATAGTTGTTGAATAATCATAATTACCAATCTTACCAAGATAGTAATCTTCATAGTCAGACCAAGTAGAACCATCCCAAGAATATCTAATAGAAACTCTTGGATTAAAGTCAGGATAATAATGGTCATGAATAACTCTTTCTTTATCCTTTAAACTATGTTGTCCTTGGTTACAAATTAATTCAGCACTATCAATGAAGAAAGGTTGGTCATTATTGGTTAATACTCCACCTCTACGAAGTTTCAATATTACTCTATCATCGTGTTCACTGAATCTATTCTCATCCATATAACAGAGAGCATTATCTGTACCAACATAGACTTTATTATAAGCAAATGTAGCGTGATTATATCTCCAATAAGTCAAATTATTGGAAGTATCATAAGATGCTCTATAATGCCAAGCATTCTCATTTACATCATAAACATAAGTCTTCTTTGCTTTCTCAAAGGTTAATGAATAGAATGTATGTTGATGTTCTTGCCAAATAGAAGAATAACCAGCTTCATTATCTTCAAGTTGAGAAATTTCTCTTTCAATATCTTGGGTAGAAACTCTCTTAATAGTAGTATCAGATATCATAAAGATACCATCTTCACCAACATCGGAAGAGCCGTGCCATAATACAGTATTTCCAAGCATTGATAATGAATTAGGTGATTTAATACCAACATTACCAGCTGCATTATCTGGTGAAGAGAATGGGTTATTGATATCATCATTATAAGAGAATACTTGCCAACTTCTTTCACCAAAGGTATATAATTTAGAACCATTTGAACAAAGAGCTGTTGTATTATCTGGGCACCATTCAGAATATGTTACGAAGCCATATTTACCAAATTGAACTGTACCAACTCTAAACAAGTCATTTACTTCTGGTGTATCATCAGCTGTACCAGTAATAAAGTCTTTATATTGAGTATAATAAGAATCTTGTATATTTCCAGCTTGATAATCTAATTTCTGTTGGTCGGTTAGAGTAGTCCACCAAGTTACAAATTGACTTCTTTCTTCATAGAAGCTATATGGTTCACTGTCCTGTATTTCAAATGGATATTGATAAGATGTATAGAAAGCATCTGTTTGAGCGTCATTAACAATTAAATAACCATACAAATAAGCACAGTGGGTTGGTTTAATTTGTTGGTTAGAATTAACTCTTGTTGGTAATTTAATTGTCTTGAAGTCCATTTGCTGGTCACCAATAGATAGACCAGTATTAACAGCATATACAGATGTTCCATCTACAATAATCAAGTGTGGGTGAGCAGAACCATAACCACCTGTTTCAGTCATGTGGCATTCTGTACCGTGAGAAGGAATATTACCAATCCAGTTTACTTCATTATGTTTATTGATTAGATATAAAGAATGATGGAAGACTGCATAGAGAACCGGTTTATTATCATAACCTCTAGAAACTCTATACATTCCTCTACATTTACCTTTAATATTAGCAGCTAACACCTCACCTTGTATGGACCTATTTAGAATAGTACAAGATGTATCACCCTGTTCTTGAACTTCAGGATACATATTAACAGACTCTCCTAATCCGGACTTTAGCAAGATTGGACTTAGTTATACCTCCAGCAACATTAGATACTAACTTTACAGAACTAGCCATTATCTATCTCCCATCTACATTGTTTATTGTGTTTACTGTACCAATTAAGTTCAGTTAAATACTGTCTTCTATTGTGTCCAGACCCATAACCAAAGTGTTCCATATATTTCTTTCCAAATTCTGATATAGGTTTACGAACAATAGGTTTATTATTTCTAGCTTTAGCTTGCTTTATATGTTCAATATGTTCTTTAGTTCTTGGTGGTTTAGGTTTACCCTTTAAACTTTCACTGATGTGCTTCTTATGTTCTTCTGTTATAACTTGTAAAGCTCGTTTAGCTTTAATCAGTTCTCTAGTTTCATAGGTATGTTTCATTCCACTAAACTCACCCTTTAGCAATCGTTTAACAGCAAAGCCCATCTTTGATTTAAGTTCAGGTCTAATGGCACATAACATAGAAAGTTTATGAACTTTAATATGGTCTTCATAAGTTAGTAATACTAGATTATCTTTACTATTATCAACTTCCTGACCATTCATCTTAAACCAACATTTAGGTATAATGTGGTGTTTATGCCCTTTAATAGGTGGATTAAGACGAGCATTATTGATAATGTTCATCATAGCAACAAAGTGCTGGTTGTATTTAAATACTTCTAATATGTTCATAATATATTTATTAGTTCCTAAACAGCCAGTCTCCATCCAACAATTCAGCTTGTGTCATTCTTCTAGGTGAACTCCAGTAATCATCGCGTAGCAATATTCTGTCGCTAGCAGCTGGAGTCTTTACATTATCAACTAGAACAGATACTTCTGTTTGTAATCTAGACATTTGAGCATCATCTAATCTTGGGTACATTAAAGCCAACTTATGAGCTAATGCTACAATAAGAAGTTCAATATAATTATCTGGTACATATAAATCGGTATCTAAATCAAATTTAATACCTTCATTATAATTAATCTTCAATCTACCATTATTTCTAGCGACCTGAGGTTTAATTTCAATTAACCATTCACCTTCAGATTTCTGTGTATAAGTAAATGCTTTAGAATATGGACTATATCTACCGAAATCAGTATGATTAACATAATCCAATTTAAACATTTCTTTATATTCTACATTAGCTGGTGATATCAAGTAAATAGAATTAATCTTATCTAAGTCTCTAACTTGATAATGATACATTTCTTGATAACGGAGCATTTCTTGTACTCTTTGTGAATCATTTAATTCAACCGGTTGCCAAACATAAGCTTCTTGAGCTATAAGTGGTTTAATGACTTTATAGATTACATTAGGTGAAGATTTAACCAAAGCTAAAGCATTATTCTGATACATTTCTGCATCTGGTGTACCAAGTTGTTCAACTGTATCATAATAATAATTGTAATCACCTTTCAAGGTATCGTATTCATCAAAGATATGGATTAATGATTTATTATCCAATAGTAATGAGTTCTGTGTCCAAGATAGTAAATTATCTTTATTATACTTATCAACTACACCTTTAAGCAATCTAAAGGCATTCTCTAATATATCACCTGGAACGGCCTGTTTACGGGGCACAAGATTGATTCTTGTACAACTTTCCTTTATTATATCACGGATAGATAACATCTATAACCTCCAATTTAATACAATAATTAGTTGTCGGTATTTAAAGAATCCATTAATTCACATAGTTCTTTGAGTCTTTCTATGCGTTCTTTCCAGTTATTTCTATGTTGAGCATCGCCCCAAAGGAAGTGTAAGACGGAATGAGACATTGAATTTAAACCAACAAAGTGACTATCATCTGAAATATCTGAATAATGCTTTGGGTCTTCATCTAGGTGGTGAAGATTAAAGCCGCTTTGTTAAAGGAGAACCAGTTACAGGGTCTTTCTTCTGTTTCTTCTTTATAGTGTTTCTAAATGTTTGCCATTCTTTAGAACGTCTAAAGGTTACTTTAGGGTCACTTGGTTTCTTTGATTTCTTCTTTGTTACTTTCTTCATATTCCTTTCTCAACTTTATACAAGATTCAGCATTTATACAATCATATTCTTCTCTAGTCATTATATCTTTAAAGAATATATCATATACTTTATCAGTATTACAGATAAGTGGTCGGTTCTCATATATATCGCATTTATTATTCTTAGTTAGATGTTTACAACAACAATCACCTCTATCTAAAGATGGGTCAAGTAAACCAATCTTTCTACAACAATAAGCTTTACAATTCTTACACTTTATCATAAATTCAAATAAGCCAAATATTTAGAAGCTATTTCTCCAGCGTGTTTATTATCGTAAACATCAGTATTATTATGTTTCATAGCATAAACAGCTAAAGCTAAAGCATCTGAATGGTCAGGAGAATGACCAATATTCTTCTTAATTAACTCCTTAGGAACAAGTGCTTGTAAACCTTTAGTATTAATGGTAACTTGTTGAGCTAGAATTTCTTCTCTAATATTACTATCTTCAACATAGAAGCCATTCTTAATTTCTGATGCTAAATCCAAATACATTTCAGTTCTAGCATTAGGATATTTATCAGAATATGGTTTCTGTGCGAAGTTAACACCCATAATATCAATATTCTTGGCTTTGAGAGTATCTAATACACCTAGAGAATAGCCACCGGTAGCATCAGCACAAGCTGATTTAATTTGATATTTGTTATAGTAATCATTAATAAGAGCAGCTTTAGTAAATGTATCAGCTTCTAATAGTTCTTTATATTCAACTATACCATATTTGTCAATTACCATAATAACATCTTTATCAGCACCTAGACCAGAAGCATCATAACCTAGATAATATTCATTACTATTACCTTGTCTTGTGGTACTGAATTGGTTTCTAAAGACAATTTGTGAAGCTACATCACAATCAACAATTTCACCTAATACTTGTTGTTTATAAAGATTAGTTCCTTCAACATATCTTTCTTTGAGTTCTTCTTTATAAGATGGTAGAATAAATCTATTATCTAAAGTTGAAGCGTGAATAACTTTATCTGGATATTTCTTTACAAGTTCACCAAACCAATTCTGTACTTTGGCTAATGAATTTGGTGAAGAAATTAAACGAACCATATTTGGATATTTACCGCCTCTCATACGGTCTCGGCAGAAGTTATACATTAATTCAGGAGCATAAGCAGCTTCATCAATGGCAAGTAGTGATATTTCAGACAAACCAAGCACAGCATTTGGGTTCTCACCAGAATAAGCAAATAGAGCTGAACCATTAGGAAAGTGTATTTCCATTCTACCTCTATTATAATCATAAGGAACTTTAGCCCATTCACAGAAACATCTAATTTCTTGAATTAATACTTTCTCTAAAGCTCTAAATGATTGAGCTACAATAATACCTCTAATACCTGGTTTCTTACAACATTGTAAGACAATCCAGATAGCAAGAGCAGCTGATTTACCACTAGCAACACCACAACAAGCTACAGCTAATTCATCATCAAATCTATTTAAGATGAAATCACCTTGCCAAGTAGATAGTTCTGGTTTACCTTCATTCCATTTACTCGTATCCATATTATGCTACTACAAACTCCAAATTAATACCTTGATTAGTTGTTGCTTTAACAGATGTTTGTTTCTCGTCTTTCTTCCATCTATCTTTATCTCTGCGCTCTAGAATATCAAGATATTGTTTACATCTATTATCAGTTAATAATTTCATAGTTAAATATGTTCTAACTTCTACAAGTTTAGTCTTATACCATTCATCATTAATTGGTTCAATAATACTTCCAACCGGTAAATATTTGAATACAAGACGAGCGAAATCGTCTTTATTATCAGTTGATATTAAACCAACTGTTAATGTAACATTATATTCTGGTACATTAAGAATAGTTCCATTCTTTGTTATAGAAGTATATAATGTTATATGATTAAAGTTCTGTTCAAGCCAGTCATTTATAGTCATTGTTTATTCCTCCAACAATTTAACACAAATCCTTGAATTTATATCAGCATTAAGATGTTGTTCAGCTATCATTCTTAATACTTTACCATCATTAGGATTGTATTTCAATAATTCGTTCTTTAATTTGTCTACTGTATCAATAGGGTCATAACCTCTTCCTGTGAAATTTGTATAAGCATAAGAGAAGAAATCTCTTGGTATAATATAACCACAACCAGTATTTGAATTTAATGTTCTATTATCCCAGGATATTACACATTTACCAGAAGCCATTCCTACCATAGCTGATCTTCCAATTCCAACAACTATATCGGAATCTTTAATTAAATCTTCTACATTCCATATTCTATTATTCACTTCTTTAGGAACAGATTTAAATTCATAATTTAATTCATTACAAGCTTGTTCAAGTAAAGAATCATTACCCTGACAAATGGATAATACTCTTGGAACTTTGTGTAATTCATCATTATTTGGTTTATATCTTTCCAAATCAATACCATTTAACATTACAGGAACATTCATATTAAATTCTTCTTTAACGAAGTCTTGTATTTCTTTAGATACAGCGATATAAGCTTTACAATTTGGTACAGGATGTTCAAATGTAGTGAATTTACTATTCAATAATTGAAGAACTTTACATTTGTTTAGAAAGAACATAGTAGCTGTTTGTTGACAAGTAATAGCCATATCTACTGGTTGACCAAGATACATTTGAACATTATTCTTCTTAAACCATTCTTCGGTCATTGAATGTTTACCAAAGTCAGTTGACCAATAATATACAGTATAACCTTGTCTTAATAAAGCAGCTGCCATATCAACTAGCAATGTTGTTGTACCACCTAGAAATTCAAATTTATCTTGACCAAGCACTATGGATTTCATTTAATTAACCTCTATTATTCTTTCTCATTTCAAATATTTCTCTTCTATCATCATCAGAAATAGCTTCGGATTTAATATTAAGTTTCTTCTCTAGTTTCTCAATTTCTTTCTGCATAATAGCAAGAGTTA
>Ga0265301_10004854_pt1 | contig 13408 bp, 5 predicted proteins | sample AusTroGonzalo_MG_2_FD_193488 | JGI IMG/M metagenome (GOLD analysis project Ga0265301, IMG submission 193488) | Bovine rumen microbial communities from tropical cattle in Woodstock, Queensland, Australia - Gonzalo_04 | ecosystem: Host-associated > Mammals > Digestive system > Stomach > Rumen ...
CGTCTGTAACGGGCAAGGAAGTACAATCTTCGAAGCAATTGCCTCCTACAATAGACGGAGTAGTGGCAGGCAACTTCACCTCGCTCAACGCTGTGCATTTTGCAAAAGCCTGATAACTTATTTGGCGTATATTATCAGGAATAACCACCGACTTAATCGTTGTATTGCCGGAGAATACATACTCCTTTATCGAAGTGACAGCATAGGTCTCCGCGCCAAGAATGAGCGTGTTAGGTATCGTTACCGCCGTTTGCGAAGCGCTATTGTCGTAAGCCGTCAAAGCCGCCGTCTTGGCTTCCACATCCACTTTGAACGTGAAAGGTCCTTGGATAACATCCATCGGCACAATCGTAGTAAATGCTGACCATTTAGCATCATTTTTGTAGGCATTGTAGCCGGGAGGCAACACGTTTAACTTGCTCTTGGAAGCATCAAGCCCGTAAAAACAATTCGCACCGCAAGCAGGAGGTTGAATGGCATAGCTTGTGACGGTTAAGTTGCCGCTTTTGCGGGAAGCAAAGGCGTATTGTCCGATGGAGGTCAGGGTGGAAGGAAGAGAAACGCTGGTCACAGCCGATTCCATAAAAGCAGCGTTTCCTATCTCTGTCATTCCTTCGGACAAGACAACGGATGTCAGTTTCGTGCAGCCTCGAAAAGCGGCTAATCCGATGGAAGTAACGGGATAGGTGTCTCCGTCATAATCGGCAGACGAAGGGATGGTGATGCTGGAAAAAGTATATTCCCCCGACCGCACTTGTGCCTCTTTGCGGCACATATTGAAATGATACCACAGATCGCCTACCTGCACCTTGTTCGCTGCCAGTTGCTGGAATGTGTAATTCCCGCCTCCCCAAGAACTACTATACGTGTTAGCATCATCAGGAATATAGATGTCCGTCTTCTTTTGTAATTGCAGTCCGGTTGAGGATCCCGTAATCGTCGGCGGAGCGAGCGGGTAAAAAACAAGTTGCGTCAGTTTCGCGGAGCCCTCGAAAGCATTGCAAGCCACTTGGGTCACGGTACTGGGAATAGAAAGGGATGGTAATTTATCGCAGTTGTAAAACGCCGACGTGCCGATTGTTAAAAGGCCTTCTGACAAGAAAACCTTAGCTGCGGAAATGTCTTCGAAAGCATGATTTCCTATGCTTGTGACACCCGCTTCTACTTCCACCGTTTGAATAGATGCGCGATAGGAATACCAAGGAACAAATGTTTTGTTTTCCCAATTCTCCATTTCTCCTGTGCCGGAGATGGTGAGTTCCCCTTTGTCATCCAAGGTCCAAGTCAGGTTGTTGCCGCTTTTACCACACGTGCCGCTATCAACCGTTTCGGCAAATAGTGTTCCTGCCCCTGCTATCAAAGCGAGGATGAAAGTAAAGATTTTTTTCATAGGTATCTTGTGTTTATTGTAGCATTTTGCGTTTTGAGCGCAAAATTACACTTTTTTTTCGACATATGCAAGAAAACAACCGTTTTTTTCTCTTTTTTATTTGCATAATTCAAAAAAATGTTGTAATTTTGCACTCGTTTTTGGTAATTACAATCATGAAAGGTGATAAAAACACACTATCTACGATTCGTAAATTCCTTGTAGAATACAAAGAAGAGTACCTGTTTGGGTTGGTACTGCTTGTATTGGTTGTGTTGAGTTATGGGCTCTCGCCGCTTATCCCGCACGAACTGTTTTGTGAGATCATTTCTCCGATACAAAACACCGCCATCATTACGGTGACGCTGCTCTGGACTTGGGCGATGATACGGCATTCGGATGGCATCCGCGTGCGGTATGTACAAGCATGGATTATGGCCACGTTTTCGGTCATAATGATTGCAGGTGTTACCTATCGTATGGTCGTTAACTCCGAGTTACTGCCGGCGGAGGGCACTTTTGCTTTTGAGGGCTGGGAGATGGTGGGCGGTGATCTGCTCGCGTGGCTTATATTGGCCTATCCGTCGGAGCTGCTGCGTCCCGGATGGTTAACGTTGAAGAACGGCTTGAAACGTCTCCTACCGGTGATAGTGCTCGGAGTGATTGATATGTTGACTCCTTGGGACCTTAGATGGCTCTTGGCGCTCGTCCCCGTGGTATGGGTAGCGTTGTTGTTCAAACATGTGCGGGATTACCGTCGGTATAGCGAAGAAAACTACGGTTCGGTAGAGCAGACTGATGAACGATGGATCATGCGCTACCTAATGATGGTTCTGGTATTAGGTGGGTCGTACACCTACCTCTGTTTCTCGAACGAACCCACGCGACTTTTTACGCAACAATGGCTGATGCTCTTCGTTATCGTCTATACCAATGACCAGATCATCTTCCGCTCCAAACCTTGGATAGAAAATGCAGAAGAAGAAGAAGAAGAAGCGAAAATCGAATCCAATTCGGAGTACCGTGCGACGTTGGAGCAGTGGATGGAGACGGAAAAGCCCTATCTCAACCCTGAGTTCCGGCTGGCAGATTTGAGACAGATCCTGCCGCTCAACCGAACCTATCTGAGCCAACTCATCAATGCCGAATACGGATGTAATTTCTATCAGTTCGTTACCAACTACCGTATCGAGGAAGCGAAACGATTGATGCGCGAGCACCCCGATATGCAGATTCAGGACATCGCCGAGCAGTCCGGATTCGCCTCGCCCATCGTCTTCTCCCGTGTCTTTGCCCGCGAGGTAGGCATGACCCCCAAAGCCTGGAGCAAACAATAACAATTATCGTTTAAAGAGATATAAAGCAAAAGGGAGCCTCGCAATGAGACTCCCTTCCGCTTAGCTGCTTACTTGCCCGGCATACGTACCCGCCTTTCCGATGTTTCTTTCGGTACAGGATGATTCCCTGTTTGGCCAAACGTGCCCGAGCCTCTTCAAATTCGCTTTCGTTTATATCCACATGTGCCATAATTCTCACACGTACTTATTACCTGGTTATTACCTGGTTATTACCTATCCACTCCCTCCACTGCCGCAACCATCGTTTGCCGTGTTGTTTCGGTGCCTTATAGACCTTATCCAATAGTGCCCGCCCTGCTTTATTCAGGCTCACACTCCCATCAGGGTTCTTTTTCAAAAAATACATCTTCTGTTTTCCTTTCTTGTTTTTATTAGCGTTTATGCGCCGCATATTTATATCCGGCATCCCTTTTCGTTCATTAGCGTCGGATCTCATCCGACATTTTTAATTCTCCGTTCATTTCGTCGGGATTGAATCCCGACATCTCACATTGTGCATTTTGGTCGCATCTTTGCGACCATTAGCAGCCTTGTTTCACATACACCGTCCGCTGTTGTTCCTTGAGAAACACGCGCTGCCATCCCTCTTGGTTATCCTGCGTCCCGTATTTCCGGTAGTACGCATCGGCCGTAATGATCTGCACCTTTGGTTCGTTGTCCTTGATAGCCTTAACAGGGTCATAGTGGACAAACTTACCGGCCTGCAACTTGCTGTATATCGTGTTGTAAATATACTGCTGTTGCCGCTCGGTAAACGTCTCCCAAAGGCGCAGACACTCTGCTGTTTTTCCCGGCACGAGCGGACGGGTGTTTAACAATCGTATAAGCTGCTCGAATAACATATTTTTTTTAAAAAGTTGTTGTTGTTCAAACACGCTGCATAGTATAATGTTCAAGAAACAACAGCTTTTTCTTTTTAATTTTCTTTTGCTTCTTTTCTTTTATCCCTTTTCTTTTTAGTCAATTCACTTAACGGTGATATCGTCGCGTTCCGGGTTAATCTTCTGGTGCACTGCAGGGAAGGCGTCCAGGAAATAGTAGGATTTTTTTGACGTGAAGCCAATAGAAGTGTGTTTTGGGCTTAATAAAAAATTGATAATTCGTAAAAATCTATTGATAATTCGTAAAAATCTATTGATAATACGTAAAAATTTGCGTATTTTTCTTAACTTTACGTAAATATATGCCCGTACGTATTGCATGCGTGCGGGAATTTTTGTAACTTTGCACAATTTTTAGCGAGAATTAGAATAATTTTGAATATGAACAAAATTTATTATATGAAATTTAGGGTACGATTTCTGCTGCTGATTTCGGTATTGTTTGTCTCTGTAGGAACGTATGGCGCCCCGGTGTACGATTTTACGCCGACGGATGGTGGTCTGGTAGTCAATCTGAAACCGGGTGACCAGATATTGCTGTCCACGATGGTGAATGGAGAGGAGTATTTCGTGTGCCATTACCCGGGTCATATGGATGGCTATTTCAGTTACACGAACTGGGATGGTAACAAAGGAAACTTCCTTAAGTTGATTCCGCAAACTCCCGGTGCAACGGAACCCGCTTCTCCTTCTATCTGGACGATTGACGAACCGGTGCCGTTCCTTTACAGTGGTACAACTTATCCGTTGGATGGTATCGCCTATACGATGTGGAGTACCAACCCCGGAGGCGATTCATATACCTTGCGCACGTCTGACGGCAATTCGTTCAGATTCCAAGGTGATTTGACCAGAGAGGCGAACCATGCCAACATCTGTAACGCCATCTTTGTTGTGCCTACCAGCGATGCGGCAGTTCCATTCGACCCGAACAACAAGATGGGTAGAGGTATTAAGTTTGACGGAGAGAAGGGTTATGGTTTCTTAGGCCTGCCATACCGCGAAGTGTATTGGCTGGATATACCGCGAGGCAACTCTCCTGTTTCTTACACCAATGCTTCGCTGGTCGGTTTCAATAAAACGTTAAGCACAATACAATATAGTAACAAAGAAGCATCGGCTCGACCGGGTCAGGCATTGTATGCTTTTGGTAATAAAGATAAACACCATGCAACACCGCGTACGATTTTCCGTCTCTATATATTGGATGAGACGACTACTTCTTCGTGCCCGGATTCGTATTTCTTTGCATTTGATGAGCAGAATTTTGTAAAGTACAATAAAAACTTTGCCTCCTCACCTGCGAAGTACACCACTGCGAAGAAAATCTATACCATCGACCATCTGGTCTGCATGGATAGTGTTCCGGGAACCCCGTATTATATGACTGACTGGATGACAGTCCCCGAGCCGGATAGCAGCACGTGCTACTACGTGGGGTATCGGGATAACTTCTGCGATGACGAGACGATGGGGACGGGTAGTGCACACTCAAGGTTCAGACCGATTGATAGCTTGAAATTGCAATACTTAGGCATAAAAGCTCCAAAGGATGTTGTCGGTCGAATGGTAATAGATACAACTTCGAGTGCCGAAAACCTTGGTGTGACTTTCCGTCCCGCGGGTGTATTCCTTAGAGTGAACGCAGGTGGAGGCAGGTATCGTAACATCGAGTTGCACCCAGAGCCGGGAGATACCTCGTGGATATGTAACGAGATGTGGACGATCACCGACGAATACGCAGCGCTTACTATCAAAGCGACGCTTTACTCCGGCACGGAGTTCAGCGATGAAGATGAGGGAATCGATATTCCGGGATGGAGCGAGTACGTGGTAGGTAATACGGTGCCCTTAGCCGATGACCCGAGTAGTCATGTTACCGGAGGCATGACCGGTTGGGCGCGCGTCTATACCAACAAAAGTACTACGAACGGCGGTATGGAGTTCGTACGTGCGGAGAAAGACAAGTATGTCCGCTACGATAACAACGGCCATTTCGGCGCAACGCTTCCGAACACACATGCCAAGACGGGAGAGACCAATGTAGTGCTGAGTGAACCGCGTTTGTTGGCAGCTTACGAGTTCCTTGGGTGGTACACCTTAGCGGATACCACAACAGGAAGTTTTACAAAGTATAAACCGGGGGATGTGGTAACATTATCCGACTCGGACGGAGACGGCAAAGACTCCCTGATTCTTTATGCGCAAGCCAATTACACAGGCGGTATCGATGTGGCTATCTCATTCATGAAAGATGACGGAAAACGCTATTTTCTGACGCACCCGAATACATCTGCGCCTCGTTTTGCGAGAGCGCGGCATTTCACGGATTGGACGGACACGTACCAAGGTATGTCAGACGCTAATAATACCGACTCGCGTTTCCTCAGTACATATCTGATTATAGGTAACAATACCGTATGTAAGGAATGTGCGGACGGCGAATATGTACTGGATCCGAGACGTGAAACCGTACACGGTGCTGTCGATTCCGTTATGTTCTATGAGCACTTCTCGCCTGACGTAGAGGAGTATATCGGTCTGTATTATATAGCAGGCGAATTTAATAAAATCGTTGCCAATAATACCTGGGCGGGTCTTTTCCAATCGACTAAAGGTTGGCCGGATCCTATGTCGCCCTGTATCGAGAACACCAAACTCTTCTCGACCCACTATCTGGATACGGTACTAACTGCGGAAGGAATAGATACCATACGTGTAGTGCGTCCGAATAATGCAGACGGAGACACGGTCTATTATAATCCGACAACAGGTTATTTTGACGGAAAGAAAAGCCCCGTGACGAACTTCACCATTTCCGGTGTGGGCGTAGTAGATGAGCATTACGTGGTTCTGCCCGACACAACGGTGGAATGGACGGATACCATCACCTTTGGCATCCACCAGGACGAAGCGATAAAAAACGGAGTATGGTCCAAACTCATCGGCAAGCAACTCATGCTACAGATGATGGTAGGCAATAAGATTACCTATTTCCATCCGAATGACGATAAGATCATTACCGAATATACGCAAATGCGTCTTAACAGCAACTACCGCTTGGATGAGACCTTTGAATATATCCGCGATGCGCGCGTGGAATCGTTAGGAGAGGCTGTTTTGGATATAGATAAGCCGCACATGAACGACCGCTTGGAAAAGAACTATTTCGGACGTCTCGTCACCAGCGGTTTGAATACACCGGTGGATGTACAATATAATGGCGAATATATCGATATTATCGACACCATCCGTATCACTCTCCGCCCCTTAGGTCCCAATAAAATCAAAGAGTACTACGGGCGTTGGAAAGAGGGTGCACCGGGACTGCATATCCGTCCCGACGGCTCGCGTTACCGTGATATCATCGTCCGTACCCAAACGGTGCATTATGGCGATGAGGGGGAGAAACTCGTGCTCTCTCCGGTGATGCCTGTATATAGGTTCAGCCCGCTGATCGATGCAGAGAAAGTGCTGAATTTTGCCCTCGCGAAAGTGCGTTACCGCCAATTGTTGGATACAAAGGGTAATGTGCTTGCGGAGGAAATATTGTCCTCCGATGATCTCACTTCATCATTGCGCATAACCACCAGCCAGTGTACGTTTACGACCGGTGGTGCTTCTTCAAGCTATTTTAATAAAGATGACGAAAAAATATTGAATGATCAAGTAGCGTTGATTACAAAGGCTAATAATGAAACCGGCCCGAATCATGATACGCTCCTTGTCAACACCTCGGTTACGATCGATGCTATTACTTCTCCGGTTAGCTGTCAAGTACCTTTGGTACAAACTACCTTGGAGAGCGAGGAGTTGGTATGGTCTGCGGTAGTGAATGGACAGCGCTATTTCATCATGGCGGGTGAAGACGGTGGCAATAAGTCTCTTATCTTCCGTCAATACGAGCTGAAAGGCGAAACGCTCTATAAAAAAGAGGATGGTGTGACCCAGTTGGTGAAAGGTTCTGCGGACGCAGCCAATAGCGATACCAAGTATATCACGCTGTGGAGATATACGTATGTAAATCAAGGAATGAAGCAAATCACACTGGAGATTGACGATCCTGTAGGTTTGAAATTCATTATTGACAATGAAAATAATCCGGGTGTGGTGCAAACAAACTCTGATGTGTTTCAAGCCGCCGTGCTGACATATGATTACGAAAACGTGTATGTGAATGAAAATGAGAACTTTGAGGAGCAGGTAAAACTCAAATACGGCAATGACAAGTGGCTCAAGCTGACCGTAGCAGCAGGTGTCCCTTCCCTCACTTTGACAACGAATGAAACGGAGGCAACCGTGTTCTCATTTACCTATCTGGAGCATGAGTATGACCTCCTCAATAATGGTGCATATCCCAATAAACCCCAACTGGAGTTCGGGTATAATAATGCGACCGGAGCTTCCGTTCAAACGCGGTACAAAGCCCGTCGCGTCTATTCAATGCTGCTCAATAACACCATCATCTACTGCGGACTTGAGGACGAAACCAGCATCGCGAATCTTGTTGACCCTTCAAAGGCTTGGAAAACAGACACGACTTTCACCCTCATTCGTGATAGCCGTTTTACCTCTGGAGCCAGCGGATTGAGCAGAACGACGAATAGTGCGAATCTGACCACCATTGTAACGCCTTCAGGTTCAAGTCCTATGAATATTCAGTATGGTGGTAAGTACGTCAATATCGTTGATACCCTCGATGTGCAGATCTCGCTGCAAGACGAAGCACCCGATTATCACTTTGCTGACCAATGGAGCAGTTTCAAATCCGTCGAGGATGCACATCTGAAGATCCCGCTTATCCGTAAGACGTATCATGAGGCTGAATACGACTCGCTGATTTGTACGGTGGGTCGGGATGAGTATACTTATGTATTCCCGCCGGAGATTTCCACAGGAGTGAATGATACCCATACCTTTATCTTTGGTACGGATCACCGATGGGGAACGAACATCCTGGATGTAGATAATCTCGTGGTATCTTATGTAGGCGAATCTGATGATCATACCAGTTCTATGGACCTGGATAATCCGGCACTGGCTGAGATTCGTTTGATAGAAGCGGACGGTAGTACGCCGGATTGGTGCGAGATTACCGCAGTAACTGACAACACGATTACTGTCCATTGTAAGGGCAATGGTATTCGTTCATCGCGTTCGGCAAATATATATCTGGCTTATGCGATGGAGGTAGGTGAGCCTAAGAGATGGCGTTATATTAACTTCAGCGTCCAAGTGATGCAGAGTAGCCGGTTCCAATACGAAGGCAACCAACACCTTGTTCACTCCAAAGGAGCTTCCGGTGATGATCTGAAGGATGGTGTACAACAGGTTCATGAGAATAAGACGATTCTCTATTATTACAACCCGTCCAACGTAGCGCAATCTACCGACCAGCGTGTGGAGCTGCCTATCCGCGAGCGTAACTTCTATGGATGGTGGCGTTGGTATAGAGAGGGTAGAGATGAAAGAGGAAATGATGTATCGGATATGGATGTGCCCGACTCTTTATGGCAGACCCGACCCATCAACACTGGTAAAACATGGAATATACCGTTCCGTACTATTGGTGACTCTGTGCCTGTTGATCCGGGTGATCCTTCTAAAGGCAAGAAACTTGTTACCCAGGGACGATATACGGTTTTCCATTATCCTTCGAGTGACTATAATCGTAAGGATCCGCCTTCCCAGGTGCCAATGGTCTATCCACCTATAAATAAATGTACGGTTACTTATGCCGTGGATTTGAGCGTCTATTACGATAACCTGCCGCTTTCTATGAGTAGCCCAAATAACGTTGATAGGGCAAAACTGGATACAATGGAGGCGATTACCGAGCCGACCCTTTCGATTCGAGAGGTGTTTGAATTGCGTCCTTGGACGGAAATGGCGGAGCGGCTGGAAGGCTATAAGAGTCCTGTAGCAGCCACGTATAGTAACGAAAGATACATGGAGGATCACGTGGTTCGTGCGCCGTTAAATAATCGTCTCTTGTTGAAGACCGAGCAACGTTATAATTATGATAACATCAAGAAGGGAAAACACTCTGAGTCCCTCTTGGGTTACTATATACGTGATGATAACTGGTCCACCGGTGGGTGGGATGCAGCCCGTAAGGATTCCATGATTTGGTGCGCAGGATGGGATGCGGATTGCGCTTGGTACACCTATATTCCAAAAACCCAAACATACGATACGTGCGATTATACGATAACTGAAGCAAATGACTTCCTGAATGTGCCGAAAAAGACGAGTATCACTGCTGGTCACGATTTCGATACGGTCATCTATTGCTTGCGTGCAAGGAGTATCGCCTCTACCAACGTGGGTACGGAAGACGAAAGTAACGATCCCGGTGCCTACTGGTTCAATATCTGCCGTTATACGATTATCTACCATCGTCAAGAGCGTTTTGGTCCGAAATTGGAGGAGAAAATAGACGGTGTAGATAAAGCCATCATCACCAATACGGAGATAGAGGAACACTTTGACGTGATGCAACGCTTGAATTTCGACTACAACAAACCCGGAACGGAATATACGGTTTATCCTCATCCGCTGCCTTGGGCGGACGCATCCTACGGATTTGCGTACCCAAAAACGGCTTCTCTGCCCGACAACCGTCCGCACAATAACCTCGGTCTGACCAATTTGGCGAACATGGGTGAGTACAACCTGATCAACCGCATCCCGTCTTTCGGTACCTATTGGTATAAGATGGAGCAGCACGGCGGTGCTTCCAACGGATATATGATTTTCTGCGACGGTATGTCCTCTGCCGGTCAGGTAGCAGCCCTACGAGTGGATACTACTCTCTGCGAAGGACAGAAGATGTATTTCTCAGCCTTCGTCGGAAACCCCTATGATAAAGAAAAGGGAAATAAGACCTGCCCGAACTTCACGTTCTCTGTACAAGGTTCGGAGAATGGCAGGGTTTGGGAGGATATCACTACGTATATGACCGGCGATCTGCCTCAATCGAACAAATGGTACCAGATCTATTTCCCGATAGAGCAGAATAAGCAATATTCGCATTTCCGCGTGCAGGTTTATAACATGGCGGCTAACGATGATGGAAATGACTTCATCATCGATGATATGTGTATCTTCGCTACCAAACCGCCGTTGATGGTTTATCAAGCGAACACGACCTGTAAGAACGAGAACGAAAGCGACTCGCTCACCCATATCGTGCTCCGCGTGGATTATCAGGGCTTCACCGACGACGCTTATAAAGCGGATGAAGAGTTTTACACCATTGAGGAGATAAGCAGAGACAATGACACTACCTTCCTGCGGCTCGAGGACGGATATGACAATCAAGATATCAAACCGACCACTCCACCCACCAGAAAGGACACCGTCTATGGAAGGATTAACTTGCCGAATCGCACCTACACACCTAGCGAAGGCAATGACTCTATCTTCGCGAACCTCAAGAATCTGGTGAGCTTGTTCGAGACCACGTTGGAAGCGCATGAGGATGATTCGTCCATACCTGTCTTCCGTAAGGGATATGTCTTCGAGCACCTTGATGACTCCATCCGTCCGGTATTCTATGTGATCCATTCCGCGAAGATGTCCTCGCATAGTACGTACATCGTACACATGGCGGGTTCATACAATGACTTGCTCTCAAGCCAGTGTGGCTTGACGCGTAAGTTGAAAGTGCGTAACCGAATGATCCTCACCCTCAACGGCGATGAGCAACCGGAGAAAGAGGTAGCAGCGATGTGCTCCAATTCCTTATACGATGTCTCGCTGCATGTCAAGGGAACGCTGCTCCTCGATAACTTAGCGCCGGTAGAAGTGACCGGTTCGTGTTACAACGACTGGTTGCTGCACGGCGATACCACAAACGCCACCAGTGAAACGACCTACGGCTACAAATACGAAGATATTGAGAAAGTAATCCGTGATATTCTCCGCGCAGACGTTCAGTATGGAGGAGAAGCTAACTCCAACCAGTTTGCTCGTTCGCTTGCGGATGTGGATAGTCTTGTAATGGCTCGTGTTCAAGAAGCAAACGGAGTTGCTCTCTCTGACGGTGATCTGAAACCCTATACCATTCTCAAGCATTTGGTGAATGAAGGTTTGTTGACGCTTTATCAGACAAACGTAACGGTTCTCACGCCAACGAACGATTCTGTCAAATACACGATCTTCCCTATTCCGGGTTCGGGATCCGAAGTGCTTCAGGATATGAATATCGATGTGTGTCCGACGCCGGTACATATTGCGCTCAAATCCAGTATAGGTGGCGGAGTGCCGTTGATCATCGGCGGTCTGAACCGTTCAGAAGAAGAGTCGCAGTACCCGATTGTTGTACTTGCCGATGCAGTACATGCGAATTCGGAATTGGATATACCGATAGACTCGCTGATGATGCAGCCGGGAGGTGGTGCTCCAGAGGTAGCGCTAAAGCAAATACATTTAATATCTACCAATGATCCTGAGTTCCGCGAGGGTGTGGACAATATCTTACTCGCGCCGGACAGGACATGGAATACGGTGGGCGAGAACCCGGGATATTACACTAACGGCAACGATACGTTGGTTGTTGTGCCCGCTTCGGAGTCGAACTACCGTATGCGCGGGGGGTACAGTTATACCTTCGGTATTGAGATGATGACGCACGTGGGTGATGCCGGCTGGCAAGCGTCAGGCGGCGACGATTGTCCGGTAGGTACGATCCCGTTCACGGTAAGCGTTGTGCCGGATTATCTGCGATGGGATCCGCAAACCTCGGATAGCCGTTGGAACAACCCGGCTAACTGGATTGGTATTGACCAACACAACACGCTGATCCATGAGGAAGCGCGTTTCGCCCCGCTGTCCACAACACATGTGCTTATCCCACCGATGACGGACGGAAGACCTTATCCGGTACTGCCGGCGACCATCACCTCCGGGGACTCGATCCAGCAAGTGGGATTCCAGTATAACAGGTGCAAATCGATCCGTTTCCTGCCGGACGGTGCGCTCAGCCAGCAGCAGCGTCTGGAATACGACAGTGTGATCGTCGATCTCAGTACGCCGAACCAGAAATGGGCACTGCGCTCCGCGCCGATAGAAGGACTGCTCTCGGGCGACCTCTACATGGCGAACGCCGATCTGAGCGGAGAGACTCCAATTTGGGAAGTAGGTCCGTTTGATGCTTCCGGACGTAATTATTCCACCGGTAACGCTTCCTTCTGGCTCTCCCTCTATAGTCGCGATGCGATCCATCAGAACAACGGTCCTGAGCGGGACACAATCGCGACCGACGCCGCGACCTGGTCGAAAGTGACTAACGCGCTTACCCTACCCCTCCAGCCGGCCCAAGGATGGGCGATGTACTCTCGTACGGCATCCGAGCGCGCAGCCGACATACGTCTGCCCAAGAGCGATGATATCTATTATTATTACACTCGCTCGGGAGATAAAGTATGGGATCTGTACGAGTCCGGTCTTCGCGCCAAACGTGCGGAGAACGCAGGGGGCGCAGAGAACGTAGGCAAGATGGCATTCTATCCGGGCAAAGCGGCAACGAGCCAGAGTTATACGTTATCCAATGGTGTAGCTGCTACATCCTTCGTCTTCGGTAATCCCACCATGGGATATATCGATATATGGGGCTTCATTGCCGATAACAGCGGGCTTGAAGAGAAAATCAGTTATATGAACGCAAGCGGCGAATATGTTACGATTACCGAGAAGGCTACGGCTTATGGCGAACTCGATGCCATCACCACCTTGTCTCGCTATTTGCCTCCGATGCAAGCGATCGTGCTGACGAAGACAGGGGAGGCAGCAACGTC
>Ga0265301_10004858_pt1 | contig 13406 bp, 10 predicted proteins | sample AusTroGonzalo_MG_2_FD_193488 | JGI IMG/M metagenome (GOLD analysis project Ga0265301, IMG submission 193488) | Bovine rumen microbial communities from tropical cattle in Woodstock, Queensland, Australia - Gonzalo_04 | ecosystem: Host-associated > Mammals > Digestive system > Stomach > Rumen ...
ACTCCCTTTTGCCTGATATATGAGCCGGTTCTGTCGGGTGAACTTTGACAAACAAGTCGTTCGCATCAATAACATTTTTATTTATTTTAGCATATTCTGCTATACTTAACTGAACTGTATTCTTTTTGTCTGGGGATGAAGACGGACAAGCACACAACACGATATTTATATCACAACCGAAAACATCTCTTAAATTTTGAACAATATCTGTCAATTGCTTGAAAAACATCTTATTTATCTCATCGAAAGCCCCTTGATTTGCAATTCTATTGAGAGAATAATTTTTATATTTAATCAACTGTTTAGAAAATTCTACGGCCTGTGTGTATTTGCTTTCCCATTCTTCCCATTTTCTTGAAGGGATATACTTCCTTTTAGAAAACCTATGTGGCAATTTTATTCTGCTTACTTGTTGACTAAAGATCTTATTTATATCAATACGCATAAAATCCAACATCCATGTAGCTTGATCATTTATTTGTTTTATCAAATCGCAAATTTCTGTGTATTCTCCAAAAAAATCAAACTCATTAGATAATTTATACAAATTAGTGTTGAATTCTTTTATTTTACTTTCTATACATTTTTCCAACATTTTGTTATCTACAAAATCTAACATCTCCTGTGTTGGCTCTCTTAACTGTTTTATAAACAAATATATTTTCAAATATTCTTTTTGATAATTATATCCTGTTTTTTGTGCATTTTGTTGGAAAGAAATTATACTATCGTGTATTTGCTGTTCAATTTTGCTACGTACTTGTTCTATAAAATTCAACATTTCTGGTGTTGGATGTTCCAATTCTTTTACTAAAGAATCAATTTCTTTGTACGCTTTACGAAAATCATACTTATAATTTAAAGCTCGTAGTTTTTGTATAAATTCGTTTATGGCATTATTTATCTTTTTTATCAATACCATATCAGAGTCTGCTGTTTTTCTTAATTGCTCAGCACCTTCTATTGTATAATCAGATAAAAAATCCAACATTTCCTGTGAAGGTGAAGCCAACATCTGCACATTTCTAACTATATGCTGGTAGGTTTCCTTGTAGTCAAATGTGATTGAACGCTCATTAACTGCTTTTATATATAAATCAATCAATTTTTGCGTTTCTTGTTGTAGGCTCATATTGCACAAATCCTTTTCCAAGTTTATAGCACATTTATTGAAAAAATCAACTTTTCCCCACAATTTAACTATTCAAAATTCCGTATATCACATCTAATAATCGCACCATTGCCATTGTGTCTTGACCACAGTATTCGTGCAAATTTGACATCATTTGCTTGCTTTCTTCCGGTGTCTGTTTTCCGATCATAAATGCCATAAATTGATCGCTGGCTTCGGTACCGTTATGTATTCCAAGATTTGCATAAGACATTTCCGGAACGAATGCTGGCAGAGTCTTTTTGATTGAGGCACTACCGTTCTGACAAGGACGGTATAACCCCCGTTCTCTGAACGGCATTAGCAAGTCCAACATTCTGTCATTTATCGTGTTCAATTGGTTTGCGTATTCTGGAAAATCACGAGCCATTTCTGTGTTGCGCCCTTGCTCAAATCCCTGGTTGTATACGATTATCGATCCGGTGTTACCGATTGTTTCAATCAGCTTTTTAATCAGCCCTGGTCGTGGATCTGTGTTCGGTTCGTTGTGCAAATATTCGTAATGTTCCAGTTCGCCGCCTGGGGTCCGTTGCACGTGCAATGAAAACTGAAAACAAATCTGTTGATATGGTCTTGAATTATCAAACATCGGTACTGCCGGCATAATTGACTCATAGTCCAGATAATACAACGGCCAACGCAACTGGTCTGTAAAATTACGCAAAATGTCTTTATTGATTACGTCTGTATTATCCAAAAACGCTTCTATATCGCCTGGGTGCATTTGTTTTTCTCGAACCTCTGCAGGAACGTTATGCAGGTCTGCACCATATTCCGAATATACATCATCTGCCAGCGCACCTTTGAACGCATCAAACACAGAATACTGCGGTACATTCTTCCAGCAATGACATTTATAGCCACATTCATAAAATTTATTGCATTTTGTCTTAGAAATCACGAAACCCATTTCGGGTCCGTCTAGAACCGAGCGTATGCGAGCCACCTCAGACCGTACTGTTTCTATATCTTGCAGTTCGTCTGTGACATCGTGTAATGCAAACAGCTCATCCAAATCCACATCGCCATGACGAACATATTCCGGATTCAATGTCATTATGAAACATTTTCTGATTCTAATACCACATTGCGTGAATACATATCTTTGGAATGACGCATCTATTATGTGATAATCGTGTGGGGCTGTGGTTGATTTTACCTCTATTATATCCCATGTTCCGTCATCGTTATTTCGCAGAATATCTACCGCACAGTATTCGCCCGTTTCTGTACTTAACGTTGCTTCATATATATAGGATTCATTTGCTCTAATTGCATCCTGCGTGCGATATATAGCTTCATAATCCCATGGCATAGCGGTAATCACGACACCGCCAGGAAAGCGATTCTGGGCAAGAATTCCTATCTCTGTTCCACGATCCAATACCGCTTGATTCAGTTCCGGCTGTAGATCTTTACGGTATCTTTTAAACCACAAAGCATTGGGACATTTTATACCTAAAACATAATCTGATTTTGATATTCTAAACATTATATTTCCTTGTTTTAAGTATTATACCCCATGCATTCAATAATTTCAACACGCTGTGGTTTATTTTACTGGCACCAAACCACTATCAACCCAAGCACCATCATTACAGTGATGACTTCTGTATGGTTGTTTAGTAAATTCTACTCGTGCTGTGTATCCAATTCCTTGGCAACAAGCTTTCGTTTTTGATGCAACCTTTACTGGTTCTGTTACATCTGATGATTCAGTGCCACATTCTACTTTTACCCAGCATAATTCTCCACTTTCGTTTCTAAACCATATATTTGGTTCTGCATTGACACCGTCATCTACAAATAAAATTCTACATCCCTTGTCTTCTTTCAGACGTTCACAAACAAAGTTGATAGCAAAGATTCTTTTTTCCCAGTCTGTCATCGGCTTATCTTTACCTCGTTTCATAATATTCGGATCAACAGGCTCCAGTGTTTCAGCATTTACTAATCCCCATCTATAAACCTGACCATTTCTTGAAAGTTTTCCATCCTTACTAATCTTATCGCCAACAATTATTTCAACAGGTTGTTTCGTCACTAAATCAAGCATCATAAGACATGGAATTGCCCCATATTCTTCCGCTGTTTGTATAAACTTTTCAACGCTTGTCGGCTTAGAAAATGCGGTCACATGATTTTCTGCATATTCAATAAAATCTTCTTTATTATCGAACGGATTTGTTGGGGTTTGTGCACCGGCAAAACGCACCAAGAATATATTGTTTCTACAGAAAAAACATGCATCATACATATCATTACAATCATATGGAACAGCACCATCTAACAGCATAAAATCATCTTCGTGATCGGTATTTCTTACGGCTTGCACTTTGTTCAACATTTTGCCTATGTTTTCATACACAGTGTCTTTTTCTAATAATCTGTTACTAATCGTACGCATAATTACCTCCTTTGGTTACACAGGATATATTGATATAAAAAACATGGTTTTCAAGACCGACACAATTAACTACGACCAAAAATGACCGACTTGTCTTGCCTTATATTTTGATATGTGATATAATGCTCTTGAGAAACAAAGAGGGAGTATCATGGTTGCCGCACGTGATGATTATCGTAAGTTTTCTGAATTACTGGATCTTATTCAATTACTATGTCGCCCTATGGCTGGTCTGACATATGATGAAATTGCAAATGTTATGCATTGCAGCCGTAAAACAGCTGAACGCACCATCCGATTTTTGTCCGAACGATTTGGCGAGGCTTTAGTAAAAACCCCAGATCCTATTAACACAAAACAATACCGTTTGCGTTTGGAAATGCCAGATGACTTACCTCCTGAATATATAAACGCCAACGACATGTTAGGATTAAATGCAGCTGTTAACCGTATAAAAAATGAGGATATTCGCAAAAATCTTGAATCTTTGGAATATAAATTAAACCGCATGATCCAAGTAAAAAAATCCATTCGTGAACTGAACGACATGGAGGCCATGATTTTATCTCGCACAAATACTGCCGCACCATATCCCCATATAAAAACAAACGAATCTGTACTAACTACCTTGCAATATGCGGTCATTGCATTTACTAAAGTCATTGTCACATATGAATATCGCGAAGGAAAATCCGAACGTTATACTATATGTCCTCTTGGGTTCTTATACGGCCACAATAATAATTATCTTGTTGCATATAAGGACGGCGACAAAAAGACAATTCGCACCTATATTCTAGCCCAATTATCCGACATCGAATTAACCAACAAGCAATTCAACCCAGGGCGGTTTGATATCAACAAATATGCTAACGAGTCATTTGGCATGTACCATTCTGACAATGGCCCATTTGATGTTGAGTGGCTAGCCAGCGCAGACGTATCGGATGCGATACAGCGTTATAATTTTCATCCAACACAACAGTTCATAAAAAACAAAGACGGCACAATAACTATAAAAATGCGTGCTGACGGTTTTTACGAGATGTCTTGGTACTTATTCCAGTGGCAAGGCAAAATCAAGCCTGTCGCTCCGAAATTGCTTGTTGATACTTATTACGAATTGTTGAACAACATTGTCAAAAACAGCAAGAAGTAGGACATTTTTGGTCGTATATTTTTATAAGATTTGATATTGCTTTTAAAGCATATATAATATGATTGTAATAAAAGGACGACAAAATGAGCAAAATTTCGCATCAATATCGTGACAAACACCGACAAGCCCTGCATGTTGCACAATGCTTACGAAACATGTATGCAATATGCAAAACCAGATGCACGAATTGTGGCGACCCTTACGGCTTAACCTGTCCTGGGTGTACGTTTGGAGCTGGTGTTGGAATACTGGAATGGATAGAAAAGAAACTAAAAAAAATAGACCCGGAAGCCTTTAAAGATATTCATGTACCATACGACGTTCCAACACATTTTGAAAAAAATGAATTTACAACACTTGCAACAGATTTAGCCCTTAGTGCTGCTGCAACAGAAATATATCTGTATTTAAAACAACACGCTATTGATTTGGATGATAATTTCGAATTCAATGCATATTTTCATCCGTTTATTAAGGAAATGTTTAACGAATTATCCGAATGAAAGGAATAACTATGCTTTACGGTGCAATTATTGGTGACATTGTCGGTTCTATCTACGAATTCTCGAACATCAAAACGAAGAAATTCCCCTTTTTCCCTATGAACGGTTATATTACTGATGATTCCTGTATGACCATTGCCGTTGCCAAGGCTTTAATGGATTGGAAACGCGATGGAGGCGACCTACAACAACTAACAATCGAAAACATGAGACAGATCGGATTCAAACACCCTAACATGGGTTACGGTTTTGGTTTTGCAAAATGGCTTTTTAACAAAGAATCTGAACCTTATAATAGCTGGGGCAATGGTGCCGCTATGCGTATTTCGGCTGTCGGCTGGATCGGTCAAAGCATAACTGAGGTCAAAAGGTTGTCTTATATGGTTACCGCTGTCAGCCACGATCATATCGAGGGCATCAAAGGTGCCGAAGCCACTGCTGTTGCGATATTCTTGGCCAGAACCGGCAAATCCAAGGATGAAATTGCCACGTATATTACAAAAAACTATTATGATTGGTGTTCTTCTGTGGACGAATTACAGACGAATTATAGTTGGGACGGTTCCTGCCAGGGAACGGTGCCACCTGCAATGCAGTGTTTCTTTGAATCTGAATCTTTTGAAGATGCCGTCCGGAACGCGATTTCAATTGGAGGAGACTCAGATACCATCGGTGCAATCACAGGATCCGTTGCCGAGGCTTATTACGGCATACCTGAAGATATGATTGAAAAAGCAAAGTCCTACATTCCCGAAGACTTATTGCAAATTGTTACAGAATTTGAAAAGGCTCTAAGATGAAACGGGTTGATTTTTGCCATTTTTTAATTTACAATTTTAGAACAATTAAGGGATAATTTAACTGTGAAAATATGTAAGAGCAATTGCGATTCAAAAAAACAAACCGTTTCAAAAGAACGCGTTGCTGATCATGGAGAGGTATTCACCGCTGCACGAGAAGTAAATGCTATGCTAGATCTAGTAAAACAGGAAACTCTGCGCATAGATAGCCGCTTTCTAGAACCAGCGTGTGGCAAAGGTGCTTTTTTGACCGAAATACTACGTCGTAAACTGGCAATTGTTTCCGAACGTTATCGCCGCAATCCAACTGATTATGAACGTTATGCTGTATTGGCAGTATCAAGTATCTACGGTATTGATTTGTTGCCCGATAACGTTGCCGATTGTCGTGCTTTATTGCTGGGAATATGTATCGAAAACTATGCTAGCGCATGCAAGTGCAAATGCGATTGCATCCCAACAGATTTTATTGAAACAATTCGATTCATTTTAAGCAAGAACATCGTTCTAGGCGATGCTCTAACCCTTAAATATGCAGACGGTAGCGATAAACCAATCATTTTTTCAGAATGGTCACCTGTGATGGGTAAAATCAAACGTCGTGACTATTATTTTACTCACTTAGTAAATCCCGAATTCAATGGAACTTTTGATAGTTCTGATACTGGTGATGGTAATTGGTCTCCAGTCCCTGTACGCGAATTTCCAATAACTGATTACAAAAGGTTGAAAGATGCAGAATAAATATAATCCTGATGTATTAAGTTGTTTGGCAAACCTTAGCAATGATGAGGTTTTTACACCACCAACCATTGCAAATCAAATGCTAGATATGTTGCCAAACGATTTATGGTCAAATCCAGACGCCAAATTCCTTGATCCTTGTTGCAAAAGTGGTGTGTTTTTGCGCGAAATCGCAAAACGATTGATTGACGGATTGGCAGAAAAAATTCCAGATTTACAAGAGCGATTGGATCATATTTATTCAAAACAATTATATGGCGTTGCGATTACGGAATTAACATCCATGTTGTCACGCCGTTCTGTTTACTGTTCAAAATACGCGAACGGCAAATACTCAATTTGTTCGAATTTCAAGACAGAAAAAGGTAACATTGTCTTTGATCGAACAGAACACACATGGGAAAACGGTAAATGTAAATTCTGCGGAGCATCCCAATCTGAATATGATCGAGATGAAGCCCTGGAAACCCATGCATATCAATTTATTCACCAAGACGAGGTATTTAAAATGAAGTTTGATGTAATTATTGGAAACCCTCCTTACCAATTAACGACAGGAACCTCATCAGCGCAGGCCATCCCTATTTATAATAAATTCGTAAACCAAGCAAAAAAACTGAATCCTCGATATTTAACAATGATTATTCCAAGTCGTTGGTTTAGTGGTGGTATGGGACTCGATTCATTTAGAGACGAAATGTTACACGACAAACATTTAACTGTATTACATGATTTTATCGATGCTTCGGAATGTTTTCCTGGTGTAGAAATTAAAGGTGGTGTTTGTTATTTCTTATGGACGAAAGACACCACCGATGATTGTACTATTTATACACACAAACAGGGTGCTATTGAATCCGTAACAAAAAGACCTCTCTTAGAAGAAAATTCTGATATATTTATCCGGTATAATGATGCGATACCTATTCTCAGGAAGATTCAAAAACAAACGCAAAATAGTTTGTCTGAAGGCATTCAATCTTTAGGTATATTTGGGTTCCCAACAAACTTTGCAGACTATAAAAAAACAAATTTTCCTGGGGCTGTAACAATATATGGAAATAAATTCATTGGTTTTATAACAAAAAATCAAATTACAACAGGTGAAGAATTATTAAACAAACATAAAGTATTACTACCAAAGGCAATTGGCAGTGGGGGCTTTGATGCAAATTTTAATCCGATAGTTACATACAAAAACAGTTGCTGTACTTTTACATACGTAGTTATAGGAGCTTTTGATAAAAAAGAACAAGCAGAGAACCTAGCAGGATATATAAAAACGAACTTTTTCAAGTTCTTGGTCGGATTACGTAAAATAACTCAGGATGCTACAAAACGTGTTTATCAATTTGTTCCTATGCAAGATTTCAATGAACCATGGGATGATGCAAAGTTATATAAAAAGTATAAACTAACAAAAAATGAAATCGCGTTTATTGAATCTATGGTAAATCCAACGGAGTAAACTATGGCAAAAAAAGTATTATTTCCAGCACGTCCAAAATTAAATCCCACAATATATGCATATAGTGATAGCAATCCACAATATGAGGGAATGTTAAAAATTGGATACACAACCAAAACAGCTGCAGAACGTGTAGCAGAACAATACCCCATTCTAAGACCTGGTAAAAAACCATATACAATCGTTGTTGATGAACCAGCAATTCGTGAGGACGGATCCGTCTTTACTGACAAAGATGTTCATCGTTTATTAAGAAAACATGGATTTGTTCAGTTACATAGTACAGATAAAAAATTAACAGAATGTTTTAAATGCACTCCTCAAGATGTTTTAGCAGCTATTAAAGCACTACGAAAAGGCGATGCTTTAGATATCCAACGCACCGAAGATTTCGCTATGAGACCCGAACAAAAGGAAGCAGTAGAAAAAACCGTTGCATATTTTGAGGCCTGGGCAAAAGAGAATCCTGGCAAAACTTCTCATTTCTTATGGAATGCTAAGATGCGTTTCGGCAAAACATTCACTGCTTATCAATTAGCAAAACGTATGGGCTGGAATAAGATTTTAGTTTTGACATTTAAACCAGCAGTTCAACAGGCGTGGGAATCCGACCTGAATACCCATAAAGATTTTGATGGATGGCAATTTGTCTCTAAAAAAGATAAAACAACTGAAGAATTTATGGAATCTGTGAAACATCTGGATTTAAATCGCCCTATTGTTTGTTTCGGTTCCTTTCAAGATTACTTAGGTAAAAATGAAGCTGGTGGTATCAAAGCGCAAAACGAATGGGTTCATGGAACAAATTGGGATTGTGTTATCTTTGATGAATACCACTATGGTGCATGGCGTGAAAATGCCAAGGATTTGTTTGAAAATGAATCACGAGCAGAACAAAGAGCTGCAAATGGTGAAGCGATTGATTATTTTGATGAAGCAAACATGCCTATCACTACATCGCATTATTTATACCTATCTGGTACACCATTTAGAGCAATAAATTCTGGTGAATTTATTGAAGAACAGATCTATAACTGGACATACTCAGACGAACAACGAGCTAAAGAAGAATGGTCGGATCCAGAAGAACCAAATCCTTATGCGTCTTTGCCACGTATGGTGATGATGACTTATCAATTGCCAGAATCTATCCGTAATGTTGCCCTAGGCGGTGAATTTGATGAATTTGATTTAAATACATTCTTTGAAGCTGAAGGTGAAGGTAACAACGTCAAATTCAAATACGAAAATGAAGTACAAAAATGGCTAGACCTTATACGTGGTAATTTGATGGAAACAACCGTCGATAATCTAAAAATGGGAGCAAAGAAACCACCTATGCCTTTTGCTGATAGTCGTTTATTGGGTATATTGGCACACACGTTTTGGTTCTTACCATCAGTTGCTTCGTGTTATGCCATGGCTGACTTATTGAAACGCCGGCAAAATGTATTTTATCACGACTACAAGGTGATTATTGCTGCTGGAGCAGAAGCAGGTATTGGCGAAAAAGCATTAGATCCCGTATTTGAAAACATGGACAATCCGCTTGAAACAAAGACAATCACTTTGTCGTGCGGAAAATTGACCACAGGTGTATCTGTTAAACCTTGGTCTGGCATCTTTATGTTAAGAAACCTAAAAACGCCAGAAACGTATTTTCAGGCGGCTTTTCGCGTACAAACACCTTGGGTTATCAAGAACCCGGATGGAGAACATCCAAACGCCACACAAATTATGAAAGAGGAATGTTACATATTTGACTTTGCACCGGATCGTGCATTGCGACAGATTACTGATTACAGTTGTCGTTTAAATGTTAATGAAAACGATCCAGAAAAGAAAGTTGCTGAATTTATCAATTTCTTACCTGTATTAGCTTATGATGGCAGTGCTATGCGTCAAGTCAATGCTGGAGAAATACTAGATATGGCAATGAGTGGCACTAGTGCAACCTTGTTAGCTCGTCGTTGGGAAAGTGCCCTATTGGTCAATGTTGACAATGCAACTTTGATGCGTTTGATGGCTAACGAAAAAGCTATGACCGCATTGATGAGTATCGAGGGTTTCCGTAGTCTAAATCAAGATATTGAAACTATCATCAATAAATCAAATGCAATAAAAGAGAAAAAAGCTAAAGCCAATGAACGCGAATTAACAAAGAAAGAAAAGAAAGAATTATCTGAAGAGGAAAAAGAATTCAAATCAAAACGCAAGCAGATTCAAGAAAAATTGATCAAGTTTGCTACTCGTGTTCCTATTTTTATGTATCTGACCGATTTTCGTGAAAGAACGCTGAAAGACGTTATCACCCAATTAGAACCCGGTTTATTCAAAAAAGTCACTGGATTGGATGTAAAAGATTTTGAATTATTGGTCAGTCTTGGTGTATTTAACGATGCTCTGATGAACGACGCAGTGTATAAATTCAAACGCTATGAAGATGCAAGTTTAGAATACTCTGGCATCAACAAACACGAAGGCGAAGGCATTGGGTTGTTCGACACAGTCTTATCTCACGAAGATTACGAGATGATGTAAAAAGAGGTACTTTTCATGAAAGTGCTGTGGGGACGTTTAGTTTTTTGTTTATGCCTGGTCACTTTGGTGGCCGCCTGTAGTCATTGCGAAAACAAACCTATATCTAATTCACCAAACGCAGGCATTATAAAAGTATTTTTTACTCCAAGTACAGATTGTGAAGAAAATATTATAAAAGCCATTGACTCCGCAAATAAACTGGACATCGCTGTTTATTCAATTACTAATCCTGCCATCACAAACTCTATTATTGCGGCTCACAATCGAGGTGCAAAGATCCGGATCGTAACTGATAGATCACAATCCAAAGGTAAAGGTTCTTTGATTGAGAAAATAAAGACAGCTGGAATCCCAGTCTTAACAAATCAAAAACATAAAATAGAACACAATAAATTTGCCGTATTTGATGATATACATATTGTTTCTGGTTCATACAATTGGACAACCAATGCTAGCAAATACAACAGTGAAAATTGTATATTCTTTGATCAACCGAACAAAGAATATTCTCAACGTTTTGAATATCTGTGGAAATTATACAACAAATAAAAAAATGCGTCTGTGTAGATTTTTCACATTTTATGTTGTATAATATATGGGTTAATAAACTTATTTGAACATTTGGAGCTTTTAAATGACAGAACTTAGAACTCTTATTGATGAAATAAAATCGAACAGAATGCGTCTGCCAGAAATGCAACGTGCATATATTTGGAAATCCACACAAGTAAGAGACCTATTGGACTCTTTGTACAGAAACTATCCAGTTGGTACAATTTTAAGATGGGAAACAACGCAAAAAGTTCCGACACGTGATTTTGCTGTTTCACAGGCAGACACAAAGTATGAATCCTACTATCTTCTGCTAGACGGGCAACAACGTTTAACATCATTAAAAGCTATTCTTTGTGGTGAACCTGTAACTGTACGAGGTAGAAAACGTGCAATTGATATTTATTTTAATTTGGATCATCCCGATAAATTAGAAAACACAAAAGTCGCCACTGATGATGATAATGAGACGGAATTTGAAGAAGACGAGGAAGTTGAGATCGTTTCCGATGAGGAAGAAAATAAAAATCGTCTTGATGATATGAATCGTCGTGCTTTTGTTGTAGAAAATCCCTTAGTAAAAAATCAAAACAATTGGATTTCGGTTGCTGGGGTCTTTTCAAACAAAATCGGTGTTCAAGATATTATGCAGAGAGCTGGTGATATTACAACACCAGAAGGCAGAAAACGCTTAGATAAATATATGGAGCGTTTCAATGATTTGAAAAACATTGAACGTCGTGATTTTCAGGTACAAACCTTGCCCGCTTCGAAGTCTTATGAGGAAGTAACTGAGATATTTGTTAGAGTTAACCAAGCAGGAACAAAACTAAAAGGTTCCGACTTGGCTTTGGCCCATATAACTGCGAAATGGCCAACCACCGAAACATCCGAAGGAGCACTTATTAAATTTAATAAAGAAGCCGAAAAATGCGAAAAAAGCGGTTGGGATCTAAGCACTGGCATTATCGTAAGAACACTTGTGGCGATAATGACAGCTCAATCAAAATTTAGGATTGTCCCGTCTTTGACAAAAGAGGATTTAGAAAATGCTTGGCCAAAAGTCACAAAGGCATTAGAACACACATTGGATGAATTAAAAAACACGTTTGGACTTGAAACAAATGCCACACTTTCATCGCCATATTTTATAGTTTCTTTATCTTTCTTGTATCATACAAAGAATAACGTTTTGTCGGAAGATGAAGCAAAAACAATTAAAAAGTGGTTCCTTATTGCTAACGCAAAAGGGCGTTATTCACGCGGTTCATCTGAAACATATTTGGATCAAGATCTACTTGCGATAAAGAATGACAATTTACAAGGTTTGTTGGACAATCTTAAAATACAATTTGGCAGACTAGATTTTCAACCAATAGATTTTGAGAATAAAAATACAGCAAGCGGCATTTTCAAGACAATGTTTACAGTGATGAGACACAATGGAGCATTGGATTGGAGCACACCGCAAGTCATTAGTATGAACAATGTTGCCAATCGTAATAAAATTGAATTTCATCACATATTCCCACAAGATTTTTTGAAGGGCAAATATGAAAGAGATGATATTAACGATATCGCGAATCAAACATTTATCGTAAAAAGCACGAATGTTATGATTAAAAATGATGACCCTGCAATATATCTCCCTGAAGTTCTTAAAAAGAAAGGGGAAGAAAACTTTAAAAAGCACTGTATTCCTACAGATCAAAGTCTGTGGCATATAGATAAATATCCGGAATTTATTACGAAACGTCGTGAACTTCTGACAAGTATGTTAAACGAATATCTGGATAAACTCGATAAAAAAGGCGAATAATAAAGCCCCGTTTGGGGCTTTTTATTTTACACACAACTCTTCGTATGCGATGTTGTTCTGGTCTATCTGCTGGATCGTTTCTGCGGTGTCGTTTTCATAGTCCGCATAAACTGGCCGGTACAGATAGCAGAAATCATTTGCGGCGGTATTTATTGTGCAGCTTGCTAACAGTATTATTATCAGCAAGAGTATGCCGAGCTTTATCAGCCCTTTGTATGTTCGCCAAAAGTGTATTATTTTGA
>Ga0265301_10004859_pt1 | contig 13400 bp, 7 predicted proteins | sample AusTroGonzalo_MG_2_FD_193488 | JGI IMG/M metagenome (GOLD analysis project Ga0265301, IMG submission 193488) | Bovine rumen microbial communities from tropical cattle in Woodstock, Queensland, Australia - Gonzalo_04 | ecosystem: Host-associated > Mammals > Digestive system > Stomach > Rumen ...
AAATTTTTCCGATGCGCCAGCACGTTCTGTAAAAATGTAAGCCCACTCATCATTGGTCAATGTCCTCCACTGTCGGTTTGTATTTCCACCGTTTTCTATCATGTTGTAACCCCAATCAGCCTTACCCGTGCAGTCATATAGATTATTTGTGCCATCTCCATAAGCCAAATAATTCTTCTGTGTTCGATCGGTATTGTACGGCATATAGCACACAGCCCCATGATTGTAGCCCGATGTTCCCCAGCAAAATAGCGTTATCACCGACAGTTTGGAGCAATCAGTGCCAATACTACCGTTTTGCTCAACCAATTCATATTGGTTGTCGAGGAAACGCCACACCTTAGTGGCTTTCACGTACGATAAGTTCGCTTTCGAAAAAACCACTGTCTTGCCATCACTGTTAACCGTAAACACGCCATTCATCGCGCCTTCAGGCCGTCTGAAAGTGTTCATCACCACGTCGATGCCAGCACCAATATAATCGTTGATGTTTATTTGCGGCACAGCTCCCCTATGTCCTGAATAAAGCCCGCTGAACGCCGAGCCTTCACCACCTTCCGGAACTTCGTCTTGTGGCAACAATATCGCCCATCGCGTGCCACTACCAGCCGGCAACAATATCTTGCCTTCGTTCTCCATTCCGTAGGCAAACGACGCGCTGCCGAAACCAACAGTGACAGTGTTTTTCATGCCTTTTATACATGTTGCGGCAAACTCCTGAGGAGTCGTCACCTCAAAACGCACCAATGCACATTTGTTCTCCAATCTCGCCTCATAAGTCGTTGTCCCTGAAGAATATTTCTCATACGAATGACCGTATGATATCACAGGCATACTGTTAATCTGGTCGGCAATACTAAACGAGCAACTGGTGCTGGTTCCAGCCGTCAAGCCTTCAATCTCGACATTGCCAAGATGATAGAAATGCAAATAATCGCTCGTTGACGGATTGGTTATCGTGCCAGTGAATATTCCATCAGCATACGTCAGCCGCCCGACAAATCTGCCGTTGTTAGCCACAATGATCTCGTCGCCATCTTCATAATCGACAGAGCCTGTATCAGGATTCACAATCGTTTTCGCCCCGTCATCAGTCCGGAGCTTAATGTTAACAGCCATACTGTCGTAATGAATAATGTCCTGGTCTGGCTTCTTACATTGGGTCGCCACCAGCGCCAAGACCATAATCATCAACGACTTGACAAGTCGTTTCTTCTTAGCTATTTGTCTGATTGAATACGCTACTCCTGCAACGAGCATCACCATCAGCCCATTGCCCACAGGTGCGTTGAACGACTCGTTGGTGATGCCTCCCGACACCCCAATGTCCGCCCTGTCATCGTAAGTTTCACTGCCGCCTCGGAAAAATCCGTCTGCACCACCATTTTGTCCATTAACCGACAGCGGCATGAAACAGCCCACTGTCATCACCATCGAAATCATTAAGGCCAACACCTTGAATTTTGATTTTCTCATTCTTTTAATTTTTTAATTGTTAATAAAAATTTTAATACACCCTGCCGACACCGTGCCGACAGATGCCAAAGATGAAAAAATCAATTAAATCATTGACAATCAATAACATTGATTACCAATGCGAATCTGAAAATAATAAAATACAGACTTGTTTCATGAAATTTCCATTTTTGGTTCTGCAAAAATACATCATTTTTTAATACCTCGGCTCATTTTTTTTTAAAAATAAAAAAAAAAGAGACACACCTGCGTGCGTCTCTATGCTAATAAACCAACTTATAATTTAATCGACTTTTTCGAGCTTGGTATTTCCACCCCACTTGTTGATGTTGAATGCGAGGTTGAAACGCAAGGTGCCTTCGAGAGGGTTCGTGCCTGAGTTGGCCTTGTTGTTGACCGGAACCAGATATGACACGTCAATTGCAAAGACATTGTAACGCAAACCTGCACCAAATGTCAAATACTTACGGTTACCCTTCATCTGTGACTCATGGAAATAACCGGCGCGCACTGCAAACACCTTGTTATACCAGTATTCTGCACCAACGCTCCATGTAAACTCCTTCAACTCTTCGCTGAAGCCGCCCGGAGCATCGTAGAATGACTGAATCATACCCTGAATCATCGAAACATTCGGATCCATACCCTTTGCTATCACTCTGTTGCCACTTTCATCATACAATGGATGTGCAACGCCTAATGAATCTGTATAGAATGCATACTCTGGTGGTGTTGGCACTAATAACTTGTTGATATCCACTGACAAAGCTATAGAGTTAAACTCATCAATGTTGATTTTCAATGATGGTCCTAAACGCAAGTTTGTCGGGATGAAATCGGTTCTCGAGTTGGCATTTGTATAGCTCATTTTGCTACCCATATTGGTGATTGCGACACCCCATGAGAACTCACCGTCGATAGTGTTAAAATACACCGGACGCTGATAATACACACCGATATCGGCTGCCACCGACCATGCCGCTCTTGAATAGTTTTGCACACCTTGTGTAAGATGTGAATAGATGAATCTACCAGCGACTGCTGCCGACAGATAGTCACCAAGTTTACGCGAATAGCAGAGGTCAACGGCAAACTCATTAGGAGAATATGTTCCCAAATCTTCGTTGGCCGGACCACGGAAATTGATCTCACCAAGGGTGAAATAACGCAAAGATCCTGCAATTGTTGACTTGCTGCTGACACGCTTCGAGACAGCGAGATATGCAATGTTCATGTCAGGAACGAGCTTTCTCAACCATGGACTATATGCCAAACCAATGCTGAAATCATCTTCAATGAATGCATATTTTGCAGGGTTCCAATGCATTGAATACACATCAGGCGATGTTGAAACACCCAAGTCACCCATACCTGCCGAACGTGCGTCAGGAGCAATAATCATAAACGGAACAGCCGTCGAAATCACATTGTATTCCATATCCTGACCCGTCTCCTGCATCTGTGCTTTTGCTATGACTCCCGTCATCAAAAGACTCATTAAAATAACGAAAGATTTTTTAAACATATCCTTTAAAAATTATTTTGCAAATTTAAACATTTATTCTTTCTAACGAACACAAAAATCATTTATTGTTCAAATATATCAGAAAATGAGATTTTTTATACCTTATTAATATATCACCTTGCGATTACCAATTTTGAAAAACCGGAATGTTTCTCATTGCTGCTGTCGGAAATCGTCACGTTATAGACATAAACGCCCGACGGCAAAGCCGCTCCGCTATCAGAAGTGCCATCCCAACAAATCGGCTCGATGCGTGTCGAGGTGCCATATCTGCTGTCTTTGATAGTCTTCACCAGCTGCCCGCTGATATTGTAAATACTAATCTCAATATCGATATCACCCTTCTGATTATGCTCAAAATTGAAGCTCGTATAACTCGTCATCGGGTTCGGCGCATTAAATATGTTCTCAATAGCGATAGTTTTACTCTTAACAACAGTAAAATCAAGATAAACCGTAGTCGAATTATTGTAGATATCCCAAACTTTAAAACTCAGATGATGCTCGCCTTCATTAAGGTCGTAAAAACGATAAGCTATTGAACCCCAGTTATTTGCATCAACCGAATTTTCATAATATGAGTTCAAATTATAAGTCTTTGTCGTGGCACCCGTCAAGTTGACAGTAATATCATGACCGATACCGGCACCCGTCGTGTTGATGCCATGCTCATCACGCATCAAAGCGTAAAAGACAGGATTCTCATTGGTGATTCCTCCGCTCACAAACAAGGTGTCGTCGATAAAAACGCGAGCCTCCGGACCGTCAACATCAGGAAGTGCCTCGTTGTTGTAACCACCAACAATTATCTTAGAATACATTCCATTGGCATCAGTCTGATAATCAGTGGCATAGAAACTGATGAGTCCTTCACCATAACTGTAGTTGATATCTTTTGGAACGGTAAAGCTAACAGTAAACTCGCCGCCTTCAACTTGTGCTTTTCCATCGAACAAAAGGCTATTTCTCATCTGAAAATTCATAACCGGCGAGCCATTGTCACCTTTAGTGCGATATGTGTTTTCCTTATCGTAAACCGACACGCTCACGATGCCATTGAAATCGGTCATCCTCTCGCCGAAATTATCAGTCACCTCGCCACGCAACTCAATATTACTCAATGCTTTAAGAGTATCGTTAGTCATAAGTGTATCACTCGGCAACGAAACAGGTTTCCCATTTATCTCTTTCAAAACCACATTGTTTTTAGGGTATGCGAGACGCAGTGCCGGATCTCCGAACAACACAAACACCTTTGTATTCGACTTCAAATCGGCTTTGGTACGCAAAAAGATGTCACCCATTGTAGGATATTCGCCATTTTGCATCTGGAACATCCTTTCGAACGTCCTGTTCAGCAAATCCTGGCTGCCGCCTGTGGTTCGCGCAGTGGTTATCATGGCGATGGCACCGCCGTTGGGCTTTGTAAACATCATCTCGCCTGCCGAAGTCCTGGTGTGATCATCGTAACGACTAAATTCGCACGTCGCCGTGATAAACAGCGGCATCATCGGGATGTTGTTCCATGAGTTGATATCAGGAATCGTTAGGATTCGTTCATCGCCCAGACCTATCTCACCGCCATGACCGTTATATGCCCACGCCAATGTGCCTTTTCCCATCCTATTGGCAATAGCCTCGTTAATCTCAGGACAACGCTGACCGCTTGCCGTCACCACCTGGTTATAAGCGTCGAGATAAATCTTGTCAATAATCACATCGCCACCCCATCCTGGTATATGATTAGCCAAATACTCCATATTATTAATGAACTGGCTGTCCTGGTCATCGCACATCAAAGTCACCACATTGCGCCAATTGCTCATAGTTACCGTGTTATGCGCAAGATATGCCTCTATCTTGTCAAGCACCGCTGTCGCCTCTTTGGTGGTCTGAACCGGCATTCTTCCTATCGGCAAATCAATAATAGACGCTGTAGGTTCCGCCGTAGCCTCCATATCGCCTTCTTCAGGGTCGAGACACACATAAAAGTCATCAGTGACAATTGATCCGGTGATTTGGCAGCTCTGGAACGACTCCCATGTTGGCACCAGACACACGTCAGGATTCTTGTAATCGTATGAAGCGTCACCGAACAGCAGCACATATTTCAACTTATGTTCGTCACTACTGTTGTTGTAAAGCATCTTCACAAAATTACGGATACCAGCTATATCCTGGGCGCCGCACGAAAACTCATTATAAATATACTCAGGCTGCACAATCTCTATCACCAAGTCGTCAATCTGCGAATGTATTGCCTTCAAACGCTCAGCATGTGATTGGAATGCCGGATGTGTAACAATCAGATAATCAACATCTTTCATGGCATGCAGATTCTGATTTGCAACTATTCCGACAAATGATGGAGTATTGATACCATTGTCTTTATACGCGATAAACTGGTTTCTCAAATTGCCATTCACCTTAAACGACATAGTCGATGACGCCAGCGTGGTGTTCATCTCCACTGGATTTATCGGGTCGGTGACATCCCAAACTTTCAAGTCAGACGAAGCATTCTGAATGTTATATTGATACACCATTGTTGGTACGCTGCATCCGGGGTTACGGAACTCCATCTGGCTGCCGCGCATCTTCAGGTAGCGCCAGGCATTGAGAGCGACATAGTCCATCCATGCCACCGACGATGTCATAGCCCTGTTATAATTCGCGCTGATAGTTATCTGGTCACCAACTGGATTAAACGACACCAGGCATGCCGTGTCCCATCTCGCATAATAATACGTCGTGGCATTCTCAAAAGCCTTACGATACAGCTGAGTGTTGTTATATTTAAGCACCATCGACGCCGATGACGTGTTTTTCGAGGCCATCGACACCTTTAATCTGGCATTTTTCTCAGTGTTCAAATCATTAAATGTAAACTGATAATCCCGCTGCATAGTGATGTCAAACCTGTCGTAAAACCAAGTACATCCCATATTGTTGATGTTCACCTCATCAACATCCTGCACCTGATAATCCATAAAATCATTCACCTCTTCTATTGTGGTGCCTTCTGGAACAGATGCTTTCGCTATACGTCGTCCCGCATGATCGCCAACAGTCAAAAACGCGTAAGTGTAATTGGAATAAGGGTTTTTCTCGTGCCTAAAATACTGCCTGACAGTTATCAACTTCCAAACGACAGGACCTCTGGCATAAAAAACGATATAGTCATTCTGGTTGAAAACACCATCTTCCTCGCCTGCCACATAAATCGGGATCTCATAGAGGTCATCGGGATAATAAACCTTATTAATCTTAGGTAGAACACCGCCACCATTATGATAAATACTTATATTTCGAGGGTCGATATTCGCCACATCAACGCCCATCGCCGCCAAATCGGAATACGTCAACTTAAACATTCCCGTCGAAGAAATCGCCATCTTATACCAGACGCCGTTCTCAAGCACGGAATTATCAGCAAAAACATCTGTTTTAGCCATAAAAGCCAACAATATCAGCGCTATAAAAGCTTTTATAATCCTCTTCAAAACAATTTCATTTTTATACATTCTGCAAAGATACACATATTTTCAAAAAGACAACGTAAATTATTCAATTTTATTATCAAAAACATTTTTTAAAAAAATTTAAAAAAGCTTATTTCCAACGGAAAAATTTCGTATTATTGCAGTTTGAAAATTTTGGCATGCAAAAAGAATCATTTTTTTACATGTTTATGCAATAAAAGCAACGATTTTCAGTTATTGAATAGAAAAATAAACACGAACGAAAATGCATAGAAAGTTAAGATTTAGTGCTATTTTGGCAATTTTTTGTTGCGGTATCCTATTAGTATCCTGCGGTAGTTTTGGCAAAAACAAGAACAAAGCTGGTAAATCAAGCACCACCGGATGGAATTACAATGACCCTAACTACGGCGGTTTCCACGTCGGTAACATCAAGGAACAGAAGGCTGGTCCTGGTCTTGTGGCCATCGAAGGCGGCACCTTCACAATGGGAGCTACACAGGAGAATGTGTTCTATGAGTGGGACAACACTCCTCGTCAGGTTACCGTGTCATCATTTTACATGGATCAGACAGAGGTGAGCAACCTCGATTATTTGGAGTATATTTACTGGTTGAGCCGTATTTATGGCAGCGACTATCCTGAGATGGTCACCAAAGCTCTTCCTGACACTCTCGTATGGCGTAACTCGATGTCGTACAATGAGCCTATGGTGGAGATTTACTTCCGCCACCCGGCCTATCGCGACTATCCTGTCGTGGGTGTGTCATGGCTTCAGGCTAACGACTACGCTCTGTGGCGTTCCGACCGCGTCAACGAGATGCTTCTCATCGAAGCGGGCGTGCTCGAGTTCGACCCCAACCAGAATGCCGACAGCCACTTCACCACCGACGGCTATCTCTCAGGTGAATACACTGGCGTGAAAGGCACCAAAGAGCATGGCTCAAAGATGGAAGACGGCATACTCCTTCCAAAATATCGTCTCCCCACCGAGGCTGAATGGGAATATGCAGCTTTAGGTCTCATCGGCAACAGCAGTGCCGAAAGCATCAAGGATCGCAAGGTATATCCTTGGAACTCCGACGGCCTCCGCACACAAGAGAAGAACTACACAGGCAAGTTCATGGCCAACTTCAAGAGAGGTAAAGGCGACTATATGGGTATCGCAGGCAGCCTCAACGATGGCGCAGCATTCCCAGCACCCGTCATCTCCTACTGGCCTAACGACTTCGGTCTCTACAACATGGCTGGCAACGTTTCAGAATGGGTGCTCGATGTCTATCGCCCACTCTCATTCGAAGACTTCGACGACCAGAACCCGTTCCGTGGCAACCCCGAAAACCTCAACCACAGAGACGGTGACTATATGTCAACAATCCAAAACGACTGGAGCAACCCTGAGAAGAAACAGAGTGAATACACCAACCAGATGTATGAGTATGGCAACACCACCCTCATCTCCGACCATTCACGCGTGATAAAAGGTGGCTCATGGGCCGACGGGCCTTATTACCTCAGCCCATCAGTACGCCGCTTCCTCGAAGAAGACCAGTCATCATCAACGATTGGATTCAGATGCGCCATGAATATGATTGGAGCTTCTGTAAAGAAATAAGATATTGAATATCAAATAATTAAGCCGTCGCAATTGACGGCTTTTTTTATAAAAAATCAAGACATGAACACCATCGAGAAGATATACGAGCTTTATAAAAAAGCATACACCATTACTACCGACAGCCGAAACATCAGCAAAGACTGCGTATTCGTGGCATTGAAAGGCGAACATTTCGACGCCAATGACTTTGCCGTTAAAGTAGCCGAAGAAGGCATAGCAGCATGTGTGATAGCCGACAGACAAGATCTTCCAAAACATGAGAGATTATTCGTAGTGGATGACAGCTTGAAATGTCTGCAAGAGCTTGCAAAACACCATAGAGAAAGCCTCGGCATCCCGATAATAGGCATCACCGGCACAAATGGCAAAACTACAACAAAAGAACTCGTATCGGCGGTTCTGTCGAAGAAATACAATATCATTTTCACACAAGGCAACTTCAACAACCAACTTGGAGTTCCACTCACTCTGCTGAGAATCAAGCCAGGGACAGAGATGGCAGTCGTTGAAATGGGTGCAAGTCATCCTGGCGACATCAATGAGCTTACCGATCTCGGCGAGCCTGACTTCGGCATGATAACCAACATAGGACGCGCCCATCTAAGAGATTTCGGCGGCTATGAAGGCGTCATCAAGACAAAAAACGAGATGTACCAATACATCGCAGCCCACAACGGCATGCTTTTCGTTAACAAAGACAACGACCTTCTGATGGATCTTGCAAAAGTTATTAATAAGGTGACATATGGAACCAGTCAAGATGCCGACGTCCATGGCAAAATGCTTTCCGCCAACCCATATCTTTCAGTAGAATGGAATGGCCATAAGATTGACACTCAACTGGTTGGCGACTATAACTTCGAAAACGTGATGGCTGCAATATGCATCGGAACTTATTTCAAAGTCAACGAAAACGATATCATGGAAGCCTTGTCGGCCTACTGCCCCACCAACAACCGTTCACAAGTCATCAAAACCGCTCATAACCGCGTGGTGATGGACGCTTATAACGCCAACCCGACAAGCATGAGCTATGCCATCAGAAACTTCAGAAACATATGCAGCGACTATAACGTATTGATTTTAGGCGACATGCTCGAACTTGGGGAAGAATCAGAAAAAGAGCATAAAGCAATAATCGAGCTTTTGAAAGAACTCAATTTCCAACTCGTGTTTCTCGTGGGTCCAGAATTTGCAAAAGTCGCTAAAAATTCAACATACTTTAGACTAACAGACGTAGATAAACTGATTAGGTATATTCAACTTAATCCTATATCAGGCTACGACATCCTCGTGAAAGGCTCCAACGGAATCCACCTAAACAAACTTATCGATTCGTTGTAAATGATTGATAAACAAAATATTATCGGCCTCATGTCGGGTAGCTCGCTCGATGGCATCGACCTCGTTGATGTCGATTTCTGGCATGATGGCAAATGGCATTTTGAAATCGTAGCAAAAGGCAATTACGATTATGATGACGAATGGCGCAATGCGTTGTCCGATGCATTTTATGGTGCTGGTGTAAAGACGTATGAAAATCCGTCTCTGAAAAAATTGGACATAGAATATGGCCAATTGTTAGGCCAGGTAACAAAACAATTCATCGACAAATACCATCTCAAACCTGAAATCGTAGCTTCCCATGGCCATACGATTTTTCACCGTCCGCAAGAGCATTACACATTGCAAATTGGTGACGGTCAAGCACTTGCCAATGAATGTGGCATCATGGTCATCAACGATTTCCGCACCGAAGACGTGCTGAAAGGCGGCCAAGGCGCCCCACTAGTGCCAATCGGCGACAAACTGTTGTTCTCTGACTACCCTATCTGCCTCAATATCGGAGGCATCGCCAACGTGTCATACGACATTGATGATCAACGTGTTGCGTATGACATATGCATAGCAAACCAGGCATTGAATTATTTGGCAAATCGGTTATCGTTGCCATACGATAAAGATGGTGACATTGCACGCAGCGGACATATTGATAATCAATTATTTACATTATTAAATTCACATCCGTTTTACTCCGAGAAATATCCCAAATCATTGGGACGCGAATTCTTTGAAGAAAACATCAAACCGTTGTTGGAAAAACGTGACGACATCGCCGACATGATGGCAACATTTGTGGAGCATATAGCATTACAAATTTCGAAATCAATTGAAAATCAATTGATTTCGAAATTGTTAATCACTGGTGGCGGTGCAAAAAACAAATATCTCGTCGAACGTATTCAGGCAAATACCAAACATGAGGTCTTCGTTCCTTCCGATGACATTATCGACTATAAAGAAGCCCTCGTCTTTGCCTTCTTAGGCCTACTCCGTAGCCGTAATGAAATCAACGTGCTGAAATCTGTCACAGGAGCCGACAGCAATTCATCGTCCGGAAAGATTTGGCATCCAATTCCATAAAAAATGTAGAGACGATAAAAACATCGTCTCTACGAGAAATCTTATATTAACTACTAACTATTAACTCTCAACTAATAGCAATTAGCATTGCATACCGCCGCAGCAGTTGATCACCTGACCGGTGACATAGCTTGAGAGGTCTGATGCAAGGAACAACGCCACGTTGGCGACGTCTTCCGGTGTACCGCCTCTTCTCAACGGGATCTTGGTTGCCCAGTCTTTTCTCACCTCTTCTGGAAGTGCGCGTGTCATGTCGCTCTCGATGAAGCCTGGAGCAATGCAGTTGGCGCGGATGCCACGGCTGCCCATCTCCTTGGCTATTGACTTGGCGAGACCGATCAAACCAGCCTTCGAAGCTGAGTAGTTGGCCTGACCCACGTTGCCGCTCACGCCGACGACGCTTGCCATATTGATAATGCTTCCACCCTTCTGACGTGCCATGATTGGCAACACAGCATGGATGTAGTTGAATGCTGACTTCAGGTTCACTGTGAGCACTGCGTCCCACTGAGCCTCTGTCATACGAAGCATCAATCCGTCCTTGGTGATACCTGCATTGTTGACGAGGATGTCGATGCGACCGAAATCTGCAAAGATCTGGTTGACAGTCTTCTCAACATCAGCAAAATCGGCTGCGTTTGAAACGTAACCTTTCACCTGTGTACCAAGTTCGCTCAGTTCAGCAACTGTAGCCTTGATGTTGTCTTCGTTGATATCTGTGATAGCAATATTGCAGCCTTCCATAGCGTAACGCTTGGCGATGGCTTTGCCGATACCTCTTGCAGCACCGGTGATTATAGCTGTTCTATTCTTTAACATATTCGTAAGTTTTTGCAATTTCTCCTTTACCTAATTTGATAATGTCTTCGCACGATTTTCTGAAATCAGCGCAACGTGTTGTGTCCTGGAGCATCAGGTAACCCATGATGATGTAACCAACCGCTTCTACTAAACGTCTGTGGTGTGTCTCTTTATTGCCTGAAAGTTCAAAAATTTCTTTATATTTTTCTGTCATAGAACGAAGCTTATCGCGTAATGGCAGTAAATCCTCAGAATATTCGAAGTTATCAAGGTCAGCAATATATTTGAGATATGCGCCATTTCCCAAGAAACGTGCTGCTGCCACAACCTGAAGCTGTGAGGTGCCTTCATAGATGGTCAAGATACGTGCGTCACGATAGAGGCGCTCGCATTTGTATTCCTTCATGAAGCCTGAGCCGCCGTGGATCTGGATGTCGTCGTAAGCAATCTGGTTGGCCCATTCGCTGGCAAACATCTTCAACACTGGTGTAAGCATGTCGGCAATCTTCTTGTTCGTCTCGACGTAACGTGCTGTCTCATAAAGCAATGAGCGAGCTGCGTCGGTCTTGGCACGCATCAGATCAAGGATATCCTGAACTGCAACGAACTCTTTGATTTTCTTGCCAAACTGTTCGCGCTGGTCGGCATATTCCTCTGCATCGCGTACCGCAGCCTCGGCGAGTCCAACTGACTGGGCGCCAACGCCTAAACGTGCGCCGTTCATCAGTGACATGACGTATTTGATAAGACCCATTTTGCGGTCGCCAACGAGTTTCGCAGGTGCGTTGTTAAACACCAACTCCGCTGTCGGTGAGCCGTGGATACCCATCTTGTTCTCGATACGACGTACTGTCACGGCTTTCTCTTTTCTGTCATAGACAAAGAGTGAAAGACCACGACCGTCGGTGCTACCCTCTTCTGAACGAGCAAGCACTAATTTGATGTCAGCGTCACCATTGGTGATGAAACGCTTCACGCCGTTGAGTCTCCAGCAGTTAGCCTTCTCATCAAAAGTGGCTTTCAGCTGAACTGACTGAAGGTCGGAACCTGCGTCAGGCTCTGTGAGGTCCATAGAGCATGTGTCACCTCTGTAGATACGTGGCAAAAACTCGTCTTTGATAGCGTCGTCAGCGAATTTGAGAATAGTCTCGGCACAGTCCTGCAAGCCCCAGATGTTGGCGAAGCCTGCGTCGGCGCGTGACACCATCTCGGCTGCCATCACGTAAGGCACGTATGAGAAGTTAAGTCCGTTGTATTTGCGTGGAAGTGCCATGCCATAAAGACCGGCGTCACGCATAGCCTCGTGATTCTGCTGTGTTCCCTTAGCATAGACGATAGCGTTATCAACGATTTTCGGACCTTCAATATCGACTGCCTCAGCGTTCACGTCCAACACGTCGCCGCAAAGCTCACCAACGATGTCCAACACCTTGTCGTAGTTGTCGATAGCGTCTTCCACGCTCTTAGGTGCCAGCTCGTCGTTCTCAGCATCCACAAAGTCGTTTTCCTTCATGCGGACGATCTCTTCCATCTTAGGATGGTTCAGATAGAAAGCGAGGCTTTTATTATCTTGATAAAAGTTCATTATTTCTTACTATTTGATTTACAATATTTTATCATCTTCGACACAACATCTGCGGCATCACCTGTGATGACGTAGTCTGCGATAGAGTTGATTGGTGCATGCGGGTCTGTGTTGATAGAGATTATCAACGCTGACTGCTCCATACCTGAACGGTGCTGCACCGCGCCCGAGATACCGCAAGCGATATAAACTTTCGGACGCACTGTGACGCCTGTCTGACCGACCTGACGTTCCGGCTCTGCGAAACCAGCGTCGACAGCAGCACGTGTGGCACCTACCTCGCCTCCGAGAAGGTCAGCAAGCTCATGCAAAAGCTTGAAATTCTCTTTGCAACCCATGCCGTAACCGCCTGAAACGATGATTGGAGCACCTTTGATGTCGATTTTCTTCTCCTCAAGCTTACGCTCAATGATTTTCACAACAAAATCAGCCTCATTCAAAAATTCAGATGCGTTGAGCTTCACAACAGATGTGTTCTTCTGTTTCTCA
>Ga0265301_10004862_pt1 | contig 13398 bp, 17 predicted proteins | sample AusTroGonzalo_MG_2_FD_193488 | JGI IMG/M metagenome (GOLD analysis project Ga0265301, IMG submission 193488) | Bovine rumen microbial communities from tropical cattle in Woodstock, Queensland, Australia - Gonzalo_04 | ecosystem: Host-associated > Mammals > Digestive system > Stomach > Rumen ...
GCTGCTGGGTCGCTCCTGGCCGTGACTCCTCTTCCTCCGCAGGCTCCGTCAGAAGAGTCCCGTCCCTCCGCTCCTCGGTAAGCCTGCGGCTTGGTTAAACCTGGTCGCTATTCCTCCAGACCTCCGCCGGGGCAAGCCCCGCCGGAAGTCTTCCGGGCGCCCAGGATGCGGCCGTCCCGGCCGCTGGCGCAGACAGTGTCGGGACAAGCCCGCCACAGACTGCGCCGGAGCGATGTACCAGGGCCTTCGGCCACCAACGACATCACGCTATCCAGCGTTGCATTGAGCCGTCCCGGCTCAGACCGGTGAGGCCGTCTGCCTCCCCTCGATGTCGGTCTCCTCCGTTCCGCCGTCGAGCCCGCAAGCGGTCTCGCCGATGCTCCACTCCGGAGCCCGCCATCCCCACCACACCAGACCGCCTCCCCGGCCAGCCTCCGCTTCGCTCCGGCTCCTTGGTCACTGGCAGACTCACAGCCGCCACCCACAAGCCCCCACACCCATCCGCCGGCTGCGAGACTGCCAGCAACCAAGGCCACCCAGGATACGCACGCTTCTGCGTAAGATGCAGTGCGACCGCAGTACCCCGCCCGGGCGACGAGAAAAGGGTATAAACATATAACCAGAGGGAGCAGCGGCTGACGCCGCTGCTCTTTTGTTGATGGTGCGTAAGAATTTGAGTATCTTTGCTGTTGGGCGCAATTCCTCCCAACTATTTCCGTATCACTTCTTAACCCAAGACTTATGACTTATGGCACAGCTGCGCCCCAATCTCATCATCACTGACGCCTACGGATCTGCCGGGGCCGTCACCGCCTATCATCGCAACGGCAAGTGTTTTCTCCGTCAGCGGATCTGCCCTGTGTTTCCCGGTACCAGTGGCCAGCTGGCATCCGCGTCAGTTCATATGAGGGCGCTGCAGGCCTGGCGCTCGCTGCCTCACGAGGAGCAGCTGCGCTGGGAGCCTTTCGCCCGGGACGTGGAGCCGCACCGGCCGCCGTTTGACCATCTGGCCAGGATCTCCGGCAACAATCTGTTCATCTCTGCGTATCACGGCTTCGCCACCCTGGGGCGGGAGCACATCCCGACTCCGGTGCCATTCGAGAAATTCCCGACGTATCAGGTCAGTATTCTGGGAGCCAGTGCAGCAGCAGGAACGCTGCAGATCCGGTGGAAGCTGGAGATGGAGGACAGCGAGGACCGGTACCGGCTGCTCACCAAGGTGCAGCTCGGCCGGCCGGGCCGTGGATGGAATACCGGCGCCCTCCGGAACTACCTGGCGGAAGGAACCGCGAACGACGCAGCAGTGACCACGAGCATCCCTGACTACGTGTCGGTCTATGGGCTGGATCTGGATTCATATCAGGTACACGCCCGCTGCATCCTTCTGGATACAGTGACCGGATACCGGAGTCAGTTTCTGCCGGTATCCGATATCGTGGTGTTGTAAGGGCTAGCGGAAGTATTCGTATTTGTCAGTCAGCTTCTCGACGACTTCGAGGGAGTCTGCCTTGATGTACTTCTTCAGCATCTTCGGGGATGCGTGGCCAGTGACCTTCATAATATCGTACAGGTCAACGCCAGCAAGATACATCAGAGTGGCACCGGTGCGGCGGGCCGTATGGCTGTGAACGAGCTTGTATTTCTCGGTCTTCTCCTTCTTGGGCGTTCCGCCCTTCGTGGTCTCAATCTCCACCAGCTCAGTCAGGCCTGCATCCTTGGCTATATCCTTGATGTAACGGTTGATGACCTGGTCAGCGAGGTGGGGCACCTGGTAGTTGTACTTTTCGAGGATGGCTTTCAGAGCGGAGTTACAAGGAATAGCAACCTTGGCGCCGGTCTTCTGCTGCCGGATATTCAGATAGGTAATCTCCTGTTTCTCAATCCAGGCCTTCTTCTCGCCGGGATGTTCCGGATCGTCCTCTTCCTTCATTACATTCTTGGTCAGAGAGCTGAAATCCTCCTTCTGGATATTGTTGTAGTCAGAGACTCGCTGGGCAGTCCAGACACCTATCATAAAGATGTCGCGGGCCTGCTCATAACCATACGGATACTTGGAGAGGTCCACGGCCATTATGGCGTCCAGGTCATCCTTCGTCAGGTAGATGCTATCCACTTCCACGCGGGTGCCTTTGAATTTCTTATCGCGCCATACATGGTTGGTATGATGCCCTTCGCTCTCGGCACAGGCCATAATAGTCTTCAACTCCTTGATGCATTTCCCATACGTATTGATGGAATAACCCTTCTTCTTCAAGTGGGCCGTATACGCATAGTAGAAATCCATGTTAATGTCATTGAAGTCGTAAGTTCGCCTCGTCTCTTTCTGGAACTTGGTGAATTGATCCAGAGCGAGCTTGACCGTCTTCACGGTTGATGGAGCAAAGTTGCTGCCCTTCTCGGTCTGGCGGGCGCCGGTAGTAATCTGATCACAGTACATCGCAATATACTTGTTCAGTGTCATCCGCTTTGCTTCGGCTTCCTTATGGGCCTTCTCCTCTTTCTGCTTTTGCTGGGCTGCGCGAGCTTCTGCATACACTATGGAGTCAATGATTTCGCGCATCTCCTCTTTTGTTATAGGAGTTTCGCGCTTGAGAGCTGAATCCAGTCCCTTCTTGATTGCATCCATTTTAGAGGTCAAGACAGGATTGGATTCACGGAAGTTATTCAGAAGAGTAGCGCTCTTCTTGGACTTGTTCCAGGACTGGATATCTACCTCGAGACCTGAAACCATACGATAGTCGATGCCATGTATTCTTGACTGGCATCGGACAATCAGGGCTGTGTACCCCTTTGTCTCTTTCGTTCGGATTTTGAATTCAGTAGCCATATCACAATTGATTCATAAACGCAACACAAAGATACAAAATTTATCTGAAATCTGTGCCTACTTTGTGCCTACATTTTAGAAAAACTGCGAATGGCAAGGAAATGTCTATAGAGTTAAATCATTGATAATCAGTGATAGGCATTTTCTCCCTTTTCCTCGCTTTGCCACAAACGCGGTCTCGTCCGCACCGCTGAAAATGGCCCTACAGCTATCTGTAGGGCCATTGTTTTTTTAATTTGGGGCTACATTCAGGCTACATTTTTGGAGTTGCAAACAAAAAGTCTGGAGTAGTCCCTTAAGACCTCCTTCCGGAGTAGCGCCTAAGGATCGACTGGTGAGGAACCACTGAATTGTGAAGAGAACAATTATTAATGCAAAGTTTATTTTGCATTATGAAAAATTTACTTAACTTTGTCGTCGGAACACAATTCAAGTAATCGCCATGAATAACAAAAGTATCCTTATGCCACACTCCTGCCAGAAGATTGGCTGGTGGCTTCTTCTCCTGACGGCTCTCATTGTAGTTGCCAAGATTATCCTCTTATATACCATACATAATATAAATGTGGCCTGGTATATGGCCAAATCATCACACCTGATTCTGATTGCCTCACTGTTCTTCATAACCCTGTCAAAAGAGAGGGTTGAAGACGAAATGATCTCAGGACTGCGGCTGAAAGCAATCGGGCTCACCTGTTATGTCTATTTCATAGTATTCCTGCTTTTGAGTCTTGTATTGGAACTGAGATTATCCACCCTATTCCGGAATTATGATAGCGTAACGGAAGCGTATTTGAGTGAACTGTTTCTAGTTTTCCTACCTGTTGCTATAGCTGGCCTGTATTATCTGATTTTCCGCGTACTGCTCCGTCAATCCAAAAAGGGAAAGGCCGTATGAAAAACACTGTCCGCGTAGAAAGGGCCATCCTGGACATTACCCAGCAGCAGTTGGCCGACGCAGTAGGCGTAAGCCGCAACACCATCATTTCCATTGAATCCGGGCGTTACCTTCCTTCCACCGTCTTAGCTATGAAGATTGCCCGTCATTTCGGGAAACCGGTCGAATCCATCTTCCAACTTGACGAGAACGACTGAGAACGTCTGCCTTGATGTACTTTTTCAGTATCTTTGGCGAGACGCGGCCGGTGACCTTTATAATATAGTACAGGTCAACTCCAGCAATATACATCACCTTGGCAACGGTTTTCTGCTGGCGGGTATGTGATAAGCAACAGTCAGTGCAAGTGTCTGATTATCCGACTGTAGTTTGAAATGCCAACCACAAAAGTAAGTTCTGCAGGCCATTAATAACAGTTTTGAACTCAATAAATATAAATAAAAAAGACCAACAGGAATTTGGAAATTCAAAAAATGTAACTATATTTGCAACCGCGTTTGACGCAGACCAGCGCAATTGGTGCGGTAGTTCAGCTGGTTAGAATGCCGGCCTGTCACGCCGGAGGTCGAGGGTTCGAGTCCCTTCCGCACCGCAAAACCCCCTGATTTTCAGGGGGTTTTGCTTTTCTTACACATTTTCTTACACAACTGAAGCCACTTTTTGAAATGTAAATTGAGATAGTTTCTACTATCCTCTACTACTCTTCCGGATTGACACAAAGTTCTTCTTTTTCTCCATACTGAAGAAAAAATAGTTAATCTCGATACTCTAAACAGAAAGCCCCAGCAGATTTCTCCGCCAGGGCCAACCTAATAACCGGATTAAAACCTACTCGCTCGCAAACACTCCCTGCACCAGGACATCTCCAGACTTCTCACCGGTGGCGGTGTTGACGTAGAAGTACTTGAAGAAGACCTTGGGCAGACCGGCGCTCACGGCACCGTTCTTGGCCTCGTACTTGGCCTTGATGTCGATGGCCGTGGTGACCGGAGTCATAGGGTCGTCGAAGGCGGCTGCCTTGCTATATGCACGGGTGATACCGTTGCTCTGAGGCTCGGAAGCCTGGATGACAAGCTTCAGGTTGCTGACATCCGAAGGGATGGCAGACAGGGTGAAGGTCATCGTGGAAGCGTTGATGACAACGGCTGCGGAAGCCGGAGCATCTACGCCGGACAGGGTGGGAGGGGTCTCCAGGAGAGCACCACCGCAATAAACCCTCCAGTAATTGAGGCGGAGGAACAGGAGCAGACCGACCGCAGTTTTAGCGGAGGGAGGTGAGCTTGACCGCTTATTATTTTGCTATCTTACTATCATTATGGTTTTGATAACTTGTGGAAGATGGCTAACTTTGCTGAGTACTATAAACGTGTTGTTATGAATGATATCCAAAGTGGTCCTCAAGAGTTCGTTTTTTACAATTCGGAGGACGGAACTTTAAAGGTGCAGGTACTAATAGATCAGGTTACCGAAACGATATGGGGGAACCAGAGAGCGTTGTCAGAGTTGTTTGGCGTAGATAGAAGCGTTATTAGTAAGCACCTTATTAACATTTTCTCATCCGGGGAACTTGAAGAATCTCAAGTTTGTGCAAAATTTGCACAAACTGCCGCTGATGGAAAAGTGTATCAAGTAGTTTTTTATAATCTTGATGCGATAATTTCCGTGGGATATCGTGTTAATTCTCAACGCGCAACTCGGTTCCGCCAATGGGCGTCTAAAGTACTTAAAGAGTATCTTGTTAAGGGGTTTGCTCTTGACGATGAACGATTGAAAGCCGGAGGTAACATATTCGGGAAAGAGCACTTTGATGAACTATTAGAGCGTGTACAGGAGATTCGTGCATCTTAAAGATTATTCTATCAGAAATTGACTGATATGCTTATGGTTAGCGAGGATTACGACCCAGCCTCAAAGGAGGTGAGAGATATTTTTGCATTCCTTCAGAACAAACTTGAGTTTGCAGTCATAGGCAATACTTCTGCAGAAATAATTGTGTCCAGGATAAATGCTCAAAAACCAAACTGTGGCCTGTTATCTTGGAGAGATAGGGCGAAAGGGGGTAAGATTCAATATTCGGATACGACCATAGCAAAGAATTATATGACGCACGACGAGTTAAGCGAGCTGACAACCCTCGTCAACCTCTGTTTAGATAGTGCAGAGATTAAAATCAAACGTCAAGAGCATATAAAGATGGCGGATTGGATTGAGATGTTTAATGCTCAATTAAGAGTTCATGGATACGAGATTCTCTCGGGGAAAGGGAAGGTATCAGCAGATACGGCAAAACAAGTCGCAAAAGAACAATGGCAGCATTTTCGGCCAATACAAGACGCAATGTTTAAATCAGATTTTGACAAGCTTGTTGAAGCCACACTAAAGAAAAAACCATAAGATCATTTATATTACTCCGACTATGGCTGTTTGCTTGATGGCAGTTTCTGCATCGGTGTCGGCCAAACTGGTCTCGTTTTCCAGAATCGGCGGAGCTATGGCGCGGAGCATCCGGGAGTCCATGACTGGAGCGGCAAAGTCCGGAGGGAGCGGTATCCCAGCGTAGATGGCAAAAAGTAGGATAATCGTGACGTGCAAGGATATAGTTCACCAAGAGCCTGGCGATGCGTCCGTTTCCGTCCTCAAACGGATGGATTCGGATATAGCGGTAATGGAACAGTGCCGCCAGTTCTATCGGGCAGTGTGCTTTTGGGTAGTCTTATGGGTAGTATCCTGGTTTTTGGGTAGTTTTTAGTGAGAATAATCCGAAAAATGATACTTTGGACGAGAAAGGACATCAACGTATACTGTTGCTTATTCAAGCACAGCCCTAACGGGAATGGCTGTAGCGCGGCCGAAGCCCTTGACGTAGGCCTTGTTGCCAAGGTATTCCGGGGAGAGGTTTATGTGATATGCCTCACTCGGATTATCTGTCCTCAGGGAGGAGGACCAGAAGTATCCTAGGATTCCAAGGTTATAATGGGTTGAGAACACTTGTCCAACCTTGTATCCGGTGAAGGGGAAGAAGACGGACCGGTCCGTGTATCCCTCGACATTGCTGGTTACGAGGTAGCCCGCCACTCCGTCCTGCGTGGTTTTGACCCATGAGCATTTGCCGCTGGTCCAGAGTTCTTCGCATTCTTCCCGTGTGGGCATGCGCCACTTGCCTCCATAGTAAACATGCGCAGCGTCGTCATGGGGTTCAAGTATAATGCGGTTATCCACCTTTCCGTAGTCGCTGCTGGTGTTGTACTTCGTGAGTTTCCTGGAGGAACCGCCGCACCAAATGTATGACGACCAGGCATATTCTCCATGCTCCTCAGTGTCTCCCCACTGAAAGAAGAGGCCGAATTCACCGGGTGCCGATGCGCCCACGTTAAACGAGGCCCATTTCACGGACAGGCCAAGATCGATGGCGTCAGGAACCGCACCGGGGCTGAATACGGGGCGGATATTGGCCCCAAATTTCCTGTTGCCGAAAGACTTGTTCTTATATCCGCCCGAAGTAAAGCTCTCCACCCTGGCCATCATCGGGCCGTCTCCATCATTTCCGGTGTTAAGCGATGAGGTCCAGTACCATCCCCTGGAGCCGGCGTTCGAGATGCCGTATCCGTAGCACCAACCTCCTGCAGGCAGGAATATCGATGCGCCTTCGTATCCTTCTTTCAAACTGGAAACAAGGTAGCCGTTCACGCCGTTCCGCTGTGTCCATTCCCATTTACAATTCAGCGGGTCCACCAGCTCATCCATTTCTTCTGCCGTAGGCATCCGCCAAGCGCCGCCCCACTTCACGGCGGCGGCGTCATCTTTCGGCTTGAGCGTGGTGAGATTGTCCACGGCGCCGTATCGCGAGTCGGTGTTATATCCGGTCAGTTTGCCGTCGCTTATCCACTTGTAGGCGTCTTTTGATACGAAGGGCTCCGTATCGCCCCAGGAATAGAAATCGCCCGCCGTTTCGGGGGCTGATGCACCCAGATTGAACGATGCCCACATGACAGACAGGCCAAGGTCGACTGCCTCGGGCTCATATATGCCGTCGAAGTACACGCCGGCATCCACATTCTTCTTACTTCCGAACGCGCCTCGTTTGATGGAAACAGGGGACGGATAATCAGCGGCTCCCCATGCCTCATCCTTATAGAAGAACATCCTGAATCCTTCCGGGAGTTCTGCGGGAAAGGCCACTATGTAGTACCATGTGTCGGTCCGGAACGTTTCTCCTTCAGGAGGATAAAGGTCTATGCCGGTCTTGCCTCCGCTGATTTCCCTCACTTCCGGCAATTCGTTCACGAAGGCGGCTTTAACCTGTCCGGCGATGTATTCACCACCTGCGGCTTCAAACCTTATCCTCTTGATGCCAGGCTGCGAGAGCGTGAAGCGGAAGCCGCCGCACAGTGCGAAGAAATGCATCCTGTCGGTGTCCGTATGGCCCATTGTGATGTACAGGTCCTGGCCAAAGCTGCCGGCGACGGCGTTCTGTACGTCGGGCAGCGACAGGGAAACTGCGTTGCCGTCAGAGGTAAAGTCGTTGCTGTATGGATACACTCCGACGAGTTCTCCCTCGCCCGGGTCGTCGTAGATAGTACCGCGGAAGAGGGCGCTTCCGGCCTCAGACTCGATATTTGTGGAGAAGAAGCCCCTGCTGCTTCCCCTGAAAACGGCAATTGCGTCGCCAGGCTGCCAGTAGACTGAGGTGCCTCCGTCGATTACGGCCGTGCGGGTGTCATCAGAGATGCTTGCCGTGATTTCCATCTGCAGGGCTGAGATGATTTCGGGCTCAACATTCTGCGAACAGGCGGCAAGGATGGGAAGGGCGAACAGAATATACTTTTTCATAGGCCTACCACTCTTCATAGATTAAATTTTCATTATCATTGTCGCCAACCAGGCTCGCACACAGCATTGCCGCCGGGTCCGGGACAACGGCTTCGCAGCGCGGATCTCTATAGGGACGCTTCATGTTGCTGATCTTTTGATTGTTATGCTCAAAAGACAAATATAAACATTTTTATGATTTTTATACAATTGCTATAATGATAGGATATTTATGGATTCATTATAGTAAAAAATGAGTAACTTTATAAGGATTCTTTAATGGTGACAAATAATACCTGGACAGTATGGAAGTAAGATTCAAAAACAAATCGGACATCTTCAACATTGTAGTTACAGCTGTAGCCGCGGCTCTTTCAGTGGGAATCATGCTGTACGGCGTGTGGCATTACGGCGTGCTGAATACATGGCCTGAACTGGTGCTGAACCTGTTTTACATTGCCTGTCTGGTGATGATGTGGATGTATTTCTTCAATGGCCCCATCACTACAAATCATTTCAATTATTGGAGTTCCGTGTGCGTGGGCGTAACCATATCTTCTCCGCGACATCCTTTTTGCACCCACGCTGGCATTTTACCCGCTGCATCTGGGATGTCTGGTCCTTTCCGTGGCGCTTATCATGATGCTTACTTACTTCTATGCCCGCAAGGACTGGAAGAGCTATACAAAGAAAAACCTGTGGGCCATCTTTGTGGTGGACATGCTCATTGCCCTGCTGTATAACCTCGATATAATCCTGGAACCCACCGACGAATTCACAAGTTACATGATGGTGGAGATATGGATACGTCCGACCATTACCTATAGCCTGGTGGCATGTTTTGTAAAGGAGACCAAAAAACAATAATTAATGATAAACATCATAATCGCTAAAACCACGAAAGCAGACAAAATCATTAAAAACGGAAAAAGTGGAGTGGTAAAACCATATGAGCAAGTTGTTCGACAACAGTGTTAACCCAATCCTGCTGAGTCTTCCTACATGCTCTCTTTAAGGATCTCCGCTACATCTTCTTTCGTCAGATTAAGGTAGCCGATGGATACAGCAGCCAGAGTATAGCCGTGGGGGGCATGTGTCCAGGCTCCTACGCTGTGGCCTATCATGTGCACCATCCAGTCCTCTTTCTTTCCCAGGCCGATTAGGGTATTCAGTGCCCAGCAGGTGCCGCTCCTGTGCTGGTTCTTGACGCTGGTAACCGGGATCTTCTTCAGCGTGGTGAACGATTTCTTCTCAGAGGACGCAAGCGCCCCTTTCTGCAAATGCTCCTGCGCAGATGCTAAAAGCGCCAACCCGAGGAATGCGGTCAGCGCCAGTAGTTTCTTCATCATATTCACGATGGGCTTGGACTAGTCTTCTTCGAAGTGGAATTTCAGAGTGAAGGATTTGGAACCGCTCTTGAGGTAGATATATTCGATTTCCTTGTCACTCTCTGTCTTGGTCTCCTTGGTGAATGTCCAGGTCTCGTTCAGGTAGGTGTATTTGTTGTCAATCTTGATTGTGCACTCATTGGCACTCTTGATGGACATCGTGCCGGTAATGTAATAGTTGATTTCCAACTTGTCCGGTTTGCCTCCCCATTTGTCGTCGTCGAGCACAACCTGGAATTTAAGGTTATTGCCTTTCTTCCCGGCGAAAGCAGGTTTCTCCACGTGGGCGGCAATGAGGGCTTTGGCCTCTTCGGAACTCTGGTCTGTGTCGCGCACCCAGTAACCTATACTGTTCTTGATGTGCGGGTCGAGGGAAGTCATCTCGTCAAAGTAGTCGTCCATAAGGCCGTCGAGATTGCAGGAGAAGATCAGAGGCAGCATTGCCAGCAGAACAAGGACTTTTTTCATAACGATATTACTTTTGAATGATAATTAGAGTATTATGCCAGTTTTACGGCAGTGCCGGAGGCGGTGACCATCAGCATTCCGCCGTTCTCGCCGAGGACCTCGTAGTCGATGTCTATGCCGACAACGGCATCAGCTCCTTTCTCGCGGGCGCGCTCCTCCATTTCACGCATGGCCTGCGTGCGGGCGGTAATCAGTTCTTCTTCATATGAGCCGCTGCGGCCGCCGATGATGTTGCGTATGCTTGCAGCAAAGTCGCGGATAAAGTTTACGCCGGAGATGACCTCTCCGAAAACGACGCCCTTATATTCGGCGATGGTACGGCCTTCAATGGTAGGGGTGGTAGTTAAAATCATAATAGTATCGGTTTAGGTTACTAATGTAAGGATTATCTGTGGAATGACCAAAGAAATAAACCATAACTTTGTTGTGTTTATTATCCGGTTAACCCTTTTGTTGTACATCGTAGCCAGTACTGGTCTAATACCCACCTTTGGAGACGAACTCTTGAGGGGCCCGCAAGCGGAGCGCAGTGGGAGGGATGAGCGAAGCGAAGGCTTCCGGGGGAGAACGGCCTGCGCTCGGAGGCGATGATTACAAAAGAAAGAGGATGACCTCAAAGGGCAGTGGGGGATAAACCAGCACGGCGAGCTGGCGGTTGGTGGAGCAAGCGCAGCGAGCGGAACAACCGACTGCTGGCCGTGACCGCTTTCCCTTTAAGTGCGTAGGGGCGAGTCTGCGTCTGCAGTCTCGCTGCGCGGGAGCCAATGGAGCGTGGGGCGAAGCGAGTCTGTGCCGGGCTTGTCCTGGTACAGACTCGCCGCGAAGGGGAGCAATGAAGGTCGCTGGTCTGACGTTGCGCAGCAAGCGGCAGACGAGCGAGTACCTTATTTGCTACTACATTCTATGAAATACACGTAGTCTCTTATCTTTTTCACCTTGGTGCTCAAACTCTTTCCGTTGACATGGTTATTCCCGGATATGTCGATTCCCAGATTTGAAGATGAAACCAGACTGTAGAGATATGAGACTTTTACAGCATAGTTTGCATTCTCTGCTTCGGCGTGTTTGCCACAAACTATACCGATTACCGCACCATCAGAATTAAAGAGTGGACCGCCACTATTGCCAGGTTGTACGGCGGCAGAGATCTGATACATTGAGTCATCTCCTTTATACCCAGAGGTAGAGCTGATTATACCTTCGGTTAGTTTAACCCCTTCGCCCATCGTTGACGTCATTGGATACCCCAAAACGAACACATCATCTCCCATATCCACAGCTGCTTTCCCGATGGAATAAGGAATCGTTCCGAAGCTATCAAAATCTTTATCTACAATCTTAATAATTGATATATCGTGGTCTTTGTCTGAGGCGACAACATAGCCTGTGTATGATTCTTTCATGTCCCCCTTAATCCCTTTGACGCGTATATTTTTCGCGCCACTTGTCACGTGGTAGTTGGTAACAATATAGCCATCAGAAATAGCGAATCCAGAACCAGTCCACTCTGCTTTTAATACCTTTTCATACTCAGAAGTCGGAGGATAATCTTTGACGAATTCATACGTTACGAAAAAGTTATAATAGTTATTTCTACCTGTTTCAAGGCGGAAATCAAATTGCGTTGGATCGTCAATCGTTACACGCCCTTCTGAAGAATAATCGTTGTCTTTATCGATCTTCATAATGGCGTAGTTGGCCATCTGGTTAATCTTGGTGTCCGAATAGCCATTTGAAGACAGGTAGGCTTTGGGGAACAGGTGGTGCTTCTCAAGAGATTTCCGCTTGCCGTCGGTTCCGACCTCAAACAGCTTGGAGACGAGGAGATTGGTCTTTGAGAAGAGGATTCTCCTGTTCAGGATGTTGAGGGCGGCGACATAGGCAAACCATGCATTGTTTCCGGAGCCAGACTTGGCCAGGCCATCACTACCGACAAGGGTGATGTTGAAGTAGTCGTTGGTGAGCACGGTGTTGACCCTGGAAAGGATGAATTGCTTGAATTCCTCGACAGTGTGCAGTTCCTTGATTGCATTCAGCTGGTTTTCAAAGACTGACAGAAGTCTGCTTCTTGGAATTCTGTTTATGAGGTTTCATCCTCTGCTTCTCTGCATCCCAAGAATCGGGGTGGACGGAGTAGCCAATATTGGTGTTGATACGAGTCTTGATCACATAGGCCGAGAGGCGTATAGGGCACTCCCCTTTCTTTGTCGGCCGATTCTCCAAATAGTAGTTCAGTATCATAACGATTCCCACATAAAATATCCGAACAGATTCCCGAACACTATTTTGGAAATCCAAGTAAATTGAGGGAAATATCGTGGTTTCTTTTTCGGTGATTTTCAAGTAGTTAGAAAACTGACGGAAACTGCAGGAAACTCTAAACATTTAGCCTTCAGCACCGCCAAAAAGTGCCTTTCACGTATGTGGAAGGCACTTTTTGATGTTTCTTTAGACCAACCCCTTCAACCTAAAATAAAATCCTTATCGAAAACGGAACGGCATAGTACTGCAGGAATGCACTATGGACGAAATGATAGAGCACTGCGCCCAGTTTGTCGATGAGGTAAACAAGGGCCTTCCCCAGCCTATTACGAAGGAAGAATACATCGGCCAGATGAAGATGTATTTCCCGCATCTGAAGCGTTGGCAAAAGTCATTGGACATTGACGCTCCTGAAAATCCTGCTTTGGTCGGTGTATATGACCTGATTGTTGTACTTTCAGGATAATGAGGTGTGACGGTATGAAGCTGCTGAGCTGTATTGCGGGTTCTCGGTCTAGCGGTCTAGAGCCAGGCGGTACATGTCTATGAGTTTCTGTGCCGATTTGCTGATGGCGTACTCACGGGCCCGGTCTGCATAGATCTGGGCCATGCGGTTTCTCTCTTCGGGATGCTCGATCCACCAGTCAATACGCTCTGCAAGTTCTTTTGCATCACCGCTCTTGAAGATGCTGCGCTCGTCCAGGGCGTAGTCTGTAGTGCCTACGTACGGATTCTGGGAGATTACG
>Ga0265301_10004863_pt1 | contig 13397 bp, 10 predicted proteins | sample AusTroGonzalo_MG_2_FD_193488 | JGI IMG/M metagenome (GOLD analysis project Ga0265301, IMG submission 193488) | Bovine rumen microbial communities from tropical cattle in Woodstock, Queensland, Australia - Gonzalo_04 | ecosystem: Host-associated > Mammals > Digestive system > Stomach > Rumen ...
TCTCTTGGGCGGTATGGGGATATCCCGGCTTTTTACAGATTACTTATGAAATTATTAGACTATTATAACTGGGGGCATAATGATTTTTGGCAAACAGATGCAAACGGTCGTCCTCATGAAAGGCCAAAAAAGATATTAGGGTCTAAAGAACTATCTCCGCTACAGCATAGTGTTTTTATATAAACCCATGGATGCAATTCTTTGACAAAAAGTGCACAATAACAGACATTTTTGTGACTAAAATCGGACATTTCGGACATTTTGAGACTCTCAAATTCCGACCTTATTAAATCGCTATAACTTAGTAAACTTTGTGCTTTTACTGATTAATTTTATTTACCCCTTCCGGCCAAATGTCCTTAAAAAAGGTAGTGACATTTCGTCCCATTTGGTAACGCATAAAAAGATTTTTTTCGACCGCTAAAAACCAAACACACACTAAACTTTGCCAAATAATCAATTTAAGAGTTCAAATGAAATGTCCTGTTAAACCATAGCCAACAAAAACGCATCCAAACTGTCCGGAAAGGTTATAACTGACAACAATAAATGTAATTTAACATACAGAACAAGATTAAATTAACTATGAGATGGAGATACGAATATTTTTATGTATTTTAAAAAATATACAAGAAAACAATGACTAAATTAGGGTTGTTTTCTTGTATATTGACTATATTAATTGTTATATTATTTTATCTTTTTCTTTTTTTCGTTCTTTGTGTTTATCAATCATTTCTTGAAGTTTATCCGGGTAAACTGTATTACTTGCCGCCGCTTTCTTTTGAAGTCCCTTTTCGAGCAGCGAAGCTTCCTTGTTTTTCAGATTTTCACTTGCTTCAACGACATCTCTGTCGTGGTAAAATTCCACAACATTGATACAATTTTCAGACGGAGATGATATTTCTGCGACTCTTTCCTGTACGGGATAACTTGCCCAATCATCAGGAATTTCATCCATAGAGTTATAGTATTTTCCATCCGGTGCAAGTCGTTTATTTACTTCCTTTTCAAGAACTTTTTGCACATAAGCCTTTTGGCTTTTAAATCTGCAGGGAATAATGATATCTGAGCCGATAACTTCTTCCGGATCACGTTTTTCGTATTTTTTAAACATTTCAGCTGCCATTTGCAAATGCCCGAGTTCTATATCAAGGAATATTTCCCAATATTTTTTTATTTCATCATCGACTTCATCCTCCAAACAGGTATAGTAATTGCAAACCTCTGTAAACTCGTGAAGCAATAGCTTTTCAAACATAGTTTCGGATGGATCTATCAACGATTCATACATTGTAACGTGTTCTTCTTCGACATCTTTGATTTCTGCATAAGTTTCTCTTAGTACATGGTCACCATACATAAAACCGTGTTCGGCATAAAAATTATGAGTCTGCTGTTCTCCGGATAAAACCGTTAAAATATTAACTTTTGTTTGAGGAGATGCGGTTGCTTTGTCATAGTGTTTACGAAGTCTTAAACCATTACAATTATGATGGTGTTGTGTCGGACGTCCAACAATAACATCGGTTTGACCTTGCACTATGTCATTTGGCTCGATACCTTCTCTCATATATGCATACTGAGCATACCTGTACAAGTGGTCAAAATCTTCCAATAACCCGAAATCAAATGTTTCTTTAACGTATTTGTCAGGCTCATTTTGTGCAAGCCAAGCCGTTAAATCAACAGCAACCTGTTCATAACCAAGTGTTGTTTCCAAAACCGATTGATCCTCCGGACACATCCAATTACAAGTCATTTGCTGCTGGTTTTCGATACGCCCGATTCTTGAAATATTTGCCCTGTCCTCACATTCAATATCAGGCACAAATCTGTTCAATTGGTGTTTAAACCCCCATCCCTCAACTTCGATTCCATTCATAAGAATTTGTCTGGTTCTTGTATAACAATCGACTTTTTGCTTTTTATAAGGTTTTGCTACAATTTGATGCCAATTTCTCAGTTGTTTTTCTATAGGCATTCCCTTTTCTTTTAGTGGATTAAATGTCATAATGAAACTCCTTTTCTTTTTTTATAAATTCAAACTGTGTACAAAAAGTTCCGCAACTTTTTTGTTGTATTCCTGTCCGTCATCTTTTGCGAACAGATTTTCCCAATGGCTTTCCGGTGTTCCGTCTGTTGAATAAGACGGATTGGACATCATTAAATGATGTGTATTTGTGTCATATCTAAGCGGAAATAAATCTTCCATTTGCATGAAACTTGCAAGTTTATCACTGGGGTATTCATATGCAAAAAGGGAATTGTTTATTCTGTGTAAACGTTCTTCATAACTTCTGCCGCCTTCATCATTATCATTTGAAACCTCAATTCCAGGAGAATAATTTTTTGAATACTTATAATTTACTGCTTCATCTCTAACTGTATGGAAATCATTTGGTTCAATAAAACCTGTTCCCGTAGATAATCCTAAGTTTTCATATCTGGAAAAATCACCCGTACTTTTTTCACCTACAAAACTAAGATGTGTATTTCCCGTTCTACTCCTTGTTTGGTGGATGATGTATTGCATTTGTTCATAACTCGGAAGTGCACCAACTCCGGTATAATTTCCCATATCATACCCGCCTATATGTTTTGCAGAATCAATAAAAATTGCTTCAAATCCGGAATTAATAAGTTCGATATGGGAATTAAGAAAAATATTGAAGTGTTCGCCATTATTCCAATCAAAGTTAATGTCGCTTCCGTCGGATTGAACAATCTTTATCTGGTCAGCTGATATTACGGTCCTAAAACCTGTCTTTAGTCCGTGGAAATTTGCCAAATTATTAAATGCTCTGAATTGTTCAAAGGGAGAAATTTTATCGGCAATATCATAATTTATTATATTTTTGCTATAATCTGAATTTAGTTTTATTCCATAAATAGAATTTTCTTCTTCGGCAGGTTTATTATAACCATCTCCATAAATATTGGGAAATATTTGAGAAAGAATTATACAATTCGCCCAGCTTTTTGCACTGGGAGGAATTGCGGGTAAAAGTTTAATTGTACTCATTAACCCGTTTTTACAAATATTCCCTGTCATTTCTGCTATGCTGCGGTTATTTATTTCTATATAGTTAGCCGTAACTCCCCAATTGTCTCCATAATCGGGTGTTGATATTTCATCAGGAAAAACTTTATAAAAATTTCCGTCTTGATTTAATGTCATTAATGAATTAACAGCATCTTTAATGCTGCGTTTCAGAAGTTCAGCAGGAACAATATTAGCAACCCACTTTTTTTCTTCGGCAATATATTGATATTCGCTTGTTAAAGCATCAGGCTCTAATACAATATTTTCATCTAAGACTTGTAATAATTTATTAACGTAGTTCATACGAATATTTTATAAGTATTTATTACTGTGTAAATTAATCATACGGTTACTCCACAAGATTATATATTTATCTTTTGGTTGCGTTGTATGGTTTTTCGTCTTATTTTGCTAACGCAAAATGCTCACTCGTTACAACGATTTCACAGGGACAGTATTTGCTATTATACCTTTTGGGATACAAACATTTCACAGAAACTAATAAACTATTAAAAAGCCAAGCTATTCAATACACTCACAACAATCTGTTTCATAATATCCATTTCTTCGGGTTTGCTTTCTGCAATAAGAAGCGTCAGTGCAAAGAGTGTTCTGCTGTCAATAATTGGTATATTCTCTTTATAAAGCATATTATTTTTGTCCAAGAAGTACAAGAAACAGCTTGCTGCAATACGCTTATTACCATCAGAGAAGGAATGATTTTTAGTAATCAAATATAAAAGCATTGCGGCTTTTTCTTCCAGTGTCGGATAACAATCTTTGCCATCAAAGGTCTGATAAATTTGGTTTATAGAACTTGCGAAATTTGCTTTTTTGTTCTTTAGAGTAATGTATGTGTTGCTGTAAAAGGAAGGAAAGTATATGGAAAAAGTCGGATTGAATATTACTCCAAAAGAGTATAAGCAATTAAGCAAGTGGGCGGAAGAGGTTTATAATATCGCCGTTGTTATAGATTATTGCTTGGTTGTCGGCATTAAACGTGTCTGCGTGTTTTGCTTACGCAAAAGCACTCCGCACTCTGCCGACAATCCGCTTTTGTGAAACGCAGCCGGATAAAGAAGAGTGTTACAACCTGGCTCCAGTTGTAAAATATTTACATCATGAAGCCGATTTATTGAATGCATTTTTTATTGACCACGAAAAAGATATTGAAGATTTAAACTGCGTTTAAATCGTGTTTAAACCCACTTCAAACGGTATTTAAATTTTAACTTTTATTTTTTCTATAAGTAAATATAATTACTCTATGATTAATACGTTTATCTGTAACTTTTTTCGCAGCTTCTGTGCCCCAAATGGTTTCTATGACTTTTTTAGCTTCTTTGATATTTGAAAATTCAAAATATGTTTCTAATCGATATTCAATTTTGAAACCTTGTTTTACCAACCAATTATTGTATGATTCTGTACGTTTTTCTGGATCATTAACTCTTCCCCTGATATCTTCAAATTCTCCGCCCAAATCATTCTCAACCAAAAAGATTTTTCCGTTTTCGTTTAATGCATTTTTAATATTATTTAACGCCTTTAAGCGTTTTTCTTCATCTGTTATTGTACCCAAAACCCAAGATGCAAAAGCTATTTCGTAAGATTTGTTTAGAGACATTTCGGCAATGTCCGAACAAATAAGTTCAATATTATTTACCCCTACCCCTTTATTTACCCCTACCCCTGCAATTGATAATTGATCTTCTGCCGCATCAACACCCAAAATCGATTTAACGTGCGGTGCAAAAAGCTTTATATACTTACCCGTACCGCACCCGACATCAAGAATATTTTTATCTTTAAACAGCGGTAGCAAAGTTTTATATATGATATTTGGTTTATCTTCTGCCTGTGCAAAAATCTCATAAACATTAGCTTTTTTATAATAAATATCTGATTTCTCAAGCAGATTTTTCATTTTCTTTTTTATAATAAGAATTATGTCAAAATTATTTTCTCCAACTGCGGTTTTTATTTCTTTTTCCAAGTACGAAAAATTAGGATTATTGGCGAAAGCTTCTTTCCTTTCAGCTTCAATATTTATTTTGCTGCGTTTACTCGATTGATTTGTATCAAGAGAATCGTATACATATCCGCAAATCATAAGACCGTTATCTGCTAAATACGGCAGTAATGGGGTTATAATATTTTTATTAAATTGCTTCAGATAATTATTTTTAAACATTAAATGAGCATAGTCACTTATGTTTGAAAGGTGAATTAAGTCATATTTTTTATTAAGTATTTTATGTAGAAATTGAACATCTGTTAAAATAAAATTCAAATTTACAACTGGTAGTAATTTTTTTAAATTGTTATATTCCTTTTCGCCCTTTAAATAACCGCAATTATACAAAGTTTGAGGTTTTGGAATATACATGTCTTTTAAAATACGCTGTTTCTGCGGACTGAATATTATATCGCCCACATAACGGCCAGGAATTGATAAAAATTGCCGAATGCCGGTGTAAATATCTTTATTATCCTCAAAAAACATCTGTATAAAATCATCGTATGATAAATGTTCTATGGCAGTTTTCTTCAATTCCGTTATGTATTTTGAAAATATATTAACGTCAAAACAATCAATATCTTTAGCCCCTTTAAATACCGCATTAAAGAAGTGATCGCCTGATGAGCCTATAGTCAAGGCTGTAGATATATTTTTAAATGCAAAAGTATCTCTCAAGTTTTCTGTTGTAAATAAATACGAGGGAGAATTATAAGAAAATCGCTCATTACGGTTAATATCATTATCAATCGCATCTTTTAATTTCTGTACTTCTCTTAAATCCTGAACAATTTGTGCCGGACATTTTTTTGCACCTATTTTGTTAATAATAGAAACTATATCAGCAAATTTAGAATCATTTAATATGTTTTTCAAACTAGCTTCATGCAAGTTTTTTGTATAAATATATTCAGGTGCTCTTTCCGTTATCCATGTACACGGTGAAACTGTTCCAACACTATTAATGAATAAAAATCTTTTTCCTCCCGGGCAGGCACAAGTTAAATTGTTTTGTTTTTCTTGCGGAAAATTAAAACTAACTTTAATCCTATCTAAATGTATATCATGAATTTGTGATACAAAGTAAGATATTGGCTTTTTGGAAATTAAATGTTTTGAACTATTTCCCCGCCCAACTGCTTCCATTAAGGAAAATATTATTTCATTTGCGCCTAATTCTTCACAAAATTCGGCAATTTCTTTCAGATAATTTTCATTTTCTTTAAATATTAAGCAACCAATTCTTACATATATATTTGGTTGAGCCGTTAAGTTTTTTATTCCCATTATGGTCGGCTCATAAGTATTTTTCCCCCTTGCGGTTTCATGGATAGCTTTTGAATGACCGTCCAAACTTACGTGCACCATATCTAAACCCAGTTCGGATAAATTCCGTGCGACTTTATCGGTAATTAATGAAGCATTGGTAGAAATATCGGTTTTTAAGTTTAATGAATTTGCATGTGTCAGGATTTTCATTATATCTCTTCTCAAAAAAGGCTCCCCACCTGTAATTTTGAGATGTGTATACCCAAGCTCTTTAATTTCATCTATCAAATTTAAGGCTTGTTTGGTTGTCAGTTCGTTGTCTTTTTGTTTGTTTGAAGAACTAAAAATACAGTAAGGACAATGATAATTACATTTATTTGTAACTTCCCAAATAACCCTGCCTCCGTTTTTCGGAATTCTAAAAAGACATAAATCGGAAGTGTTTTTATCAAATTCTTGCAATTCGTTGATTATTTTTTCTATATCAGCATTCGTTATATCGTTTTCAGTATTTAACCAAAGGACTTTATTAAAACCGTTCAACTTGTTTTTATCTTCAGTCCAGTCTGTTTGTAAACAGAGTCTGCGTTTTATTTCTTCTAACGGTAAATCGGGATTTATTAATCTTTGATAAATCTTATCTTCCGAACAATGCACAATCAAAATATTGTTATCAACAAGCGGAGCCATTCCATCCTCGATTAATAATGCCCATTCCAATAACAATACATCTGCATTTGAATTATTAACGGTATCAATTATATTGTTCTTAATAATATCCATATCAGAAGTTTTTAAGCTTCTTCGAATTTCATCAACTGAAATATAAAGAACTTTATAATTCTCCTGTTCCAGTCTCAGTTTAATTTTTTCCGAGACAAAACTCTTACCGCTTGCCATTTTCCCTGTAATACCGAGTTTTATCATCTTGCCCATCCTATTCCGTATCTTAAAGGACATAGCGAACCTACTTTTGTAGCCGGATTATTTAATTCTTCATAAGACAATTTGTTAATATCTTCCGATTCTTTAATAAAATGATAATTTTTAGCCTCTAATCTGCTTATTAAATCACTAATTTTGCTGATAATATATCCTTTATCTATCTTCGTTAGTACTCCTGACGGTTCTGCTGAATGAATATACTGCGAAAAATCATTGTTGTTATTTTTATTATAAATATCCGTTCCCAATCTCAACGACAGGTAATGCAACCTTATTTCATCTGAACTAATATTTTCAATTGCTGATATGGTTTGTTCGAAATCTTCAATATTTGAATCAGGTAAGTCTAAAATCCAGCTTGTACGTACACGAAAACCAATCTTTTTAGTCTTTTGGATAACTGAAGTTATCTCTTCGATGCTCTGATTTTTGCCGTTTTGACGTAAAAGTTTATTGCTTCCTGATTCCGCACCATAATGTATCCACCTGAAACCTGCTTCGTACATAAGTTCCATCAAAGATTCATCAAAAAAGGCAATACTTCCCAAACAACCTAAAGCAACATCAATGTTACGTGATATGATTTCTTCGCAGATTTTTTCCATACGTTTTTTTGAAACTAAAGCGTTATCATCAAGAAAAATTATTTTCTTACTGTTGTAATTATTTACAAGGTTTTCTATTTCATTAACAACAAGCTCCGGCTTTTTTCCCTGCCAATTCCCCCAAAAGTTCGGAACATGGCAGAATGAACATTTGTTTGCACATCCTCTGCTTGTTAAAATTGAGCGGACATCTATGTATTTCTTCAAATCTACCAATTTATAATTCGGAAAAGGTAATTTATTTATGTCAAAGGTCTTAGTGCTTTCATTTTTTGTATTTTGGTTAATAATATCCAGAAAAGCATCTTCTGCGCTGTATGGTATCGCTATATCTATCGGGCTTTCTGGGCAAATAAGCAATTCCGGCTTAAATGTTGCTATTTTACCGCAAATACAAACAACAATCCCTTTGCTTTTTAAAACACGGGCAATCTCAAGCACACCTTTTAATGAATCGTCTGTATGTAAAGGTATATGATAATCATAAACAATCAGTGCATAATCATATTTAGAAGTTAAATATGTTTCCAGATTGGCTGCATTAATCCGTTCAATATCCATATCAATTAAGGTTACATTATGTCCGTTCTTCTCTATATACGATGCTATATTCAGCGCATCTATCGGTTCTATTAATATCGAAGATGAACTAAAAGGATAATTTGGCGGATTTATTATGAGGACATTCATTTACTTTTCAACTTCCAATAAAATCTAATACTACATAGTATCAATTATATACAATCCACTTAAAATCTAAAACAAGACTTTTATCGCATATTCACCAACATCTACAGGCTCTCCGACAGCAGGCAGCATATGCATAGCAAATCCGGGAGATGAATTAACTTCTAATATACTGTATGAACCGTAGGTTTGGGGTTTAGTAATATCTTCCGTTACAAAATCTATACCCATGAAAGGTAGCGGGATTATACTTGCAACTTTTTTGGCAATTTCTATCGCAGAAGGATGTACTTCTTTAGTCATATTATGCGAAATTCCGCCCTTTGCGATATTTGAGGTCAAACGTAAATATACTTTTTCGTTTTTATTAGGAATATAATCCAAAGACTTCCCTTCTTCCTTTAGGTATTTTTTGACGTGTTCATCAATTACAATCGGGCACAATGAAGTTTCAGAAATTTTCTTTAGTTCTTTTCTGCGTTTATTTTCTGTTTTAATTAATTGCTTGATTGTATTCAAGCCGTCTCCTATAACATAAGCCGGCTCTCTTTTTAAAACAGCATAATCACCTTTTTGAGTAATAAAAATTCTGTGTTCAAATCCGGGAAAATATTCTTCTATAATAAAATCTGAGTCAGGTCCTTCATTTTTAATGAAACGGTTAACTGCTTTATTTAATTGTTTATAATCTTGCAACCGACTAAAAACATTATCACCATGAGAACCACAAACAGGTTTTAACACAACAGGATAACCTAATTCTGCAACATAAGGTTTAATTATGCTTGTTGAAAAACCGGAAAAAATATCTCCTAAAGGAGTAGATATATTATTTTCAAGCAGCAAATCTTTTACAAACATCTTGTCTGCTGTTAAAATAACCCAATTAAATGAAACGACCTCTGTAAACCTATCAAGCAGATAAGTTTCTTTGCCATTATAAGACACACGAATAATTTCGCTATCTTTATCAGCTATATTAATTTTTGCTCCATGACGAATAAGAGCATTTAATAATACTTTCTGATTGGTATGCAGAGTTTTTATATCATCATCCGTACTCATCGATATTACTTTGTTGTCTACGGTACTAATACTTTTGGATGTTTTCGAACTTGATTAACGGCTGCTTGTATTTTCTCAGGCGCCACAAGTTTTGCTCTTGCATGTTGGTGAGTTCTCAAAGATTGCAATTTAGACTGTAAAGCAAGTGACTGGTCAGCTAAAGCTTGTGAAGCTCTGATCTTGGGCTTGCATACACCTTCACTTGGACCGCCTCCGGGATAAACCGGATAGTCAGGATAGTCTTCCCCCCAGCTTTTAAAAGATGGTGATGCTTTCTTTGCTGTCTGCGCTGAATTTTCAGATTTAGCCTTAACAGCATTCTTTAATGTTGGTTTGCAATAAGCGGATTGTACTGATTCAACTTTCATATTTTATACTCCTGTTTTGATGGTACAAGTATAACACGTATATTTTATTAAAAACAGATGAAAAAATTTTTTGCCAAAGTTTTTTTACAATCCGTAATAAACCATATTTGATTGACATTTAATCAATATTTATCCCTAAAATTTCTCGTTCTATCTGACGTATGAATTCAGGAGTTAAACCTTTCTTTTCTGGTTTTTGTTCGGGTTGCAGAGAATCAGTATATTGTTTTACAAGCGGGATGTTTTTAAGAATATTTATCAATGAATAAATTTCCGGAGGTGGTGTTTTTTGATTGTTATCAATATCTGCAGAAATTTTTTGCATCATTTTTCTTGCGAATTCTAAAATCTCTTCGCTGAAGCGGTCTTTATTGTGTTCAGCATCAAACCGCTTTTTATCCCAGTTGTATTCCTTTTTCCAATAAAATAAAATCCTGCGGGAGAGTCCGAGCTCCATTCCAATCTCTGCCAGAGATTTTTTATCATAAATGTACATGCGTTCGGCTTTTGCTAGTTGGTTGAATTTTGTCATTTTTATACCTCAAAAATTATTCTGTTAATACTAAATTTGTTTTTATCTGTAAGTCTTTTTACTTGAAACACGCATTTTCTTTCAATAATGCCAATATTTTGAAAATATTTTATTAATTGATTTAATAAAGCTAGTGTATTTTTTGTTCTGCGATACTGTAACCCTCTGACTTGGCAAATATTATAAACCTCTTTTATATCATCATTATTGATATCATTAAGGAATTTACCTCTTAAATAAGGTAAAATATTAAACTTAAAAATAGAATTATAGCTTTTGCAGGTTTCGTATTTACAATATACTTTTGCATAATTTTTCATAAAATATGCAACAGCATCTTCAATTTGTATAGGAGTAATTTTATTTTTTCTTCCTAAATTCAAGCCATTGATGCACAATGTCTAATCTTGCGAGTGCTATTTGTTTACATTTTTCTGGTGTAAATTCTGCCATATAAATTTCCTTTGCTCTCACATTAATCACTCTGTTTCGCAAAAACATCAAGTCCTAAATCTCTTTTCCGCCTGTCAAATCTGCGGGAGCGGGAGTTGCTCTGCAACTCATTCCCGCACAGATTTGAAACGGCGGCATCGTAGTGTTTCGTGCCCTGCTCGTCTTGCCCCCTGTCCCCGCCATCTGCGGGGCGGGCAAGCCGACATCGGCACTTCACACCGGCTCACGCATCTTAATCTCAGAGACATTTTGATACATATCAAACTGAAAGATAATTTATTTTTGCACTATGTTGCACAATTTTGCACGGGGCTCAATGTCAAATGCTATGCTAAACAGACCCTGAAACAAGTTCAGGGTGACAAGTTTTTGGTGCAAAATAGTGCAAAAATTGGGACAAAAGTGCAAGAATAGTCCGGCAAATCTCTACACTATAAATCTGCCTCTATTACCCTAAACATCGGCACTATTACGATAAAACTCCCATCACAACTGTCCTGAAAACTTATAATTGCATCACATAATAAAAGAGAGGTTAAGGGAAAACCCTTACCTCTCTTTTATGGTGGGCCGCAGTGGACTGTCTTGACCTGTTCGCATTAAACGTGTCTTCGGTTTTTCTTTTCAGAAACTCCGTTTCTTCCAAAGAAAAGTGTAATTTAACATACATAACAAGATGGAATTAACTATGAGATTGAGATGTAAAAATATAGTAAAAATGGCTAATATTATATATCATCACTTTTTGCTATAATAACTTATTATTGTAAAATGTAAGTAGGGATTTGTGAAAAAGATACATCAATATATTAATAATCTACAAAATGGAGTTAGCAACAATTTATCAGAAGATAATATTGATATTATTTATAATGAAATGTTAGCTATTATCAAATCTAAAAATTATAAATCTTTGGTTGATTTAATAACTAAAGAGAATTTTTATTCTGTAGCTATAGATATACATTTTGATTTTTTAGACAAAGAAAAATGCGATGATTTTTTAAGTAAATTATGGTATGAGAAAATGTTATCATTACCATTAGACGAACGGTCAGAATTTTTATTAAAAATAACCGATAAAAATGTTAATACATTTGGCATTTTGATAATTTTCGAAAAATTTATGTATAACAAATTTGAATTATCTTCAGAATTTTTTACTCAATGGTTTATTGAAATTGCTAAATTTGTAAAAAATGATATGGCAAATTTTAAATTCTATAACGGAATTGCTCCTTTTACAGAAAACAATCCAGACATAGCACTCGACATTTTAAACAAATTGATTGATCATTCAAATTTAGAAATAACCAATGACATAGCATCTATAATATTAGGGACATTACGCTATATAAAACCTGAATGCGTTAGCATAATCGAACAACTCCTTAAAACGTCAAATAAAATCGAAAAAATAAAATTATATTACATGTCGTTTTTATCAACATTTTATAGAAAAGATTTAACTTGCACAGAATTACAAATTATATTAGATCAGATAATTAATACCGAGAATATAGAAATTCAATATATTGCATTTTTACTAGGATATAAATTATCTTTATATAATAAAAATGAAAAAATATTAAACTTTATTTTCAATTGGTATATTAAAAATACTAACATAGAGTTATCAGAACAAACAAAATATTACTGTATTTTATTTGTTGAACATTTTATGCAAAAAAATAAAAATATAAGTGGTATTGATAAGATTTTATCAAATATTAAAAATATTAGTGAAAACAGCAAAGGAACAATTCATAAATTGTATCTTTTATTAAATAATATTCTACAACATTATCCCAAAAAGTTTAAAAAATTTTTCAGAACTGTACTAGCTAATAATGATATTAGTATTGTACAAGAAGATTACTTTCTAAATAACATTATAAAAAGTTTAGATAAAAATTTTTATACAGAACTTTTCTTTTCAAGTAATTATAATGAACGTATTTTTGCACAAAAAATATATATACAAAATACTCAAAGTATTTCATTGAACAAGTCATTAATGATGAAAATAAATGATACTATTCTAGAATTAATAATAAAAGAACTTCTTCTTTCTATATATGACGGCAATACTTTTGCAAAGTTAATTATCGACATAAACTCAAGAATTGATACTATTAAAAATAAAAATTTATTAGACTTTTTGGAAGAAGAGATAATATACCAATGTATAAACTATAGAGAAGGTTGTTTTAATACATTAAATAATAATAAAAAGAATGCTACATTTGTTAAGAAGTGTTTAACAAAAATTGTCAATCATTTTAATATTATAGATAATTTTAAAGACTCTCCATCTTTAAATTTTAATTTTGCCGACAGTAGGTCAGCTATTTTAAAAGGAATAATTAAACAAAATAAAGAAGTGCAAGATCAAGTAAAAGACAAA
>Ga0265301_10004867_pt1 | contig 13394 bp, 8 predicted proteins | sample AusTroGonzalo_MG_2_FD_193488 | JGI IMG/M metagenome (GOLD analysis project Ga0265301, IMG submission 193488) | Bovine rumen microbial communities from tropical cattle in Woodstock, Queensland, Australia - Gonzalo_04 | ecosystem: Host-associated > Mammals > Digestive system > Stomach > Rumen ...
ATTCGGCAGCAGGTGGCGCCGGATAATCCGCCATTTGGAGGCGCCCAGAGCGACGGCCGCGGTCACATATTCCTGCTTTTTCAGCTGAAGAACCTGGCCGCGGACGATCCGCGCCATGGTAACCCAGTACAGCAGCGCAAACGTGATAAAGATGCTGACGATTCCGGAACCCAGATCCCCGAGCGCGCCGATGAAGCCGGTTTTGTTCGCGTCAAACCAGGCCTGTAACGGATCCTTCAGCACAACCTGCAGCAACAGCACAATCAGCACCTCGGGAATGGAATAAATCAGTTCCACAAGCCGCATCATGATAAAGTCCGTTGTTCCTCCGGCCAGGCCGGAAATCGATCCGTAAATGGAGCCGATCACCAGCACAATCAGTGCCGCTGCGATACCGATGATGATGGACACCCTGGCGCCGAACATCGTCCGGGCCATCAGGTCACGTCCGGCCGAATCTGTTCCGAACACATGCGGGAACACGCTTTTGACCATTTTGATCTCCGTCGCGCCTTCTGCCGGTGTGTCCGTTGTTTCAATCGGGGTGCCGTTGTTCCATGTACCGTCTTCGTTCACGTCTTTCATTTTGACCACGGAAAGCGGCGTCTCGCTGTCCTTGACGTAGACCAGGATCGCTTTCTCAATTGCTTTGGCAACGTTGAAAGCATAGGTCTTTCCGTCAACAGCGATGTAGTAGTCGCCTTTCCGGATCGCTGTCAGGCTGCCGGCCTGAAGCGTCGTCGCATAAAATCCGTCGCAGTGTTTTCCCACATTCTGGACCAGCTGCTCTTCCTTGGAATATTCATACGGAGCCAGCTTCTGCGCCGTCCGGTACTGCTGCGCGTAGTCATACGGGATCAGCGCCGGTCCGAGGAAGGCAAACAGCAGGATCACGATAAAGATAAACAGTGCAACCATGGAAACCGTGTTCGCGCGGAAACGGCGGCCGGCATCCCGCCAGTAGGAGATACTCTTATGCTTTTCGACGACGGACTCCTTTTCATCCGACGTAGCCCGTTCAAAATCGCTGTCCTGTAGCTGGAAGGCCTTTTCAATCGGTTCCGGATCCACCATGAAAGGACTGATTTTCGCAAACTTCTCTGTCATGCTCAGTCCCCCTTCGTCGTCAGCGTGATCCGGGGATCCACCAACCGGTAAACCAGATCCACCACGAGGTTCATAACGATGACCAGCGCGGACAGGATCACGGTCGTTGCCATGATTACGGTATAGTCGCGGTTCAGAACGCTCTGTACAAAATACCGGCCGAGTCCCGGAATCTGGAATGTGGATTCAACCACAAAACTGCCGGTAATGATGCCCGCGGTCACGGGTCCGAGATATGTGACCACCGGGATCAGGGAATTGCGAAGGGCGTGTTTCAGGACCAGTTTGCTTGTTTTGACGCCTTTGGCCCGTGCGGTACGGATATAGTCCTGGTTGATCGCGTCGAGCATACTGGTTCTCGTCAGTTTTGCCACATAACAGGTATAGTAGGCTGACAGGCTGATCACCGGCATAATGTAACTCTTGAAATCAGGCAGCGTATTGCTCTTCACAGGCAGCCACCCCAACTGCACCGCGAAGAAAACCAGCATCAGTGTGGCCAGCACAAATGTCGGGATCGCAACCCCGACGGTCGTCACCACCCTCAGGAACCCGTCGAGCCATGAGCCGCGCTTGTATGCCGCAATACAGCCCAACGGGATCCCAACCAGCACAGCAAGCGCTAATGCCAGAAGGCCCAGCTTAATCGACAGCTCAAATTTTCCCTGCCCGAAAATAATCTTCGAAACCTCGGTCCCTTCCTGCATCTTCAGGGAAACGCCGAGATCCCCATGGAGATAGTTCACCACATAATTCTTGAACTGTACCAGCAGCGGCTGGTCCAGGCCGTATTTCTTGTTGGCCAGTTCAATCATCTGCGGCGTTGATTTTTCCGTCAGAAAGGGACTTCCCGGGATAGCGTTCATCAGAAAGAACGTAATTGCCATGATAATCAGCAACGTTCCCAGGGCGCCCAGAACCCGTTTCAGGATATAAGAAACCAATCAGAACACTCCTTATCCGTGTCGTGTGAGAAATTATTATATCATAAGCCACCTCCTTCATGAATAACAGAAACCAAAAAACATAAAAAAAACAGAAGAACAAAAAAAGACCATAACCACAAGGGGCTGCCCGATCGGACAGCCCCTCTTTCTGTGCATTTCTTTACGTTTCAGTCTTACTCTCCTGCCCAGCCGGCCTCAATCATGGGTGCCGGGCCTTCGGGATAATCCGTATGTCCGATGGACATCACCAGCCCGTCCTTGAACTGGATCAACGTGTTGTACTGCTTCAGCTCGCCGTTCAGTTCGCCGCTCCGCAGCAGGTTCACAAAGGACTCCCAGTCATAGGTCTTCACTTCGTCGTCCCCGCCGGCCCAGAAGAATGCGAACGCGTTGGGCAGCGGCAGCATAACCTTTTCCGTGCCGATCTTCGTGCTGGGCACCCAGTCGTTTATCAGCAGCGTCAGGTAATTGTCCGTCGCTTTTTTGAAGACAATGTACCCGTCGAACTCTTCTTTCACCCGCAGTTCCCGGGCGCCGTCCTGCTCCGGCAGAAGGGCATCCACTGTATACACGGTCCCGTTCACCGTCACCTTGTCGCCTTCCTGCAGAGCGTAGACTTCTTCGATCGGATAAGTATCCGCGAAGTAGATCTCCGCCGTAAAGTATCCGCCGGCGTCAATCTTGTCTGTATCGGTGATCCTAACGCTGTACTGGCCGTCTTCCTTGTTCACCGTCAGCCAGGAAAGGTCCATGGGTTCCACAGTTTTCCCGGTCGCCTGTTTGGGTTCCTCGACGGTTGCCGCGGCAGTGTCGGTTTCCTGATAATACTGAACCGCCGTTTCCAGCGTCTCCATGGTAATGTCCTCGTACCCTTCGTAGAACTTGGCGGTGTATTCCACATCGCCCGCGTCGCGGATCTCGATCACGTTGATCTGGGTCACTTTGGTCCCCTGCAGTACATAGTAGTATCTCGCGCCCAGCAGGGTCTTGCCACCGATTTCCATTTCCTTCGCGGGGTTCATGCCCTGGCTGTCTTTGCCGTATTTGTCCTCCAGGTACTCTCTCACCACGTTGTTCAGGTAGTCCTGCGGATTACTGAACTTGTATTCCAGCGGCCTGCGAAACACCTGCACATAGGGAATGCCGCCTTCACCCTTGGTGTAGATCCTCAGTCCCGTGTCCTCTGTATATCCGGCAACCGTGCCGGCCGGAGCCTTGGTGGTGAACTGCATATCCTTGCAGGTCACGTCGGTCAGTTCCGCCGCCAGGGCGGTCAGCGCCGTACAGGCCAGCGCAAGCATCAGGATGATAGCAATCAGTTTCTTCATGGTTTGTTTCCTCTCTTTCGTTTATTTTGTTTCTTTCCTTCAACGCGTATCCCGCGTTTTGTTTCCTTTCATCCTGTCAGACGCATCTTTCCGAAAAAAGTTCCCGACTTTTTTAATTATCCGCCAGATTATACCCGTTCTTCATCCTCTCACTCGCGGTCTGCAGCACCTTGTTCAGCGTGGAGATCGTCTCCTCCTTCGCCATGGCGCTCAAATTCTCGTTCGCTTCCTCCGTCAGGGAGAAATCCCCGCTCTCTGTCATCTTCCTGTCGTATTCGCGGATGATCTCCCGTCCCTTCGTGGCCACCGCCATCTGGTACCGTTCAATGTTCTGAATCGACCCGGCATAGCAGGAATCCGCCAGCGCGCCGATCAGCCGGCTGCCCCAGTAGTAGTTTTCCGTGCTGGTGTCGCACGTAATCCTGCTCAGATAGTCCGGAACCCGGCTCACCGCCGTGTAGAACGGCAGGAACGCACCGAACGTCGTCGACCCGAAGCAGATCCACTCGATGCCTTTGAGATTTTCCGGCACGTCCGGCCGGATCTGGCAGATCGTCGTCACCCCGGTGCGGTTGATGCCGATGGAACGGTACATGCCCCGCTTCCCCGTCTCCCGGTTGGTGTAGGGATCGTAGTCCGTGCCCTGGTAGTGCCCGGACAGCATATACTGCACATCCTCCGCCGCCACCTTCCGGTCCGGCTGCAGACTCCAGGGAATGTTGTCGCTTTCCGGGGTGAATTCCGCATCCGGCCCCTCCCACCGGTGGCTTTCCGGCGTCAGGTACCGGCCCATGAACCAGGCCCGGGGCGTGTTGTAGATGTGGTCCATATCCCGGCGGCTGCCGAAAACATACCGCGGGTTGAATTTCCCGTCCCGGTTCAGGTCCAGCCGGTTGTCCCGGATAAACTCCCGCAGGTCCGCGGAACACAGGTGTGCCTCCTGCTTCCCGAAGGCATCCTCCAGGTCAAACTCGTCCATGCCGAACTGGTTCGGGTTGATGACCACCCGGTCCTCCGGAACCTTCCGGGCCATCCAGTGATGCCCGCCGATCGTCTCCAGCCACCATACCTCGTTCTCGTCGTTGAAGGCGATCCCGTTCATTTCGTACGTACCGTAGGTCTCCAGCAGTTTCGCCAGCCGCAGCACGCCCTCCCGCGCCGTGCGCGCATAGGGCAGCACCAGCAGCACGATGTCTTCCTCCCCGATGCCGCCGGGCACGTCTTTCTCCCGCCGGGTCTTCGCCTTTTTGTATTCGACCAGCGGATCCGCCGCCAGCACCCGCGGGTTGGAAGTAATCGTCTCCGTGGCCGTCATGCCGACGTTCGCCTCATTGATGCCGGTCGCCGCCCATACGCCGGCCTTCGGGTCCACGTTCGGGCACGCGGTATACCGCATCGGTTTCTCCGTCAGTTCGATTTCCAGGTGTGAAATCTTCGTCTTGTATTTCTTCGGCTGATCCTTCGGGTTGACCACCGTCAGCCTTTTCACGTCGAAGTGTCCGTCCTCCGTCCGGGCGACCATCGTGGATCCGTCATTGCTGGCCATTTTACCGACCAGGATTGTCGTGCAGGACATCGTTTTTCCCCTTCCTTTTTTCTTTCATCATAGCAGGTTTTTCATCTTCCCGCCCCGGCGTCCGCCTCCGCGATGCCGGCCAGGATTCCGGCCAGCAGGTTGAATGTCTTGGGAATCGTGCGCAGGTAAAGCATCTCGCTTGTGGAATGGACATTCTCCAGGTCCGGACCGATGCTGACCATGTCCAGCCCGGGGTTCATCACCGCGAAAGTCCCGCACTCCAGCGTGGCGTGCAGGGCCTCCACCTTGATGTCGCTGCCGTTCTGCTCCTGATATACTTTCTCCGTCAACGGCAGCAGCACGCTGTCCGGATTATACGGCCACGCATCGCCGCTCGGGAGATATTCCGCACTCAGCCCGTTTTCCTCAATGACCTTCCTGTCAATCGCCAGGATCTCTTCCGTCTTTTCGGCGTTGGAACTCCGCTCGTAGCAGCATGCCGTCAGCCCCTCCGGCGTCAGTTTGAGAATCCCCAGGTTTGAGGAACTCTCCACCAGTCCCTCGATCTCTTCCGACATCGTGTACACACCGTTGACCAGGCCGTCCAGCAGCGCGCGGGTTTTCCCCGCCTCCTCGCCAGTGACCACCGCGTCCGGCGTTGTGTCCGCCGCCGCGGCCACGATTTCCAGCCCCGGCTCCGTCTCCCCGGCGCTCTCTTTCCACGCGGCTTCCTGTTCTTCCGCGACGGATACCGCCTTTTCCAGATCTTCCGCTTTGATCACCAGCATCGCCGCCGCCTTTGACGGAATCGCGTTGCTCGCCGTCCCGCCCTCCATGGAGGCAATTTCATAGGCAATCCCTTCCTTTGTCAGTGCCTCCAGCACGGAGTCAAGCACATAGATCGCGTTCAGCCTGCCTTTGTTGATGTCGACCCCGGAATGCCCGCCTGCCAGGCCGGATACCGTTACCGTCACCGCCAGGTCTCCTTCCGGCGCTTTTCCGTATTCCCCGGAATCGGAGATATCGATCTGCACGCCGCCGGCTGTGGATACGGTCACGGAGTCGGAAACCTCGCTGTCGACGTTGATCAGATACTTCAGGTCCGCCACCGTCGCCGGGTCGATATTCATAATGCCCGTCATCCCGTCTTCTTCGTCCACCGTGATGATCACGCGCAGCGGTCCGTGCGGGGCAAGGCCCTGCACCATGCTCATGATGATCGCGCAGCCGATTCCGTCGTCCGCTCCGAGGGAGGTCCCCTCCGCCGTCATGGTGGCGTTTTCGTAGTCCACCGCAACCCTGATCGGATCGTTTTCGGGGTCGTAGTCCGGGCTGTCGCCGACGCACACCATGTCCATATGACCCTGAAGGCCCACCCGGGGGTAATCCTCATATCCTTCCGTCGCCGGCACGTCGAAAACCACGTTCAGCACCTTGTCCTGCACCGGTTCCAGGCCCATTTCCTTTGCCCAGCCGACCAGGAACGCACTGACCTTTTCCTCGTGGTGCGAGGGCCTCGGAACCCCCGCCAGTGCCACAAAGTTCTCAATCACATGGGTTGCAACGGCAAGCTCTTCTTCTGTCAGCTTTCTGTTTTTAATATCGTCCGCGGAGGAATCCGTCCCTTCGGCGCAGGCTCCCGTCACCCCCAGGCTCACTGCAAGCAGAATCGCCAGGAAAACACACATTGTTTTTCTCATGGTATAATCTCCTTTCAACAATACAGACATTATATCATTTTTCCCTCTTCTTGTCATGAAAAGCAAAACATGCTATATTGCAGAAAAAGCCATAAAGAAAAACCGCAAAGGCATAACAAGGAGAAACCATGATTACAAACGATAAGGGAATTGTAGATTTAAAGCATCAGATCCTGGAGAAAGTCTGCCGCCTGGCCTGGGAGGATCAGCTGTCGTCCGAAAACTGCGAGCACCTGATCCACTCCATCATTCCGGGCCCGAAGCCGAATTACCGCTGCTGTATCTATAAGGAGCGCGAAATTGTCCGGGGGCGCATCCGCCTCGCCCTGGGGCAGCACCCGGATGCCGGCAGTTCCTCCCGCAATGTGGTCGCCGTCATTCCCGCCGCCTGCGATGACTGCCCGATCCAGGAATACCTGGTCACGGATATCTGCCGCTTCTGCCTCGGCAAGGCCTGCCTGAATTCCTGCCGTTTCGATGCCATTGCCCCCGGCGATACCCGCATGCGCATCGACCCCGTCAAATGCAAATCCTGCGGCCTGTGTGCCAAATCCTGTCCCTACGGCGCCATCGTGCATATGGAGCGCCCCTGCAAAAAAGCCTGCCCCGTCGACGCCATCACCTATGCCGATAACGGCATCTGCATGATCGACGACGAAAAATGCGTCCATTGCGGCCATTGTATCCATAACTGCCCCTTCGGCGCCATCGGGTCCAGGATCTATGCCGTCAATGTCATTCAGGCGATCCGGCGCGGAAAGCGCGTCATCGCCATGTGCGCCCCCGCCACGGAGGGCCAGTTCGGCAGGGAGATCTCCATGGCTTCCCTCCGTTCCGGCCTCAAAAAGCTGGGCTTTGCCGACATGGTGGAGGTCGGTCTCGGCGGCGATATGACTGCCGCCTATGAAGCCCTGGAATGGATCGAAGCCCGACGCGAGGGCCGGAAGATGACCACCTCCTGCTGTCCGGCTTTCATCTCCATGCTCCGCCATCATTTCCCCGAAGAATATGAGAAGTACAAGTCCAACACCGTCAGCCCCATGGTCGCCGTTTCCCGCTATCTGAAGTATCTGGATCCGGAATGCGTCACGGTCTTCATCGGGCCCTGCATCGCCAAAAAAGGCGAAACCCTGAACGAGTTCATTGCGGATCGTCCGGATTTCGCCCTGACCTACGGGGAAATAGTCGCCATGCTGGATTCCCGGAATATTGCCCTCAAGCCGGTGGAGGAAACCTATCAGGAATCCTCTCTATTCGGCAAGCAGTTTGCCGGCAGCGGCGGCGTTGCCGCGGCTGTTTTGCAGGCCATGAAAGAGATGGGGGAAGATACCTCGGATATTCGTCTCATGCAGTGTTCCGGCGGGGAGGAATGCCGCAAAGCCATGCTCCTTCTCAAATCAGGAAAACTAGACGCAGATTTCGTGGAAGGAATGATGTGCCCGGGCGGCTGTGTCGGCGGCCCCTCCAAGCATCAGGCGGAAGCGGAAGTCCTGCGGAACAGGAAAGAACTCCTCAGCCGTGCGGACAGCCGGGAAATCCTGGAAAACCTGGCCGACTATCCGATGGATCAGTTTTCCATGTTCCGGGACGGCCATATAGATCCCTCCGTTTCCGTCCACAGGCCTTCCTCCCGCTGATCCTGTCCCCAACGGGCCGTCACAGAGAAGGAGTCGAACAGACAGGGAACCGGAACTCAAAAGCAACATTGTCAATTTCAAACGAATAGTCCCGGGGTTTTTCCGTGGTGCTGCCGTCCCCGGTGTATGCCTCCAGATAAGGATCCCAGCCGGTGATTACGAGCACCGCCCTGTGCCCCGGCTCGAAAGTATGCACCGTGGGATTGAGATAGATCGTGTAGTCGTAGTATTCTCCCGCTGTCACCGGGTTCTCGTGTTTTGTGTAATCCCGGCCGTTATATCCGCCGCCGTAGTTCTGCAGGTCGGTAAACCCGTAGGTGACGAGCTTGGCGGTAGCACTGCTTTGCACCAGTTCCTTGATCTTCGTCCGGGACGCCCTGTCGCCTGTTTCGATCTCGCCGATTGTTTTTTTTGGCACCCGGTCTCCCAGCCTTGTCTTGGTGAGATAAGCCTTGAATCCCGTTTCTCCGTCGATGGTGTCGATCAGCGCGGCGGACACCATCATAGCGTCTTTGTCCGCGTCCGGCGTGGACATCCTGAGATGGACCTCGGGGATGCCGTACATCGTGCATCTCTCAGGAATCTCAAAAATGTAGGTCGCGCAGGTGCCTTCCGGCAGGGAAAGATAGTAGCTGTCCCGCAGCAGTGCTCTGCCGAAATCGTCGGTTCCCTGGAGATACGCGTCGCAGTATTCCTGGATGCCGGCCGTGTCCACATGGGAAACGCTGTCCGGGTTGAGCGTTTTGTCATACGCGAAGGTTTCAGACTCAAATTCTTCCCAGCTGTCATAGGTTCTGAACGAGCCATCCACGTTGCTCTGCACGGTGACGGCCTTCATGTTTTCGATGCCGTTGTCCACACCGTACAGGTAGTGTGACAGCCATTTGTTCACCGTTTCTTCCCACAGCTCGCCGTCTATGATCATATTGAAAAGAACGGTATGTCCGTCCTGATGCAGCACAAGCTTCCAGGGCTGTCCCGCTTTGGCGAAGGCCCGCACCATCAGGTCGGACTGCTTGGTCGTGACGTTGAAATCGTTCAGGCCGTGTACGATCAGCGCCGAACAGTTGATCCGGGACGAGTCGAGCGAATAGTCCCGCTCCGCCCAGAATTCGTCGTAATTGCCGTTCGTGACCAGCTGGTCCTGCGAAAGCTGCCACAGGAGGGACGCGTAGTCGTCGTTGATAACGGTCCAGTCGTCGTCCAGGTACGCGGCGCCGCTGTTGTAGGAAGCGAGGTCGTTCACATAGGCCGCGCTCTGCAGGCGCGGCTGACCCTGGGAATTGGTATAGTCGTACCATGAGGCAATTCCCGCATAGGGGATGATCGTCTTCAGCCCTTTAACGCCGGTGGTCGCCACCTCAAAGGGGAGCGTTCCGCCGTAGGAGCAGCCCGTCATGGCCACGTTTCCGTTGGACCATTCCGCCTTGATCTCTATATTGTTGTAGGGATCGGTGTAAGCAGTCCTGTCCCCTGTGAGCCATTCCACAACGCATTTATGCGCGTCACGCTCGAGGCCGAGGCCGCACAGCTCGTAGCCCTCGGAGCCGTAGGTGCCGATGCCTCCGGCTTCCACAACGGCAAAATCCCGTACAAGATAATAATCATACTCCTTAGCATAGGCATATCCGTCGAGATTGGAGAAGGGAACCTTGTAATTCCAGCATTCGGGGTCTGCCGCCTCCGCCGCTTCCAGCGTCGACACACATCCGACCGGAGTCCGCTTTTCTCCCGGTTCATAGAGACGGCTGTAATCGAAGGGAACCGGATTCATCCAAATGGTGCTGTTCATCTCGTCCTCATCCACTGTGCCCGCGCCGTAGGGGGTCGGGTCGTAGATCGTCGCCGCCTTGAAGGCGCCTTCCGCCGCGGGACGCGGAACCTGTACCAGCGCCTCCACCAGATCCGCCATCCCGTCGGAATCGGTATCATAGTCCGTTTCAATATATACGCAGAAACGGAGGATATCGCTGCCCTCATTGGTGTAATCCGATTCCCGCAGATTCGTATAGGTGAGAACCGGCTGCGCCATGCCATCCTCAAAAACCGGTGTTTTCCCGGCTTCTGTCGCGGCAAAAGCCGGGAAGATTCCCATTGTCAGGCACAGGCAGATGCAGAGGAACAGGCAGATTCTCTGTCCTTTTTTTCTTCCGTTCAACATTTAGACACCTCATATCTTAACGTTCCCGCTGTTTTATTTCCATGTAAACTCCGGGTAATCCCCGTAACCGCTTAAAGTGAAATCGGTCGCATAGTCCGTATTGGCCCAAGGCAAATTCATATAGTCATTATTCCAGCCGAAGAACCAGATCTGATAACCCACTCTGTTGACTTCATATTTATTTGTATCGATTGAGAGCGTCGCCTTTCCGTCTCTCGACTTGCTGTCGGAATAGATCCATTTGAAATCCTGTTTTGCTTTATCCCAGACTTCTACTTCCAGTCTTGCCACATACCATCCGTTCTGATGGAATGTAAACGTCGTAGTCTTGCTGTTGTCCTGATCCTCTGTATCCGCTACGGAAACCGTTTCGGGAGCGGAAGACCTGGTGACGCCGTCCCATCGTCCATTTGCGTCAACATAATATTTCTGATCAATATAGGCATCGGCATACATCTTTCCGGAAGCGTCAAAATAATACCATGCTCCGTCGATCTTCTGCCACCCGGTTGCCGCAGCTCCGTTCCGGTCCAGATAGTACCAGGTCCCTTCGTCATTGATCCACCCGGTATCCATTTTTCCGCTGCTGTTGAAATGATACCAGCTGCCGATCTTCTGCCATCCGGTCACCATAGCTCCATTCTGTTCCAGATAATACCAGGATGCTCCGTCCTTGATCCACCCGGTTACCATGGCACCATTGGGGTTCAGATAGTACCAGGTCTCTCCGTCTTTGACCCAGCCGGTTGCCATGGCTCCTGTTTCTTCCAGATAGTACCAGGTTCCTCCGTCATTGATCCAGCCAGTCTCCATTTTTCCGCTGCTGTTGAAATGATACCAGCACCCGCCGATCTTCTGCCACCCGGTCACCATGTAGCCGCCGTTGTCGAAGTAATACCACCCGTCGCTTTCCTGGATCCATGTATTCCTGGCATAGCCGCCGTTTTCATAAGAATACCACCATCTGCCCCCGTCTTGCTCCCATCCGGCCCATGCTATGCTCCCTGGCAGAATGGTAAACAGCAGGATCAGGGAAATCACTTTGACGAACCATTTTCTTGTTTTCATAGATCAAGGCTCCTTTCTGTCACTTGCCGGTTTTTATAATGATATGAATATTGTATTGAAATTACTTGAATTATGCAATACAATTCCCTCCCCGCGTACTCAGCTTTCCCTGATCATCCAGAAGCACGGCGGCACCTGGTAGTCCAGGCTGAATCCGGGCCTGGTTTCCCGTATTCTGAATCCCTTTCCCTGGAAAAAGGAAATTGCCCCTGCGTTGTCAGATAGGACAAACAGTTGATAAGGCCCTTTCTCTTCCACCATAAACATCTCCATCAGCTGGCTGCCGATATGCTTCCTTTGCAGCTCCTTTTTCACGCTGATCCGCACCATGGTAGTCATATTTGCCTTCGCTTCCGCAAACAGGTTGAAGTATTCCATCACAACCCTGTCAATATGTTCTGATTTTCCCCCGCACTTTTCATAGATCTTTTTGTCCCATTGCAGCGGACCCCGCATCCACAGGAGAACACCGGCTACTTTGGCTCCGTCCATGGCAACAAACAAATTCTCGTTTTTGAACATCTGATCCCCGGCGCGTATCATTTTGGGAATGATGTTCACGGCCTCCTGTCTGGAGTGAAACATGGCAGGATAAATAAACAGATCGGTATCATAAATCAGCCCGGCCGTCTCTTTCAGTTGTGCGTCGGAAAGAGGCTTTTCAACTCTTCGGTAGGTGATGTCTTTCATTTGATTTCCCGCCATATTTGCTCATTTCTCCTTATATCTGTCAGCAATTCATTATCCTTCTGCTGAAAGGCGCTGTCAATGGTTTTGCGCAAAAGATTACTTACCTGCCTTTGTCAGTCACACAAAACTGTCTTTCAAAAGATTCATTTTCACTCCTGACTTCCGCTCCTTGCATTTGTCATATCCATCCTCTCACCTGTATGGTATAATAGTCTACAGGATCACTTTTGTTTTTTCGTTCTATCACTGCGCAGGAGGAAAACAATGCCGGAATATTATGAACCGATTCTGAATTTGTCTGATCCTGAACATCATAATACCATGGGTGCAATCCTGACACTCCGGGATCCCGTAGACGGGGATATCCTCCGATACGCCGTGGAAGAAATGAGGACGCGTTTCCCGTACTTTTACATAAAACCGGCATACAGGGGGAACGACCTGGTCACCGTGCCGAATGATCTGCCCATGCCGATCCGGAATACCTGGGAACCGATCCGTTTTCATTCTGAAGCATCCAACTTCCATCTCGGGGCCTGGAAATACGAAGGTCGTCGGCTGGCCTTTGAGATCCCCCATTCCCTGACCGACGGAGCGGGATTAATGCCCTATATAAAAAGTACCCTGTTCCTGTATCTGTCAAAAGCAACCGGGAAAGCTTTTGATCCGGCCGGATTCTGCCTGCCGGGGGATGTGATTCCGGAATCCGAAACGGGAAATCCGTTCCGGAACCTGAATGTAGACAGTATAAAAGCTCCCTTGTACAAAAAGAAACCAATCCCCGATTTCTTTCGGTTACTTGACGCAGGAGATACAGACAAAACGGTTTTTTTTATGAAGTTCTCTGAAGCGGAGATCATACAGTACTGCAGGGACTATGACGGCAGCCCGAATGTGCTGCTGTCCGTCTTGCTGGCAAAAGCAGCCAGACGCCTGGATCCGAAAAGCAAAAAACCTGTTACCGTATCCGTATGCATCGATCACAAGGCAATGCTGGGAGTCCCTCATAATTATCATATGTTTGTGGGCGAAGCCCTCCTTGATTTTCCGAAGGAACGGGATATGGAAGATTTCACCAAAGTAAATACAATTGCCCGTGGACAGCTGATGCTGCAGGCCCAGCCGGAGAATTCTCTCTGGGAAATCAAGCAGATGAAGCAGATGCTGCCTCCTCCGTCCCCGGATATCGCGCAGGCAAGTATTTGCGTATCCTATGTCAGCAGCGGAGACTTCGGGCCGC
>Ga0265301_10004871_pt1 | contig 13382 bp, 17 predicted proteins | sample AusTroGonzalo_MG_2_FD_193488 | JGI IMG/M metagenome (GOLD analysis project Ga0265301, IMG submission 193488) | Bovine rumen microbial communities from tropical cattle in Woodstock, Queensland, Australia - Gonzalo_04 | ecosystem: Host-associated > Mammals > Digestive system > Stomach > Rumen ...
AATCTCTTGTTGTCAACATAGAGATTATAGACTTCCCTGTCTTTCAGTTCGCCTTTGCCCAGACATATCAGATGATTGACTCCGATGGTCTCGGTCTTCATCTGGTAGTTCAGACGCATGTCAGACGAAAACACGACATCATACGAATAGTCCACGATCGGAACCGCTGACACTACCACAGCATTGTTCGCCGGATGATATTCCAGGTGCAGACGATACCCGACTGACTTCAGCATCTTTGAGAGCCCGGCTTCCAGAGTGCAATAGCGGTCATACTGGAAGTTGCTCACAGAAACGCCCGTGTCTTCCGACGACCCAACAAAAAGCCCCGGAAGAGCTGTCTTCACCCTTGCGGATATTACGGCGTTCAGCTCCCCGGAGTCTGTTGCATAGTCATCACCAGACTCTGGCTCAATTATTTTCTTTGTCATCATCCCCCGCCATGTATAGCCACCGACGGCGATGGTGTCCTGTGCGGTGTTGGTCTCCACCAGTCCGATGATGCCGCCGTACTCCGTGCCGGGGAGGTAAATCCGTCCCTTTGCCGGGAATGGCGAATATTCAGACCGGAGCATGGTCACAAGGAAAGAGTTGTCTTCCTTGCCGACCTCGAAGTCCGCATCTCGGAACAACACAACGCCCAGCTCAGTGCCGGAAGATGTTGAATAGATAAGTTCGTTGTCCATATGTGCAATATTCCATCTGTGTTAAAGTTCCTTTTTACTCAGTTAAGTAAAATTTTTTCGGGTTTTCTTTACGTTAGTTAGCTTCAGTCCACCCGTAAACTGACGGCTCCCAGACATTTCCGTCAACGTCAGAAATCCAATGCTTGCCGAGATGGGAAACCTTTGCCCCCTTAGCGTATGCGTCAGTCGAGCCGACAGGCTGAATCCATTCGGGCCATTCGATAGATGGGTCATCTACTCGCACCCAGAGGGACGGAGAAACATCTGGTGTCCATGTCGCTTGGCTTGTGTGAGCGGTAAGGCATTTATAGAGTGTGCCGTCATAACGGATTCTTTCGTCAACCACATAGTCCGTATCCGTTGCCCATTCGGCGAAAAGTTCCACCGCTTGCAGAGCGTCCTTGTCGGACAGGCTTGCGGATGCTTTGTGCATCATTTCTTTAATTTTAAGTGCGTGTTCTCGTTTCATGATGCACCCCCGAAGATAATGTCAACGATTTCCTCTGGTTCAAGGTCTGGTTCTGGCTGTGGCTCTTTTTCATAGGATTCCCATGTCAAATCGGTTCTGAGTCTGTAGCCAGTCGATTCTGTATCTTCTGGCTTGGCAAGAATCGCCGACATAATAATATCGTACTCTCCCCCTGTTATTTCGATGCCATCAAGTCCCGTTCCAATGCCCTTGATATATCCGTTTTTTATAACCTTGTAGTATCTCATTTACCATGCCCCCCATACATATGTCGTGCCGGGCTTTGGCGGTTTTTTTACGCCGCCCACATTTGCCCAATTCACTGTAAACGTATCACTCGAGTAAGAAGGAGTCGGCGCATTTGATGCCCCAGCAAGACTTGTACCTGCATTATTTGTTTGGCAACCATAACTCATCCCGGCTTTGCCAAAGAACGAAAGCAACATAGGCGTACTCCCAAGGGTTTCCGCATTCTGTACCCCAAAAGCGATATATGTACACCCCGGAGCATAAAAAGTAAATGTAAGGTCTGACGCATCTGCCGGTGTAAATGTGCCATTGTAACCACTACCGCCACCCCCACCGCTCACATTTACTGTCAAGCTGTTTATCAGAGTCGTGTCATATGTGTCGTTAACAGTAACAGTATCCGATGTCTGTGCCACAAGCGCACCACTTGAAACAACCTTGCCCTCATCGGCGGCTGAATAGGAATTAGGGACGGCAACATTGACAGCGGCATAACCGATAACGTCCTGTCCGTTTCCATTGGCTGTGATGTTCTTTGTCCCAGAATCAACCGCCGAAGCCGGAACGGCAACTGTTACAGACGAGTATCCGTCAGCCGAATCCGAAGAAGCGTTGTATGTACCGTTTGCGGAGATATTCTTGGTTATGAGAGTAGAACCACCACCACCAGAAGTCACATCGACTATCGTGATGTCATCCTCAAGATACTTGCCCTCAGTGAGCAGTGTTTTCGTCTGGTTCTCAGCCGTGGCAATCGTACTGCCCTTATATGTAACAGTCGTACTCATGACACACCCCCCGAATAAAGCGGAAGCTGTAAGGTGAATACAGCCGTGTTGTCAGAGTTCTTAAAGGTAATCAGACCGCCCGAATCAATCGAAGCGGACTGTGCAATATTATCATTTAAATCACTTAACGCCGAATAAATAGCCTTGTTCTGCACGGCATTTGTGGAAGTTGGCGACAGCGACCCGTCAATGGTTCCACCGCCTCCACCGCCATCAAAATCAGTCTTCGGCACACGATACGATTTGCCATCCGCGCCAACGACACGGACATAATCGGTATTTGACACGCTCCTTGTCGGAAGCTGTGATTCTGGAATCTTATTAATTGCCATGTTTTTACCTCTCTACCATAAGCTGTGCGCCGTTGCCCGTCAGGCCGGCATATCTATCGTCACCGCCATGCGGTTCGCTACGTTCCTCAAATATCGTCAGGTCAAAGCCAAAAGACCCGCTCCAGTTGATCGTCAGCGTCCCTCCGGGTATTTCCTCAAAGATGGATTCATCCTTATTTCTCTTGTCGAAGATGTTTACTTCCGTTCCGGAGGTTGTGATCTTTTTGATGGTGTTGCTCCGAGAATCAATGATCGCATACTCTCCGGAGAGCAGTGTGTCATAGAACTCATACACATGCCCGTTGATCAGAATGTGCGGTGATGCAACAGGACCGTACACTATCATCTGGAACTCAGAAGCAAACGGGAAATCACGCACCCACAGCGAAGCGCCTGCCGTCGGCGGTGTGTAATCATAATCAAAGTCAAAGTCAAAATCTAAGAACTGAGCAAAAAGCGGTTCAGCGCTCTCCGTGAATGACTTCTTTTCCTCGCGGATCCAGAACGGATAAGGTGCATAGATGTTGACTTCGTTCTCTGTCCAACTCAGCTTATCAGTCGGCTTCGTGTCACTCTCCGTGATGTAGCAGTCAATATAGCACTCGCCCCAGATGATTCGCCCTGGTGTCTTGTTCCTGATGTCATACTCAAAATCCTCGTGAAGCGAATCAAGCAAATCCTTCCGGTCGAAGTAAGACCCCTCCAGGATCAGCGTGGTCGAATACTCTGCCGCGTCCTTGGAAAAGTCCGTGATCCGCAGGCCGTATTTCAACTCCACGCCGACGGGATTCCATCCCCATGTATGGAAGTTCGCGGTTTTGGTCTTGATCTCTTTGCTCTTGAGATCGTACACATTGCCGCTTGATGCAATATACTTCAGCACAATCATGCGATGGCCCCCTGTTCTCTTAATATCCGGCCGAACTCTCTGCCGCTGATCACAATGGTTGTGTCCATATGGTCGAGTGCCGCCGACATAGCTGTGTAGATGTCTTTGGCAAGCTGATCACGGCCGGAAGCAATAGCGATGTCTGAAAGCAGCTGATCACGGCCGTAAACGATCTCACCAGACCCGCCACCGTCACCGAAGCCCTTGCCGGACACGATCGTCGGAGTTGTGAACAAGTACGGATTTTCATAAGCTTTTCTATACCAGTCGATTGATACTGACGGCACAGAAGGCGGGCTCAGAGAAAAACTTCCGCTGATTTTAAAATGTGGCAATTTGATGCTCGGAAGCGACCAAGAGAAATTAAACATTCCCTTGATTTTATTTAACGCATTTTCAACCGTGCTTTTTACGGTATCAAAAGCGCTTGTGAACTTTTCCTTTATTCCGTCAAGCTTACCGCCCAGCAACGTGTTGATCGTATCAAAACCTGTTGTCCAATACTCTTTAATAGCTGTAACGGCGGCCGAAGCCAGACCCTTGATGCCACCACCATGCTCTTCATAAGCCTTCTTGATATTGTCAAGTTTGCCCTGAAGCATTGATTTCATGTTGTCCGTGACATTACCAACAGCGGTCTTAATTCCGTTCCAGGCGTTTGTCACACCTGTCTTGATGTTATTTGCTGTATTGGTGACCACCGTTTTAATGGCGTTCCACGCATTGGTTATAGCGGTCTTGAGAGTGTTAACTGCATGTGAGACATTCGTCTTCAGGTCATTCCAAGCTTTTACAACCTGTTCTTTGACCTTGTTCGCCCAAGCACAAATCGTGTCCCAGTTCTTATAAAGCGCCACGCCGATGGCAATAACCGCCGCGATCGCGACCACTATCAAGCCCATGGGCGACATCAAGAAGCCGATCGCAGAAGTCAGCGCACCGATTCCGCTGATAATTTTACCAACAAGTATGATAACAGGAGCGATGGCCGCCACGATGCCCACGATCTTGAGGATGGTCTCTGTCTGCTCCGGAGTGAGCGCTCTCAGTCGCTCCGTTATTTTTCCGATCAGTTCGGCTGCCTTTTCAAGCGCCGGACCGAGAACGGAAGCAACGTCCGCGCCGATCTGTGCCATCGTGCCGCCAAGCTGTGCTTTGAGCTTCTGGATGGTGTCATCCGTATCAGCAAGTGATCCGATGGTTTCCTCATCAAGAATAAGCCCCATGTCTTCGGCTTCTTGTCCGAAAGCCTTCATGGCCGCGCCACCGTCGTCAATGATTCCGGCAAGGCTGTCAGCAGACTTTCCGAAGAGCTCCATGGCGACCTGATCGCGCTCGGTCTCGTTCTGGATCTTGCCGAGGGCTTCGATGGAATCATAGAAGACGTCTTCCGCGCTCCGGAGCTGACCATTCGCATCTTTGACAGAAACGCCAAGCTTTTCAAAAGTCTTATTGTTGTCGGTCATCTTCGGCTTCATCTTCTTCAGAGCGCCGGTGATGTCCTCGACGGATACGTCAACCAACTCGGAAGCATACTGCATCTTCTGAAGCGAATCGGTGGAAATGCCTGTCTGCTGTGAGAGCGTCTTCAGTTCGTCCGCGCTTGTGATGGAATCATATCCAAGCTTCAGCATCGCACCGCCTAAAGCGGCAGCGGCACCGGATACCGGAGCAAGCTTTTCACCAAAATCAGTGACCTTCCCGCCAACTTCTTTCAGTTTGTCGCCTACAGCCTGTAACTGCTGTTTTGCGACGCTTCCGAAGTCTCTGTATTGTGATTTCAGCTTGTCGAGCTGCTGCTCGGTGTCAATGATTTCCCGCTGTAATGCGTCCCACTCAGCTGTGCCCTCTTTTACACCGCTCTGAGCGTCTTTCAGCTGTTTCAGTCGGTCTTTAGTCTGACCGATGGCGTCTTTAAGGTTCTTCTGCTTCTGGGTGAGCAGTTCCGTGTTGCCAGGATCAAGCTTCAGAAGCTTGTTGACGTCTTTTAGATTGTTTTGTGTCTGCCTAAGGGACTTATCAACACCGGAGAGCGATTTCTGTAAATTAGTTGTGTCGCCTCCGATCTCGATCGTAATGCCTTTAATTCTTCCTGACGCCATGTTCTCACCTAAAATCTATCAAAATCTGCCTGTGTTGCCACATAGTCATATTCTTCGTCATCGTTTCCGCGCTCAATGAGCATGTCAACAACGGTGCCGTACTCGAAAAGAGATAGATCTGACGGTCTCAGTCCGAGCTGTAAGCACCGCAATACGAATAAAGCTGTTGTGTATGGCCGCTCCGTCACACGGCCTCGTTTTTTGGGACTGAGGAAGACTCCGTCTGTCCCAGATAGATCGAACTGATCTGATCAGACGCCGCAAGAATGTCCATGGCTTCAAACTGCATGAGCCATTCATAAAAGCCGTCGATCGTGAGCTTCATGAGCTCAGACATCCCCTTGATCTCGGCCTGCTTTGCCATCACATAGCCCATCTTCTGGAACAAATCTGCTTCCGGTTCTGCCTCGCGGATCTTCAGCAGAAAATCCTCGCGGAAGATGTGTTTATAGATATATGGAGAGGCAGCATTAGCCACCATCTCCACAGTCTCATTACCAATCTGGACTTTTCCGTACATGTGCTTCTCCCTTCTGAGTTATTACGTTGAAGTGCTCGGTGCCGTCGGCAGGTAGACCGAACTATTCCAAGCGCTATATGTCGCGCTGTCGGAATCGGCAGTACATTCAGCCTTGACGATGTCGCAGTCGAGCGTCGCGTTGTAGATGCTTGTAGCCGTAAGGTTCAGCGTTTCAGTCTGCGGTTCGATGCTCTCGTTCTTGGTAGAACCGGCAACGTCATAGCGTGTGCATGTGCAGTTGTACAGGACATGCTTCGTCGCCTTGTCATCACCCTCAAACTGGAACATAAGCGCAAAGTGAACGATCGCGGCGTTCGCGTCCTCAACATAAACGCTCTTGCCGTCCTTGATCTGACCAAGAATGTCCTCTTTGAAGGAGTCGATTACTCTGGCCACTTCAAGCGTTCCGCTATATCCAGTATTGCCATTTCCGACCCAGTAGACGATGTTGTCCGCATAGAACGGAGTGTTGTCGCCTTCCGGGGACATTGAAAGGCTAACGGCTCCCGGAAATGCTACCGGAGTGTCATATGTCATCGTGCCATTGGTCTGAAGAGACCCGACGGCATAATAAACATTCTTTAAGCCGTATTTGATCTTGTTACTCATGTGGTTCCCTCCGTGATAGGTTCTTCTGTTATCACTACGTCCATCTCATAAATCACTTCATACAGGCGCTCAGAGTCGATGTAAGTCTCGTCCCGCGTCCACACCATTCCGTTGGTGGCAAGCACAGACTCGACCGTCGCTTCCATCGAAAAATCCTTTTCATCCGTATAAAGCTCAATCACGAGATGCTCAATTTTCTGATAGTTGGCATTGTCAGCTTTCATGTCGTTGTTCCGGGAATAAAAAAAGCAAACGAACGGAGTCGCCTGCCCTGTACCTTCCGGGAACTGATAATAAGCATATGGAACGCCAATAGAGGCGACCATCGTTGCTACTTCTTTAGTTGTCATACGATTCCCGCCTCCAATCTTCTTACTGTTCTTTCCTGGACTTCATCAAGTGCCCATTGTTCAACAGGCGCGATGTGTATTATCCCGCCCACTCTTCCGCCGGTCCGCTTTGCGTGTCCGAACTCTAAGAGATGAGCAAGCTGATACGTCCCGTGTTTACCGTGAATGGTTGCCCCCGACCTCATCCGACCGCGCTCAAACTTCACAGTCCATCCTTTTGCATACTTGCCGGATTCTTTTCCACCGGATCGCGGAGATTCAGCCTTAAGCTTTTTAACCGATTCTCTGGCAACTTCATCAATACTCAGCTCCATCGCCCTGGCTACATCGACGCCATAGTCATTAAGCATCTTCATGATGTAATCAGAGAAATCAAACCGGCTTGAGTTAATTACCGCCATTACCAACCACCTCCGGCTCTGGATCCGGCGCGACGTTGGTGCCGCCCTTCCTCTCGGCATACAGCTCGATGGTGTCGGTGCGGCCCAGATACGTCCTGTAAATGCCGTAGCGCTTGCCGTTGTACTCGACCGTGCGCTCCCCCTCATAATCTCCGAAGAACATTGTGAAGCGGTACTCAGGGTTAAGCCCATTCCGGCCGCCCTCGTAGAACTCCGAGCGTGTCACCGAATCGACCTGGCAAAACACCGTTCTGGTTGACTCCGAAATCGTCCATACGCCATTCGCGTCCTGCGTCTTGGTCTCTGTGATCAGAGTGATCTCTGCCGATCTGTCCATACCATCACCCCGTCACTGTCAGATAAGACTCGCTGTCGTCGGTGTCGTCCATGGCTCTGCTCCATGTCGTGTAACCGGTACAGGTCACAAGCTGTGCCTTCTGCTCGTCATACGATGCTTTCAAGCGGTCATAGTCATCCGGCTGTCCGAAGTTCATCAGGAAGTAAGTGATGGCCGCCTGTGTCACCAGTGCGTCATACTGCTCCGGCACCTCAACACCGGCGACGCCCATGTCCAACATCGCCGTCTGTAAAAGACGTGTAATCTGGTCATCAAACGCCGTCGTGCTGATACGTTTCGCCATCTTAGCGGACGCAAGCATCGTCGTGTAGTCTATTGCCATTTATCTCTTACCTCCAAACGCCTTAAAGAACTTTTCGTCAACGACGCTGTAGCCGACATGGCCACAGATCACTGACGGATCACACCAGATTTTGTAACCGCAGTCTCTCGCTCTCCAACAAAAAGCAATATCCTCTCCGTTGTTTGCGATCGGTGCGAACATGTTGCCGTGTTTAGCCTGGACACTAAGGAAGACCTCGGTGCTCATCAGAACACACCCGAAGCCACAGCCGCCAATCTCGAAGAGCCCTTCCGGAATCTCCTTGAACTCTGACCACGAGCAGATATTTCCGCGCATTTCGAGCTTGTCAAACAGCGTCGGTGTATACGGAGGAACACGCCGGAAGTAAAGCCCCGAAACGATGTCCAGGTCATTCTTTTTCAGCGTGTCCATCAGTCTGATCAGTGCGTCCTGAGGGAATACCATGTCAGAATCCATCCAGAACACATAGTCATATCCGTTTTGTATTGCCATGGTGGCTAAGTTGTTGCGGCTTGTGTAGATGAGTGAGCCCATCTGCATCGCAAGAGAGCTATCATCCGGTTTCTGAAGCAGTGCCAGGCTCTTGGCGAAAAGTGCCGGAACCTGATCCATGCACGGGACAGCAATTAGTGTTTTCATGTGTGTTTCTCCTTAATCATTGAAAATTATTTATTAACCTTGACGAAAGCGTCCGGAGCGACAACTCCAAGAGCGACGTACTCGCGGCCGATCACGCGGACGAGATCCTGAGTGGCCAGAGTCATTTCATCATACTTGAAGGTGATCTCTTCGCCTGCCGGGAAGTTCGCCAGAGCGCCCTGATCCAGATCGCCGACGATCATGTAGGTGTCGCCGGTGGAAGCAGCACTGTAGGATTTGATCGTGTTGTTGAACGCAATCGGCAGCCCCTCAAACGGATCATAACCATAGCTTGCTGCCGCCTGAGCCGCCTTCAGAGCGCCCCATGTCAGTTTGTTCATCATGATGACCGGATTCGCCGCATCATCAGACAGCGCCGCGATAGCTTTCGCAACAGTGCCAATGCTGATCGAAGCTTCCGTGATTACCGGAACGCCCGGGCAAGTGGTCGTGGAGACCGTGCCGCATGCGATGATCTTAGCGACAAGCGTGTCAGCCGCTTTCTTCGCGATCCTGTAAGCCAGTTCATCATAGATGTAACGAAGGAACGGTTCGCCGGAGAGATCCAGAGCTTCATCAGAGATGGAGATCCATTTCTTGATTGCCTGCGGGATCAGGTTGACCGTGCCAAGGACAAGGCTCTCTTCGTCAACGGCAACGCCTTCAGTGTGGATGGCAGCCTCAGAACTGGAGATCTCAAATCCGACCTTCAGATTGCCTTTGATGTACGCCTTGCGGACGCGGGACATGATGCCTTCACGTTCCCATGCGGTTTTTACGATGTCATACACAAGCTCCGGAACCGGAATCGAGCCGGAACCGTTCTCGCTCAGAAGCGCACGGCACTCAGACGGGTCTTCGGTCTTGATGTAGTTGGCATAAGCCTCGATGTATTCTTTGCTATTTCTGATTTCTTCCATTGTTTTCTTCTCCTCCCGAATTTCGGGTTCGACTGTTTCAGTGACAACACCCGCGCCAAGTGCGACAGCTTCGCGGATTTCCACACGCTGAGCTTCGGCCTGCTTGCGGGCTTCAATTTCTTCGTTGATCGCTCTGACTTCCTCGGTCAGTGCGTCAAGGTTAGCCTCCGGAGCATCAGCATCGACCGCGATCTGTGCCTTGCGTTCCAGAAGCTCTTCGATGGTCATTTCTTTCAGCTCCATCGTCATACCTCCGTAAGTAACTTGATTAACTGTTTCTGTCTCTCGCGCTTCTCCTCTTCAAGTCGCTCCGCTTGTTCCATCTCGATCACTCCGTCGAAATAGGCACGAGTTGACACGCTAAGATTTGTGTTTGGATTCGCAGGGAAAACCACGGGTGAAACATCAAACACCTTGGCTATCCTGTGAATCGTTCTTGTATGCGTTGCCTTGTCGTAGTCGTCACCACCCTCGGCAACTGTAAAAGCAAACGACATTTGCGGATAATTGCCCGCCTGGATGTCATAAAAGACTTCCTTTGCCGCCTGCGTTCTACTCAGATCAGTGCGCTGACCAAGACCGTGTTCGTCATGCCACAGTTCCACCGTCCCGGCAGAAGACCGCGCATACACACGCCCGGCGTGATCAACACGAAAAACGACATCTGACAAATCAGCTTCATCAAATGCCGTCGGTTCAATGCGCTCTTTGTAATCAATCCCGTCCCGCGTCAGCAAAACATAAGGATCAAAAGTAGACGCATATCCCTCAACAAAAAAGGAAGGCTCATCACCCTCCTCAAACGGAACTATTCGCAGTTCCATGTTTCTGTATTCTCTATCAGGATTCATCGTTTACTTCCTCCACTTTTTCGTTCGCGTTGTAATACTCGCCGCGAATTATCCTGGCATCTCCACCCTCAACCGGAGACATGTTCCAGATTTCCCTGGCTTCGTTCAGCGTTAACATTCCACGGTCAAGCAACTGAGCCGTGACGTTCAGCTTGTCGTTGTTGCTCATGTACTGGAGCCGGTTCGCCGTTGCCATCACGATATTGCCCTGTGACTGTTCACGGAATGTAAACAGCATCTTGGTCATGACCTCGGAGAACTGGATGGCGAACGGTTCGATTGCACCCTCATAAAACGCCGCCCAGGCATCGCCGTAAGCTTTGTTGGTGAGAATGTCCTCGTTGACTCCGAAGTATTCATAGATGCTGTCCCGGATGGCCTTCATCTGCTCGGCATCGACCACAAACGGCTTGACGTTCACTTGCTGAATGTTCTTGTAAGTGTTCGGGAACAACAGCAGGCCGCCGCTCTTGACCAAAAGATTCTTCTCAGACCATCTTTTTTGCTCTTTGGCAAGATCGTCAGGCTTTACGAAATTATCCATCTGGGCCATGAAGCGGAATGTCGCCGCACTCTTCACGCCTTCTTTGATGCCCTGATCCTGTATGCTGATCAGATCCATCGTCGGAAACAGCGCCTTGTTGCTCTCGCCGAAGATGTCAGACCTATACTGGTGCTTGGTCAGGATCCCGCAGTAGTCGAGCTCAATGGCTGCCTTCTGGCCGTGGGCGAACTCATAACGCAGATACGGCACGGAACCCCACTGAACCACAGAACACTTATCCGGCAGCGGTGCATAGATGCCGGAGATCTCTCCGTACATGTCATAGACCGGAGTGATAAAAGCTGTGTTGTGGACGTCCAGGATCGTGGACAGCCTATACAGGAACTGGCTCCAAGTCTGGAACTGGTTCGGGCCGTGCTTCAGCTTGTTCTGGAGTGCCGGACGTGCCGCGCCTAACACTTCCACCTTCAGCTTGCTGATATGTGTCGCCCTGGCATGGATCGCCGATCTGACAAGCTCCGATTCGTATATGCTGCCCTCATACCGGTTGAATTTTGGTTCATACACCGAGAGCATTTTGTAGTCGCCTTCATATTTGCCGACCGGCTTCGGCGCCTTTTTGAACAACGTATCAAAGAGTCCCATTTTTTAACTGTTCTCCTATTTCAGAAAACCATTTCTGTCTAACTGTCATGGCGTCCAACAACGCCGCGCAACCGTCTATATGCAGTGAGGGACTAAGCTTCACAAGCTTGCCCCGTCCTCGTTCCGTACTCATTTTGATTGCACTGTTGAGTAAGTGCATTTTAAGAAGATCGTTGTCACCAATATGGATCTTGCGGTCTTCGAGAAGGCCTTGTGTTTCCTGGATGACCGGATACATGTTTTCTCCTTGCCAACAGTCGTCCATGTGAAAGCCGCGAGACTCCAAATCCTTGACAAGATACTGAGCGCTGTATCGGTCATATCCGATCTGTAGCGGATAGATCTGATACTTCTCAATCAAATCCACAAACCACTGGTAACAGTCGTGATAGTCCACGAAGTTGTCACCAGATGGCGACAGGAGCCCACGCTGAATGTATATGTTGTACGGCACACCATCGCGCTGAGTGGCTTCGTCTATCTTCTCAGCCGGAAGCCAGAAGTGTGAAATCACATACAGCTCACCATCGCGCTCTATTACCACACATGCGCTCGTGAGGTCTCGTGTCTGCGACAAGTCGATGCCGCCCACACAATAGCTGTCCTTAAAATCATCAAGGCTCAGAGCGTCTCCAGAAGCGTCCTCGACGATGTTCGCCGGAAGCCACGCAAGACTGCTATTTTGTTTGATGCAAGCGTATTTGCAAATGAACTCGCTCTGTTTGCTGAGAGAGCCCTTTGCAATTTCAATCTCTTCCAGAAGGTAATCCACCGAAACGCTCACGCCTAAGTTCGGATTACTCTTCCGGAGCTCATTGATGTCATCCCACTTGTCGAGATCGTCGATCATGTAGAGGAACGGAAGCAGGCGCTTCTCTTTGCTCTCTCCCAAAAGGAACCGAGTTGATCGCTTGACAAGTTCGTCATAAATCGAATCATTGACATAGCCGGAAGTGGTACACGCGATTATGAGCGAATCAGGCCGCGCCCCCATCGCCGAACGCATGACTTCAAATGCCTTTAACCCCCTATCACCCGTCCAGCTTGCAATTTCGTCGCAAATTGTGATTGACGGGTTGTAACCGTTCATGTCACGGCTCATGTATGAGATTTTCTTTACAGTGCTGTTCGACCCCGGTATACACAGATCGGACTGCCGGTGCCTTGCAAGCATCGAATCATCAACCGTCTTCCGATGTTGCGTGTCTTTGATCAGTGACCGCTCTTTTAAGTCTTGCCACTCCGGATCCAGTTGAACCATGTTCCAGATGCCGTTGTAAATGATGTCTGACTGATCAACCTTCGGAGCGACACAGAACACTCTGGCGCCGTATTTGGAAGTCCTCCATGTATGGCTTGCGATGCTCCCAGATAAAACAGACTTGCCGTTTTTTCTGGCAACCAGAAGCAGAATCTCTCGGTGCTGTGGATAGCCGTTTTCATTGACAATTCCATAGACTGCCGACAGCATGGCCTTCTGCCAGACCTCCAACTTGATTGGATTCGGTGCAAGCGGTCCCTCAGTGTGAAAACAGTGATGTTCTATCCAGCTGATAACGTCATTAGCCTTCTGCACATCAAAAAAGAACTGCTTTTCTTGCAGTCCCTTGACTAAATACTCATATACAAGCTCTATCCACTTGCCGACGCAGTATGTTCCGTTTTTAATTCCTTGATAGTATGTATAAATCCAGTTTGTTCCATCCATCTCGCGCCCTCTCGCGCCATTCTATCGCAACGCGCGCGAATTTGTGCCGGAATCGAG
>Ga0265301_10004872_pt1 | contig 13379 bp, 11 predicted proteins | sample AusTroGonzalo_MG_2_FD_193488 | JGI IMG/M metagenome (GOLD analysis project Ga0265301, IMG submission 193488) | Bovine rumen microbial communities from tropical cattle in Woodstock, Queensland, Australia - Gonzalo_04 | ecosystem: Host-associated > Mammals > Digestive system > Stomach > Rumen ...
ACACCTGAGCTGATTGCGGCAAAATACCGCCTCCCGACCGATCACATGCGGTTTCCCGCCTATCCGGAACGCCTGCGGCTGGCGGAGCTCGATCCCAACCGCAAGGCGGAGCAGGGCGGGCTGATCGCCAAGGACACCTTCGGCGCCTTCGCCGTCACGGTCGCCGCCGGACGCACATTGCGCATGGCTGCGCTGGCGGGGATGATCCTCTGTCTGATCGTCGCCGTGACCGGCGTCGTCCTTTGCTCCCTGATCGTTCTGTGGCACGCTCACGACGCGGCTTCCCCCGTTCATATTCTGACGTTCCAGCTTCTCTGGGCGCTTGCGCTCGATTTTGTGACGGTTATTCTGCTGAAATTCTGACCGGCTTCGGTTTGTTGAAAAAAAGTCGCGGTTTTTATCCGAAAATTTCGGATTTCCAATTGCAAAACCGTGATCTATCGTGTATAATATAAACTAATTGCGGCAAAGAACGGTTTGCTGCCCGCAGTCACTCCCCGACTGCACAGAAAGGAGAATTTCAAACTATGTACACTGCGAAGGACATCCGCAATATTGCTCTGCTCGGTCACGGCGGCGACGGCAAATCCGCCCTGTGTGAGAGCATGCTTTTCCTCACCAAGGCAATCACCCGTCTCGGCAAGCGCGCAGACGGCACGACGGTTTCCGACTTCGACGACGAAGAGAAGAAGCGTCAGTATTCCATTAAAACTTCTGTCATTCCCGTAGAATACGCAGGTACGAAGCTGAACGTGCTCGATAACCCCGGCTATTTCGATTTTGCCGCCGAGGTCGTTCAGTCTCTGCGCGTCGCGGACGCGGGCGTCATCTGCCTGACCGCGAAGTCCGGCATCGCCGTCGGCACCGAAAAGGGCTGGAAGGCGCTGGCTGACGCCGATCTGCCCGCGATGTTCTACGTTTCCAAGCTCGACGAGGAGCACGCCAACTTCTTCGGCACCTTCGACTCCATCCGCGATACCTTCGGCGCTTCCGCGATCCCCTTCACCTTCCCGATCCTGAACGGTGAGCAGGCGGTCGGCGTCGTTGATCTGATCGAGAAGAAGGCGTACGACGCAAGCGGCAAGGAAATTGCTCTGCCGGCTGACGCCGCCGATAAGATCGAAGAATACATGATGGAGCTCAACGAGCAGGTCGCGGAAACCGACGAGGCGCTCATGGAGAAGTTCTTCATGGAAGAGCCCTTCACGCCGGAAGAACTGCTCAAGGGCATCAAGGACGGCGTCAAGCAGCGTACGATCACGCCCGTCTTCTGCGGCTGCTCCATGACCGGCCTCGGCACCGTCCGTCTGATGGAGAACCTCAAGAAGTTCGCCCCGTCCCCTCTGGAGGGTAAGCCGGCGATCATCGTCGACGAGGACGGCAACGAGTCCGAGCTTCCGCTCGATCCGTCCGGCAGCCCGATGGCGTTTGTTTTCAACACCATGGCGGACCAGTACGGCAAAAACTCCTACTTTAAGGTCATCTCCGGCGACATCGAGGACACCCTCACCGTCGTCAACGCCCGCACCGGCGACAACGAGAAGCTGGGCAACACCTTCTTCCCGCGCGGTAAGGACAACGCGAAGACCTCCAAGGTCTGCTGCGGCGATATCGGCGTCTTCACGAAGCTCGCCTCCGTCCGCACCGGCGACACGCTGGGTCTGCCCGGCAAGGTCGTCACCGTCAAGGGCATGACCTACGACGAGCCGTGCTACCGCATGGCGATCTACGCAAAGAACAAGGGGCAGGAGGATAAGGTCGCAAGCGGTCTCGTCAAGCTGAACGAGGAAGACGCTTCCTTTACCTACGGCAACGATCCGGAGACCAAGGAAATGATCATTGCCGGCGTCTGCGACATTCATCTGAGCGTTATCATCTCCAAGCTCCTGAGCAAGTACAAGGTCGAGGCGGAGCTCCGTCCGGCGAAGATCGCGTACCGCGAAACCATCAAGAAGAAGGTCGAGGTCCACGGTCGTCACAAGAAGCAGTCCGGCGGTCACGGTCAGTTCGGCGACGTCTACATCCGTTTCGAGCCGCAGGCAGAAACCGAAGACATGGTCTTCGCGGATGAAACCGTCGGCGGCTGCGTGCCGAAGAACTTCATCCCGTCCGTTGAAAAGGGTCTGCGCAACTGCATCGGCAAGGGCGTTCTCGCGGGCTACCCGGTCGTCTTCCTGAAGTCCACCCTGTATTTCGGCTCCTATCACCCCGTCGACTCCTCCGATATGGCGTTCCAGACCGCTGCCGGCATTGCCTTCAAGGAAGGTCTGCCCACCGCCGCTCCCACCCTGCTTGAGCCGATCGGCGAGCTGAAGGTCTTCGTGCCGGACGCCAACATGGGCGACATCATCGGCGACCTCAACAAGCGCCGCGGCCGTGTCATGGGCATGAATCCGGATACCAACAATCGCGGCTGGCAGGTCGTTGAGGCGGAAGTCCCGATCGGCGAAATGACCAGCTACGCGATCGACCTGCGTTCCATGACGCAGGGCCGCGGCTCCTACGCCCTCAAGTTCGTCCGCTACGAGGAAGTCCCGCAGATGAATCAGGCAAAGATCATCGAGGACGCCAAGAAGGACGAAGAAGAATAAATTGTTACCAAAGGTCGGCTGCATAAACGTGCAGCCGACTTTTTTTGCAAATGGGGTTGTAATTTTTGTAATAATTTGTTACAATATATGCGATTTAATCAAAGGAGCGATCCTATGAAGCTGATTTCATGGAACGTCAACGGCATACGCGCCTGTCTGGAAAAGGGCTTCCTCGACGTTTTCGCGGCGATGGACGCGGACTTCTTCTGTCTGCAAGAGACGAAGGCGCAGCCCGAACAGGTCGCGCTTGACCTTCCCGGCTACGAGCAGTTCTGGTACTCCGCCGAGAAGAAGGGCTACTCCGGCACGGCGATCTTTGCAAAGCACAAGCCGCTCAGCGTGACCTACGGCGTGGGCGCGGAAGAACTGGATCACGAGGGACGGCTCATTACCTTGGAATACCCGACCTGCTATATTCTCACCTGCTACACGCCGAACGCGCAGGACGGACTGAAGCGCCTCGATCACCGCATGGCGTGGGAGGATGCGTTCCGCGCGTATTTGAAGACGCTCGACGAAAAGAAGCCGGTCGTTTTCTGTGGCGACCTCAACGTCGCGCATCAGGAGATCGACCTGAAAAACCCGAAATCCAACCGCGGCAACGCGGGCTTCTCCGACGAGGAGCGCGGAAAATTCACCGAGCTGCTGAGCGCAGGCTTTACGGACACCTTCCGTTATCTCAACCCGGACGCAACAGGGATTTATTCGTGGTGGAGCTACCGCTATAACGCCCGCGCGAACAACGCAGGCTGGCGCATCGACTACTTTGTCGTTTCCGACCGGCTCCGCGAAAAGATCGTCTCCGCTCCGATCTACAACGATATTTACGGCTCCGACCACTGCCCCGTCGGTCTGGAGCTTTCCATGGAGGTTTGACATATGAAAAAGAAACTGCTTGCGCTGCTGCTGTGTCTCGGCATCGTCGCGACGTGTATTCCGACCGTCTACGGTTATTCCAACGTCAGCGACTGGGCGAGGGAGTCCGTCGAGGCGATGAGCACCCTCGGCTTCCTGCCGGAGAGCCTCAGCACCGCCGATATGAGCAAGAATATCACCCGCGGACAGATGTGCCAGATGGCGGTCCTCGTCTACAACGATTTTATGGGCACGCCGGGCGTCGGTCCGGATTCCACGAAGAATTTTGACGACACGAACGATCCCGCGATCAACTACGCCTACGAGCAGGGTATCGTCGGCGGCTACGGCGACGGACGTTTCGGTCCGAACGATCCCCTCACCCGTCAGGACTTCTTCAAGATCACCTACAACATGATGGGCACGGCTCTGTGGGACGAGCCGCTGACCAGAGAAATGGAATCCATTGACGGCTTTGACGATGCCGGCAGCGTCAGCGATTACGCCGTCGCCGCGGCAAGAGCGATGGTCACCATCGGCGTCGTGCAGGGCGACGGCAGTCTGCTCCGTCCGAAGGATTACACCTCCTGCGAGCAGGCGATCGCGATGTTCCTGCGTGCCTATCAGTATCTCACCGTTTGGCTGAACGCAAAAAACGAGGAAAACAAAAAGGTCGAGATTTATAAACAAGGCTATTCCAACATCAGCACTTGGGCGATCCGCGAAGTGGAAGAAATGCAGAAGCGCGGCATGATCCCCTCCGTCCTCGATAACTGCGACATGAGCAAGCCGATCACCCGCGCCGAAATGTGCGCGATGGCGGTCACGGCTTACGGCAAGATCACCGGCGAGCCCTATACCGCAAAGAGCACCGACCACTTCACGGACACGAGTGATCCCGACGTCAACGCGGCGTACGAGCTGGACATCGTCGGCGGCTACGGCAACGGCGTTTTCGGACCGAACGACACGCTGACGCGCGAGCAGTTCTTCCGCATCATGGCGAACTTCATGAAGGTCATCGGCTATCCGCGCGACGATACCCGCGCCATCACGCTCAGCGCCTACAACGACGGCTACAAGGTCGCCGACTGGGCGGCGCCCGCGACCCGTCTGATGATCTACACCGGCGCGGTGCGCGGCGACGGCAAGAACCTCAACCCGCAGGGCGCGACCAAGATCGAAGAGGCGGTCGCCATCTTCCTGCGCTGCTACAAGTACACGGTCGCGTGGAAGGAAGCCCATCCGGACGGTGAGCCGGAAATGGACGAGCAAACCGCCCTGATTTCCGATCTGCTCGCCTTCGCAAAGAGCTTCGAGGGCTATCCCTACGTCTACGGCGGCAACGGTCCGAACAGCTTTGACTGCTCCGGCTTCGTTCTCTACGTCTACCGCCACTTCGGCTACAGCTTCTCGCGCGGCGCGCAGGAGCAGTACAAGGACGGCATGCACGTCGACTTTGACGACCTGCTGCCCGGCGATCTGGTCTTCTTCACCAGCTACGGCGGCAACAACTGGACGAACAGCAGCTTCCGCAACATCACCCACGTCGGTCTGTACCTCGGCGACGGCTACTTCATCCACGCCTCCAACCCGACGCGCGGCGTCGTGATCGACACGCTGTGGAGCGGCTACTACCAGTCCCACTTCTGGGGTGCCTGCCGCATCATCAAATAAACCGTTTTGCACCGTCCCGTTTTCGGGGCGGTGCAATTTTCTCTCTTCCCTTTTCCGCGCAAGCGTGGTAAAATGGAATTACAAAGAATAAGGAGATGATTTCCCGTGAAAAAGCTTCTCAAAGGCGGCACTGTCGTCAACGCGCACGGCAGACAGATCGCCGACGTTCTGATCGACGGCGAGAAGATCGAGGCGGTCGCGCCGCAGCTTTCCTGCCCCGACGCGCAGGTGATCGATGTCAGCGGCAAGCTCCTCTTCCCCGGCTTCATCGACGCGCATACGCACTTTGACCTCGACGTGTGCAACACGACGACGGCGGACGACTTCTATACCGGCGGTCGCAGCGCCCTGCGCGGCGGCACCACCATGGTCATCGACTTTGCCTGCCCGAACAAGGGCGAAACGCTCCAGTACGGTCTGGATCTGTGGCACAAAAAGGCGGGCGGCAAGACCGCCTGCGACTACGGCTTTCATATGACCATCGACGACTGGAACGAGGGCATTATCGCGGAGCTGCCGAAGATGTTCGAGCAGGGCGTCAGCTCCTTCAAGATGTACATGACCTACCCCGCTATGATGATCGGAGACGAGGCGATCTTCCTCGCCCTGCGCAAGATGAAGGAGCTCGGCGGCATCGCGGGCGTGCACTGCGAAAACGCGGGCGTGATCGACGCGCTGATCAAGGAAAAGAAGGCCAACGGCGAGCTGTCGCCGGAGGCGCATCCGCAGTGCCGTCCGTCCGTGCTGGAGGCGGAGGCAATCAGCCGTCTGCTGAAGATGGCGAAGGTCGCGGACGTGCCCGTCGTGATCGTGCATCTGTCCAGCGAGGCAGGTCTGCGCGAGGTGCGCGCCGCCCGCGCCCGCGGGCAGAAGGTCTACGTCGAAACCTGTCCGCATTACCTGCTGATGGACGATTCCCTTTACAGCCAGCCCGACTTTGCGGGCGCGAAGTACGTCTGCGCGCCGCCGCTGCGCAAGAAGCTCGACAACGAGGCACTCTGGCAGGCGCTGGCGGACGGAGAAATCCAGACCGTTTCCACCGATCACTGCAGCTTTACCCTCAAGCAGAAGGACGCCGGGCGCGGCGACTTCACCAAGATTCCCGGCGGTATGCCCGGCGTGGAAACCAGAGCCGTCCTGCTCTACACCTACGGCGTCGCGGCGGGCAGGATCTCTGCCGAGCGCATGGTCGAGGCGCTGTCCGAAGCGCCGGCAAAACTCTACGGCGCGTTCCCGCGCAAGGGGCAGATCGCGCCCGGCGCGGACGCGGATATCGTCGTCTACGAGCCGAACGGCAAGACCGTGATCACCGCTGCCGATCAGGTTGCCAACGTCGACTACGCGCCCTACGAGGGCACGGAGATTGCCGGTCATATCGCGCAGGTCTGGCTGCGCGGCAGGCTGTCCGTCGAGGAGGGCAAGATTCTCGAGGACCGCGGCGGTCAGTACATCCCGCGCGGAAAATCGAATCTGTAACGCATGTCAAAACGAGCCGCTCACGTTTGAGCGGCTCGTTTTTTGTCTATCCTTACTTTGGAGGGATTTTCATGGTAAAAGGTACGGCAAGGCAGGTGGTCGTCGTCAAAAGCCCCGATCAGAAGCTCTTCGAGCAGGCGATCTTCCTGCTGCGGGAGGACGCGCTGGAGCGCGGCGTCGGCGAGCGGGAATTGCTGGAGGAGGCGCGGCGGATCGCAGAGCGGAATCTGCCGCAATCGCCCGCAAAAAAGCGGCGGACGCTCCCGCCGCTGTTCTGGATGTCCGTCGGCGCATTCCTCATCGGCGCCGCGTGGCTCATCACCGCAATCCTATAAAAAATCGCCTCTTTCGAGGCGATTTTTTTATAGCTTCATCTGATAATGGATGGACTTGACGCGCATGCCGAGCGAGTCGTACAGGGCGATTCCGGCGGCGTTCTCCGGGTGGCAGCCGAGCTCGAAATCGGTGCAGCCCCACGTTTTTGCAAGCGCGCAGAGCTGACGGATCAGCGCGGAGGCGATCCCCTCTTGCCGGCGCGCCTCGTCGACGCAGATATTGTCGAGCAGGAGCACCGTCCGCGGGCAGAGCATGGGCAGCTCGGTCTTGCGGATATCATACGCCGCGTAGGCAAGAACCGCGCTTCCCTCACAGGCAAGCAGAATCTGCTTTTCCTGCACTCTACGCGCAAAAACCGGCGGCTCGAAGGGATATTCTACCGGCGCGAAGAGGTCCGGCCGCCATGCGACGTGCACCGCGTGCGCCTGCCGCGCCAGCGCGTTGACCGGCTCGAAATCGTCCTGCCGCGCAAAACGGAAGACAATCATTTCAGCAGCGCCTTATGATATACCTTCTTGCCCTTGCGGAGCTTCACGCCGTCCTTGAGCTGCTCTGCGGTGAAGGAAACGTCGATATTTGCAACCTTCTCATCGTTCGCGAACACGCCGCCCTGCTGCACGAGACGTCTTGCCTCTGACTTGGTCGGCGTGAGCTTGCACGCGAGCATCAGGTCAAGGATGGCAATCCTGCCTTCCGTGAGCTGCTCTGCAGTCAGCTCCGTCGTCGGCATATTGGCGTCGTCCGCGCCGCCCGCGAAGAGCGCTCTGGCAGCGTCGCGCGCCTTGTTCGCTTCCTCTTCGCCGTGAACGAGCTTCGTCAGCTCATAGGCAAGAATTTCCTTCGCCCGGTTGAGCTCGCTTCCCTCCCACTTCTCCATCGCGTCGATTTGGTCGAGCGGCAGGAAGGTCAGCATGCGGATGCACTTCATCACGTCTGCGTCGTCGATATTGCGCCAGTACTGGAAGAAGTCGAAGGGACTTGTCTTGTTTGGATCGAGCCAGACCGCGCCCTTCGCCGTTTTTCCCATCTTCTTGCCCTCGGAGTTGAGCAGGAGGGTGATGGTCATGGCGTGCGCGTCCTTGCCCAGCTTGCGGCGGATCAGCTCGGTGCCGCCGAGCATGTTGCTCCACTGGTCGTTTCCGCCGAACTGCATGTTGCAGCCGTAGTGTTGGAACAGGTAGTAGAAGTCGTAGGACTGCATGGGCATGTAGTTGAATTCGAGGAAGCTCAGACCCTTCTCCATGCGCTGCTTGAAGCACTCCGCGCGGAGCATGTTGTTGACGGAGAAGCACGCGCCGATCTCGCGGATGAAATCGACGTAATTGAGGTTCAGCAGCCAGTCGGCGTTGTTGACCATCTGCGCCTTGCCTTCGCCGAATTCGATGAACCGCTCCATCTGCTTCTTGAAGCAGGCGCAGTTGTGCTCGATCGTCTCCTTTGTCATCATGGAGCGCATGTCCGTTCTGCCGGACGGATCGCCGATCATGGCGGTGCCGCCGCCGATCAGCGCGATGGGCTTGTTGCCCGCCATCTGCAGGCGCTTCATCAGACACAGCGCCATGAAATGACCGACGTGCAGCGAGTCCGCCGTCGGATCAAAGCCGATGTAGAACGTGGCCTTGCCGTTGTCAACCATCTCGCGGATCTCTTCTTCGTTTGTCACCTGCGCGATCAAGCCGCGGGCGACGAGTTCGTCATATACTTTCATAATTCCTCCTCAAACTAAAAGCCCTCTGTCCGTTTCGGACAGAGGGCGTAAATTACGCGGTACCACCTCTGGTTTGCAAAAGCCTCGCGGCTTTCGCCTTACGGAGTCAAAGACTCCCGCGCGTTCACGGGCGCACCCGTCCTGCCCTACTGACGGTTCAGACAGACCGCTCCGGGAGGTATTTCGCCGCGTTCCCCTGCCGACTTACACCGACCGCCGGCTCTCTGCGCGTGAAAAAGCGCGGGTACTTCTTCCCTTCACTGCGTTTATTGGTGCTATACTAACAAATCCTTATCAAAAAGTCAAGCAAAAACTAACGGAGCATTTCCGCCGCGCTTTGCAGGGTCGTTTCCGTGATACTCGCGCCACCGATGATGCGGGCGAGCTCGTGCTTCCGTCCCTCGAAATCCAGCGGCGTGACGGCGGTAAAGGTTCTGCCGTCGTGCTCGGTTTTTTCGATCAGAAAATGCGTGTCGGCAAGCGCCGCAAGCTGCGGCAGGTGAGTCACGCAGAGTACCTGCTTGGTTTCAGAGACGGATTTCAGCTTTTCGGCGACGTGCTGCGCCGCGCGTCCGGAAACGCCGGTGTCCACCTCGTCGAAGATCAGCGTCGGCACTTTGTCCCGCGCGGCGAGCACGTTCTTGAGCGCAAGCATGATACGCGCCAGCTCGCCGCCGGAGGCGACCTTGTTGAGCGGTTTCAGCGCCTCGCCTAGGTTTGCGGACATGTAGAACGCCACGGCGTCCGCGCCGATGGGGCTCAGCTCCGTTTCCGTGAACTCGCAGGAGAACTGTACCTTTTTCATATCCAGATCGCTCAGCTCCCGCAGCACGCGCTCGGTCAGCCCGACCGCCGCCTGCTTTCTCGCCGCGCGAAGCTGCTCTGCCGCGTCCTGCGCCGCCTTTTCCGCCGCTTTCAGCCGGACCTTGAGCTGTTCCATCCGCTCGTCGGCAAATTCGATCTCCTCCAGTTCCGCCTTTGCCTGTTCCAGATACGCAAGAATGTCCTCGCAGGTCGCGCCGTACTTGCGGCGGAGGCGAAAGATCGTATCCAGCCGTCCCTCGATCTGCTCCAGCTCCTCTTCCGAGTAGGACAGCGCGTAAAGCTTATCGCGCAGCTGCTCCGCGGCGTCCTGCGTCTGATACATCAGATCGGCAACCGTATCATGGAGCTGGGCGAGGGAATCGTCGAATTTAGATAGTTTTCCGAGCGCGCGTTCCGCCTGCGCAAGCAGCGCGGCAGCGCCCTCGCTGTCGTCGTCGCCATCCAGTCCGCGCGCGGCGTCGCGCAGCCCGTCCGAGAGCTTCTCAGCGTTCTGCGCCAGCTTGCGGCGGCGCTCCAGCGCCTCGTCCTCTCCCGGCTTCAGACCGGCGCGGCTGATCTCGTCGATCTGGTATTGCAGCGTTTCCATACGGCGGAGCTTTTCACCCTCGTCCATGGCGAGGCGGTCAAGCTCCTGTTTTATTCTCTGCACGGTCCGGTATTTTTCCGCATAATCGGCAAGGATCGCCTCATCGCAGGCATAGCCGTCGAGGAAGGACAGATGATAATTCTCGTCAAAGAGCGCGGCGGAGTCATGCTGACCGTGGATATTGATGAGCTGAATGCCGAGCCTTTTCAGCACGCCGACGGAGATCGGCACGCCGTTGACGCGGCAGACGTTTTTCCCGTCCAGCCAGATTTCCCGCTGCACGGTGATCTCGTCCTCGTACGGAATCCCGTTCTCCGCGAACCATGAAAGCTCCGGCACGCGGTCAAAGACCGCGCGGACGGAGGCTTTTTCCATGCCGGTACGAATCATGTCGCGGTAGGCGCGTTCGCCCAGAATCGCGGAGATCGCGTCGATGACGATGGATTTGCCCGCGCCGGTTTCGCCGGTCATGACGTTGAAGCCGTCTTCAAACAGGATGTCCGCCCGCTCGATGACGGCGATATTCTCGATGTGCAGCAGTCGGAGCATGGGACACCCTCTTTTAATCCAGCATTTTGCGGATTTCGTCGCAGAAGTCCATCGCGCTTTCCGTGTCGCGCATGATGACCAGCGTCGTATCGTCGCCGGACAGCGTGCCGATCACGGTCGGCATCTGCAAAGCGTCAATATTTGCGCCGGCGGCTGCGCCGAGACCGGGCATCGTCTTGACGACGACCAGATTCTGCGCACAGTCCAGCTTCGTCACGCATTCGCGGAAGATCACGCGGAACTTCTCATCAAAGCGCTCGCTCTCGTTCTTGTGCGGCGCGCTGTAACGATAACCGCCGAGTCCGTCGAGCGTTTTGATGATACGGAGTTCCTTAATGTCGCGGGAAACCGTCGCCTGCGTGCTCTTATAGCCGCAGTCACGCAGCTCCTGCAGCAGCTGCTCTTGCGTTTCAATGCTCTTTTCCGCGATCAGCTCCAGAATTTTCTTTTGTCGTTTCGCCTTCATTTTCACACCTACTTAAACTTGTTTTTAACGATTTCAAAAAAGCTCTTTTCGCCCAAGTGCACCAGCCTTGTCGTGTCGGGTGATCTCGTGATCGTCACCTTATCGCCGGTGTTCAGGCGCAGCGCTCTGCCGCCGTCCACGGAGAGGAAGGCGTTCTTGCGCCCGATCCTGCCGATCTCCACGGTAATCACCCGCTGCGCGGAGGTCACGACGGTCTTTGTGCGCATATCGTGCGCGCAGATCGGCGTAATGATGATGTTCTGCGCCGTCGGCTCGACGATCGGACCGCCCGCGGACATGGAATATGCCGTGGAGCCCGTCGGCGTGCAGATGATCACGCCGTCGCCGCCGAACGCCATCATTTCCACGTCGTCGCAGCTGACCGCCATCTGAATGATTCTGGCGACCGCGCCCTTCGTGATGACCGCGTCGTTCAGCGCGTCCTCCTCCATGAGAATCTGCCCCTCGTGCTCCGCCCTGACGTGGAGCATCATGCGCTCCTCCACGGTATAGTCGCCGGTCGCCAGACGGCTCAGCTCCTTCAGCTCGCTGCTTTCCAGCTCCGCCATAAAGCCCATCGTGCCGATGTTGACGCCGAGAATCGGTACGCCGGCGCGGGTCGCCGCCTTGGAAGCGTGTAGGATCGTGCCGTCGCCGCCGAAGCAGATCAGAAGGTCCGCGTCCTGCAGCTCCTCCGTCAGGTCGTGGAGCACCACGTTCTCCGGCAGCTCAAAGGTCTTGTCCACGTCGAACGCCAGACAAATGCGCGTTTCGATCCCCGCGTCACGCAGGACGCTCTGCGCCAGATTGGCATATTTAAAATATCTGTCCCGATACGGATTCGGGGTCATCACAACTTTTTTCATAGCGTTTCATGAGCGGCTGCGACCAACGCCCTTACGTCCGGCTCGATCGCGCCATCGGGAAGCATCGAAAGATGCCCCAAGAATTCAATATTTCCTTCCGGTCCCTTTACGGGAGAATAGGTCAGATTTCTGACGGTCAGCTTCAGTTCCTTCGCCAGTGTGAGGAACTGACGCAGCACCTCCTCATGCACGGCGGGGTCGCGGACGACGCCCTTCTTGCCGACCTTGTCCTTCCCTGCCTCAAACTGCGGCTTAATGAGACATACGATCTGTCCGGTCGGCTTCAGCAGTGCTTTGATCGCGGGAAGGACGATTCTCAGTGAGATAAACGACACGTCCACGACAGAGAGGTCGAGCGGCTCGCCGAGATCCTCCGGCTTGACGTAGCGGATATTCGTCCGCTCCATGCAGACCACGCGCTCGTCCGTGCGGATGCTCCACGCGAGCTGCCCGTAGCCGACGTCGATGGCGAAGACCTTTTTCGCGCCCTTCTGCAGCAGGCAATCTGTAAAGCCGCCGGTCGACGCGCCGGAATCACTGCAAACGAAGCCCGCCGGATCGACGCCGAAATCGCGCAGCGCCTTTTCCAGCTTCAAGCCGCCGCGGCTGACGTAGGGGCAGACGCTTCCGCGCACCTCGATCTGTGCGTCGGCGTCGACCGCGGTGCCCGCCTTGTCGCACTTTTGCCCGTTGACGTAGACCTCGCCGCTCATAATCAGCGCCTGCGCGCGGCTGCGGCTTTCACACAACCCCTTTTCGGTCAAAAGCACGTCGAGCCGTTCCCTATGCTTCATGGAGCACCTCCCGCGCCTTTGCCGCAAGCGACTTTGCGTCCAGTCCGAGCAGTTCATACAGGGCGCCAATCGTGCCGTGCGGCACGAAGCGGTCGCCGATGTTCACGAGCGCGGTCGGAACGATGATATTCTGCGTCCGCAGGGTCGCCGCGATTTCCTTGCCGGCGCAGCCGATACAGACCGCGTCCTCGGCGATCAGCAAGCGTCCCGTCTTGCGGACGGATGCGGCGATCGCCGCCAGCGGAATGGGCTTGACGGACGGCAGCTTGACGACCTCCGCCGAAACTCCCTCGCGCTGCAAAAGCGCCGCCGCGTCCATGATTTCATTGATATATTTTCCGTAGCCGACGAGCGTAATATCCGTTCCCTCGCGCAGGATCGGCGTCCGCGCCGCCTCGGTCAGCTTGCCGTCGCAGCCGCGCGGATAACGCACGGCAACCGGTCCGTCCATGGAAAGGACGGCATGGCGGAGCATGTCCTCCAGCTCAGCTTGATTCGCAGGGCAAAGCACCTGCATATTCGGAACGGCGCGCAGATAGTTAACGTCAAAAATGCCCTGATGCGTCTCGCCGTCCTCGCCGACTAGACCGGCGCGATCCACGGCGAAAACCACGTGCAGCTTCTGCATCGCAACGTCCTGCAGCAGCATA
>Ga0265301_10004874_pt1 | contig 13375 bp, 10 predicted proteins | sample AusTroGonzalo_MG_2_FD_193488 | JGI IMG/M metagenome (GOLD analysis project Ga0265301, IMG submission 193488) | Bovine rumen microbial communities from tropical cattle in Woodstock, Queensland, Australia - Gonzalo_04 | ecosystem: Host-associated > Mammals > Digestive system > Stomach > Rumen ...
CTGTTGGATTAAAATATCTAAGAACAACTTCTCTATAATGATCTTGTAATTCTTTTTTATAATGCTGCCAGAAATCTGAATACCAGCCACTATCTAAATGATCTTCTAATTCCTCATCAACATAGCTTTGGTCGGAAATAACAACATAAGACTTGCCATCTTTTCCACAAGAACAAGAAACAATATATGGATAATATGGAATTAAATCTAACAGGGTATTAAAATGAATATCAATTTCAATAACAACACCATGCTTATTTAATTCTTTTTCATTTTTATATTCTTTGCCCCAATATTTATAAGTATAATATTGCTCTTCTCTTTTACCAGACTTTTGTCTTTTATCTGGAACAATTCTGCAATGTGGTATTGCTTCAAATTGTGGACAAAGCTTAGCAACATCTTCAATATTCCAAGGTGTAACTTTAATAACTTTGTGTTGATGAATTACACCACCTGTTGCCTCTTTAAATGCTAAAAAATCTCTGTATTCGTCGGCATAATAGGCACCGACACCTTCTTGACCAAATTTAACTGGATTACCATCACGGTCATAAAAACCGCCAGATCCAAAAATATGGTCAGCTAAGTCACATTTACCTGAATAGCTTGACATAAATTCTCCTTTAAGCTTTTGACTTCTAAAATAGGCTTTTGGCCTTACTGAGTATACTATATTATTATACAGTATTTTCTATTTAAAAACCTCTCTTTCGAGAGGCTATTATTTACCAAGAAATAATAATGAAGTTTTTTTGAACGTTGAGTATGTAGCCATCTAATTCAAGCTCTTTAATTAAACGTTCTTTACATATGTCAGACCAATTTTGAGTGCTCCACTCAACTTGACGTAAGCCTTCAGTTGCAGAGTCTCTAATTATCTTATAGACATGCACGAATGGAACAGTTGTTGTGTCTGCAATTTGTCTTGCTTCATGAGCATTTAGACGTTTCTTTGAGAGCTTTTCTTGATTAAGCTTTTCTAACGCTTCAAGTTTTGCTCTGGCCAATTCTTTTTCAGCTTCGGCCTCAAGCCTTGCTACTTTGTCAAAGTCGGTAGTGTCGACTTCTTGCCTTAATAAAGGCTCTCTTAATTGTTTACCCATATCTTATCTTTCTGCACTTACGAGCTATGACGCTATGGACCGTCACGCGAACCCGTAACTTATTATACAATATTTTTTAAAAAATAAAAAATCTGGCTACTTTCGTTTAGGTTTACAATAGTTTGCCTGTTTCCGCAGTCAGATTTTTATATTAGTTGTCTATCATAAACAGTTTCGAACTGAGCACTTCCAGATTCGGATCATTAGAAGGTCATGCTTCCTCAAAGATAGGTCCGATGGTTTAATCTTAGATCCTTATAACGAGTTGATAGACTATTTTAGGCAATAAATAGCTTTTTAGCTATGAGAATGCATTTCTGCAATACCTTTTCAGGGACGGAATGCCCAACCGTTCTTTTTATATAATCACATCTTACGATGTAATTAGCATAAAGGGCCATACTTATGGTATAACCCATTACAATACTGCTCTTACATAAGATAAGGCAGAGAGTAAGTTCCCGAAATTGTTTACTTACAGTGGATTCGGTTTAGGCGGTAGATACCACTGATACTTCCAAACATTACTGCTTTTTACGAGTGTGTCTCTCGGGAGATGTTGCTCAAAGAAAGAACATCGTTTCCGCCAGCCGATTAATACGTTCGGCAACGTTGTCCTCGTCTTTGTATTTTTTAATGAGGTTAAAGACTAGTGATATTTTAATTGTCCTCGTGTTTTAATTTAGCGAATATTAAAGAGGTTTTTCATAAAAGTAAATTAATTTTTCGATATAATATCTATCATCAGTAAATTGAGGAATATTATTATCAATAGTCCAGGTACCTTTAATTGGGTCAGAAGTTGTTTCAGGCATAGTAAGATCTGTATAGCCTGCTGAATTCATTACTCCACCAATTATTCTATCATAAACTTTAACACAACAAGAGCCTCTTTTATAAGTTGTTGGTAATTCACCCCAAACAACTCCAGCTTCTTGTTCAATTTTAGTTAAAGTATCTTTTAATTTAAGACCTTGTAAAGACTTATGACTAAATAAGCTTTGAGCTAATGAGTTAATTGAGTTTCTTTCTGCATCTTTTTGTCTCCAAATTAAGCAGTTAGCAACTTCTTCTTTTGGAACATTAAATACTCTACTATCAAAGTAAGCACCATTTTTAATGACTTTCTCATAGGCATTAAATAAATTAAGATCTTCTTCAATACCCTCTGCTGTAACTTCTGCTGGCTTATCGCCCCAGTCTTTAACATTTTGAGCAAAGAATTTATTAAAAGCAAATGTAGCCATAGCTGCTGACACTGAGCACATTTTTTGGACTTCATAATCAAACCAAGCATCAGTTGTTAATTCCTTAAAGTCTTGAAGAACTAATGTAATTTCATCAGATTGTGTATAGCCGAGAACACAGCCTTGAATATTTTCACAAAGATACTTCATTGTATCTTGCATTGTTTTAATCATTACATCATCAAATGGTTTCTTAAAGCCTTTTGTAACTGTATGAAAATGACACCCGTCTAACCTAATAATAACAGGCATTCTTCTTGTAAGTCTTGTTTTGGTGACTTCTTCATAATTATGTTTCATTCTATCACCGAGTGCATCTCTAATCATTTGGTTTCAATGGCTCCTTTTCTACTGGAACTTCATCCAGTTTAACTTCTACATCAACATCAATAATATTAATGTCTTCATCTTCCATAATATCAGTATCTTCTAAAACAGGAACTATAACTACATTTGTATCTCCCTGTTTTAAGTGGACATAAGCCGCAGAAGTTGCTGTATTAGCATTATAGCCTAAGTCAGCTCTAACTCCTTTGCTAGTTGCCTTAGAAAAATACTCTAAAAAATAATGGACTTTCATATAATATATTATACAGTAAAAAAGAGGCTTTATAAGCCCCTTTTTATAATTTTTTAGCTTTTAGCTATTCAGTTAAGTCTGTTTTACCTTTTGTCTTTTTAGTTGGCGCTGGTGTTGTATCACCAACAACATTACTTAAGACTTTTGGACCAAGATAACCAAGTAATAAGGATTTAACATCAATACCTAAGGTTTTGTTTAAACCAGCAAATACTTGATCGCCTGCTTTGGAGATGTTTTCAACAAGTTGAGCTTCATTGCCTGAGCCATACATTGTGATACCATCAATTTGACCTAAAGCAGCAGCAATTGGTTCTGCATAAGCTTTGACTGTTTCTGGTAAAACACCAGAGTCTAAGACTAACTTCAAGGTAGCAGCATCATTAAATGCTTTCATAGCTTCAGCTTTTTCTCTTGTAGCTTTAGCTTCAGCTTGACCTTTAGCTTCAATACCAGCAGCTTCAGCAAAAGCAGCTTCTTTAGCAGCGGCAGCTTCTAACTTAACAGCTTCAGCAGCAGCGGCACGGGCAGCTCTTTGAGCAGCAGCTTCAATTTCAACAGCTTTAGCAGCTTGTTCACGAGCGGCTTTTTCAGCTTCAGCAGCAATACGTTTAATTTCAGCTTGTCTTTCAGCTTCAACTTTAGCAGCTTCAGCAGCTTTTTGTCTTTGGAATGCTTCTGCTTCAGCAGCCTTTTCAGCAGCATACTTTTGAGCGTCAGCTTTCTTATTAACTTCAGCTGTGAGTTTTCTTTCAGCTAATTCAACTTCTTTATTTCCAAGTTCAACTTCACGCTCTCTCTTAGAAATTTCAGCATTAGTTGTAGCAATGTTGATTTCTTCTTGACGTTTTTGTTTTTGAATAGCGTAAGCAGCATCAGCATTAGCTTTAGCAGTATCAGATTTAATCTTTAATTCTGACTCTTTTAAGCTATATTCAGTATTCTTTTGAACGATAACAGTTTTACTGTTAACTTCAGCTTCATTAGCATCTTGAGCAGCTTTAGCTCTAGCAATAGAAACATCTCTTTCAGCATTTGCCTTAGCAATAGCAGCTTCTTTACTAATTTGAGAAATATTATCAATACCTAAGTTTTCAATGACTTTATTGTCATCTGAGAAGTTTTGGATGTTAAAGTTAACTAATTCTAAGCCAAGTTTTTCCATATCTGGAATAACGTTTTCTTTAACAGCTTCAGCAACACCTTTACGGTCTTGGACGAGTTGTCTAATACCAACTGTACCAATAATTTCTCTCATATTACCTTCAAGAACTTGTTTAACTTGTTCGATTAAGTCACCTTGACTCATACCAAGAACAGTTTCAAATGCTCTTTCTAAGAGTTCTGGATTACTTGAAATCTTTAAGTTTGCAACGCCGTCAACCATAATGTTAATAAATTCATTAGTAGGAATTGACTCACGCGTCTTGATGTCTACTTGGAAAGCTTTTAATGACAATTTATCTTTTCTTTGTAAGAATGGGAGTCTAAAACCAGCTTTTCCTCTCAAAATTTTTCTTTTCCCAAGGCCTGAGATCATAATTGCTTCATCTGGGCCAGCTTTTGTATACGCAGCGATAATAAATAAGAAGATAAATAATGCGACTGCACATCCAACAATTAACCAAATCCACCACATAGTAAATTCTCCTTTCGGTAATTTGTTCTAAAACAGTACTGGTTATCTATTTTTGTGCACGAGGACTTGAAACCAGCAGAAAGTCAATTTAACAACCTCAATATATTATACAGTGAGCTTACTGTAAAATATCTAATTTTTTGAATAATCAATAACAATAATCATTCCGGTATATTGAATTAAATCAAAGGCTTCACCCGGAAGTTTTGCATTGATAAAATGACGTCTATAAGTATTATCTAATACTGGATAAACTTGAAATCCTGTAAATGGTCTTGCTGGGAAATTAAAGCTCTCTTTACACCAGTTTAAGCTTCTCGCGTATCTAAGTTCTTTCTTTTCTCTTTCCCAAGAAGCATCTCCATAACAGATAGTAAATGAGAAATTAATCCAGTCAATACCAATTAAATCTTCAATCATAAGAGGTTTACCACTATGAAGTTTTGGAGTCATAGCAAATTCAATAGCTTTACCGGCTGGGAGATTATTTTGGACTAACTCAACAAATCTGTTTAAGTCTTTTCCGCCCCTAACAGGACCTAAAGTATTATCATAGAATGGTTCTCTAATAAGAATTCTGCAGTTATCAGCCATTACATGTTGTAAATGAGTAAACATTTGATGTAAATAATCATCATGTAATTCATGAAGAATAGCGCTTAAAACAATACAGTCATACTTTTTATCTGTTGTAGCTAAAAAAGTATTAATATCCATGCTATAATAAGTTATTTTTTCAGAATTTTGACAATTATCTTTGAATTCTAAATCAATTGCATCACAATGAGCTCCCCATTTTTCAGCAATATCTCTAGAAATCTTACCTGTTCCTGCGCCTAAATCTAATACCATAGTTGCTCCCTCGGCGTAGTCAACTAAAAGTTGCTTATCTTCAGCAGCATCCATACGTTTTCCAAATTTAATTAGTTCTCTGTTCATAGTTATTTACTCCAAATATTAAATACTTTTTTCTTATAATTACATGGCGCAGCCCATGCATAATCACAGTCGCCTGTTAATTCTGGCTCACACCACTCATGGAAATAAATTATTTTCTTTTTATAGTCAAAAAACATATAATGTGTTTCATAATCTTCACTTTTTAGATAGTCAAACTGCTCTTTTGTATAACAGCGCCTAAAATGACCATTTGTATATTTTTCAAAGTATTCAGGATACTCGACTATTTTTCTTTTACCATTAATTGAAACTTCAATAATCATATCTATTATATTATACAACCTGCAGTTGTAAAAAATAGCAAAAAAATTAAAAATAAGCCAATTTTAGCTTAAATAAAAAAATAAGCCATTTTTGGCTTATAATTTTTGGCCTAGCTACATACCCATTGATTAAAAGTCAATTGCTCTACCGAGCTCTAGAAATAAGCATAGGCTCTATGGAGCCGGTTGACGGACTTGAACCCCCGACCTGCTGATTACTAAACAGCTGCTCTACCAACTGAGCTAAACCGGCATTGGTACCTCCACTGGGACTCGAACCCAGAATCCCCTGATTAAGAGTCAGGTGCATTAGCCAATTTTGCTACGGAGGCATATTTGGTACCGCCTCGGTGAATCGAACACCGGATACACTGGTTAAAAGCCAGTTGCCATACCACTTGGCTAAGGCGGTAGATTGGTGCGCCCAAGAGGATTCGAACCTCTGACCCCGAGATTAAAAGTCACGTGCTCTACCTACTGAGCTATGAGCGCATATTTGGTGCTCCTAGGTCGAATCGAACGGCCATACCTCGCTTACAAAGCGAGACCTCTACCATTAAGGCTACAGGAGCGTATTTGGCACCCTCAGTAGGACTCGAACCTACAACATACGGTTTAGAAGACCGTTACGCTCTCCAGTTGCGTCATGAGGGCATCTTAATAAAAATGCTGCGCGGCTTAACCACACAGCATTATACGCAATTATTACATTTTCGTATCTTTTATGTTAACTGATTAAGCCATGATCAAATGAACCAAACTTTTTGGTTGTTCTTGTTTTTCTTGTTTTGTTTGTCATTTGCATCATAATCTTTTCTCCTTTTAAATGACTCTGGTGGACCCTACCCGGATTGAACGGATGACCCCAACTACGTCAAAGTTGTGCTCTCCCAGCTGAGCTAAGAGTCCATGTTGACCCGGCTCTAAGAAATCCCGAATTTTTGGTGAGATTTAAGAAATAAGCACGGGCTCATTATTTGCTATCTAATTTCATTTGGATTACATAAACACATGACGAAGATAGCAGCAATTCTTTTTAATGCTCTTAATAACATAGTGTCTCCAATCTAGGTTTTAACGTCTTTTTTCTTGACGATTGAGCAGATTGGCTATGATTGCATTTAGTTTTGGCCTAACTAAATAAGGTGCTCTCCCACTGAGCTACAGAACATCATCTGATGTCTGGTTGGATTCGAACCAACGACCACCCGGTTACCAGCCGAATAGAAATAAGTATAGGCTCTTATGGTCCGGAATGCGAGATTCGAACTCACGACCCCCTGATCCCAAATCAGGTGTTCTACCAAGCTGAACTAACTCCGGATGTATGCTTTGACCTACTCACCTTCTTACGACGAGTGACGTCAGCAATAACGGGTTTTTCTGAGTTTTCCTTCTCTCCATGGCATGGAGGAGTGGTGGAACTAACGAGAATCGAACTCGCGACCTCTTGAATGCTAATCAAGCGCTCTCCCAGCTGAGCTACAGCCCCAACAAAATGACCTAACTGTTTTTTAAATCCCAATTTTAAAATAGAAATAAGTATAGGTTCTCTGGTGCCTCTTGGTTGAATCGAACAGCCGTTTAATGATTACAAGTCAATCGTTCTACCACTAAACTAAAGAGGCATGTTTGGTCGAAAGTGCAGGAATCGAACCTACGTTCACTGGTTCCAGGCCAGTAAGCCTACCACTAACAGAACTCTCGAAGTCATCGGTGTTTTGTCCAGGTCCCGATTTCCTGGAGGTTTTTACTTATGAAGGAGATATTGAGCCTCAACGGTTCTGGTAACTCCCTCTTTAATAAATTCCCAAATTGTTTTTAATAACTTTAACATAACTCTATCTCCTTATTTTGACAGCGCATATTTGGTCGTTTGAGCGCCAGATAAGTTTACTTAAAGTTATGCTAGCTGGTGGAACGTGAGGGGACTTGAACCCCCAACCTTCGGTTTGCAGAACCGTTGCTCTCCCAATTGAGCTACACCCCCATTTATAATAACTAGCTTTCAATCTTCTTCTGTCTGGCCAGCTATATTTTATATCAGACAGCTTTATTGTGCACAACTGGCTTTTCATCTCTTAGACTTTTGAGACCAACGCTAACAAGCCCTGGTTTTGTCATGTCTCTCTTTCGAGTTTTACATTGCTAGTTATTTTTAGTTTGGTGGACACGGCGAGACTTGAACTCGTAACTCCTGCTTGCAGGGCGGGTGTTTTCCCAGTTAAACTATCGGCCCATAAAAAGAAAACCGTGATGCTCGCAACATTCACGGTTTTTCTTTGCTTAATATTAATTAAGTTTATTAACTAGAAGATTGCAAGCATGTTCAAAATTACCTTGGCAGGTGCTGGTCTGTTCGCAACTGTTTTGATAACATTAAACATCATCTTGTCTTTCTCCTTATTAATCTCTGTGATGTTGACCTAACTAATTGATCTTCATATTTGTTATTATTTAAGAAATAAGTATAGGCTCTTGTCGTTTTTCAACGACTTACTTAATTTAGCGTATAAATTTTAACTGTTCTTTAAGAAACGATCTATCTGAGACTTTTATTCATCTTACAACACTTACTATTCCGCAATATTCATACATATTAACTTGTGGCTGAGAGCTAAGGAGCGACCTTAGTCTTCACAAATTGGTATTACTACCGAACAATAGGAGAGATTTTTGCTTGCTCTCCAACTTTCACCGAACTTCAGCAATAAAGGATATTTACATTCAATATTCTTCAGTCATTTTTTGCAATGTGTCATACGGCTACTTGTACCTCCGCTAGGCTCTTATACATGGCTTCCGCCACTTCAAGACACTATCCTTCCGTTGAGTTACCGGGTTGCAGGTTTCTCACGCCTACAACCGCTGGTGAGATGATCTTACGACCAGAGCTTCTTGTCGGACGAGCCCTTTTGAGTTATTTTTACGTACCATAGCATGTTGCACAGTTAGCCTAGCCTTGTTTTTCAAGGGAAACTCATATCTCTCAATATAAGTCTTAGCTTAGGCTGCAGTATCCCGCAGCTTTATCGCATCATTATGGCCAACTTCATCGCAGGGAGGTAATCCCTCTTCACGATGGTCAACATAAATCCTTTCTCAAAGAACAGTTTGTTAAGCTCCGCTAAAAGCTTAACATAATTACTATACAATATATTTTTTAAATTGTAAATAATTTTTTTAATTTTTTTATTTTTTTATTACACAAATTTGTGCAACATATTATTATACGATAAAATTTTTATTTTTTAAAAAATCCCCTAGAACTTAGGTACCTAGGGGTTTTGCCCATTCCAGCGCTGCCTAATCAACCTGGTGGAGGGACTTTACTTTATATTATACAATTTTATTTATCTATTTTACCTCGTGGCTTTCTTGTTCTTTATCTGGATAAATACCAGACCATTGATGTGCCTTAAAGTCTTCATCTACCTCAAAGAAAATTCCTCGATAATAGTAGTCAATGCCACCACATAACCATACATGATAATACTCATGACCATCTACTAGCTCATTAAAAGTAATCTCTTTTTTAGCAAACCTAATATAGTCCTCTTCTGTGATGCCTGAAAAATAAGTATCTCCTAAGCTGTCTTTACCTTCCTCATCATTCCAGCAAACAAGTTTTTTATTCTTAAAAATATAGGCAACATAAAATTTCATAGCTTATTTTACCTCATCTAATAATTCTGAAAAGTCAGAAAATAATCTTCTTCACTTCTTTCGTGCTCTTCCTGTCTTTGGTTTTGAACTAAGGCAGGCTTTAGCTATTCAAACAGCTTCACAAATTATTGCAACCTGTAAAAGTGTAGTGTGTAAGTTTAACTGCTTGCTTATTTTTCTATGTAAATCTAACTCTTCATCTTTAGTTAGACTACAAAGATGTATAGTAGTGAATTTTGGACATTTTGTCATAGATGGCGGAAGGCGTAAACAATATGCTTGATTAGATGGTGACTTTATCTTAAAAACTAATTCATATAAATCTTCATCACAATATGTGTGTTCGTAACATATAGAAAGAAGTCGTACCTTATATTTTTCAAGTGTAAGCTTTACACCTGTCTCTGCTTCTAAAAGTTCTAATGCTCCATTTACTATAAGTAGGGCATCTGATTCAAACTGAGCTCTGTCCATACCGTACTAAGCTTGTGGAGTTGTATCAATTGCTTGAATTTGTAAGTATGTTCCATTATAGCCAGCTTCATCGCCTTCATAGCCTGAGACCTCATAAACTAAATATTCAAGAACAATATTACCACAGGCATAATCAATGAAATCAACTGGGGTTCCATCAGAGAATGAGTCTGCTGCCCAATCGGCTAATGCTTCAAAATAATCGGGAATGAATAAATAATCACAATACATTTCTAATGTTTCGGTATCTATATCACCCATATTTAAAACAATATAATCACCATTAGCATTATGATAAGCATTAACTGTTTGCTCAAAAACTGTTGTCATTAATGCTGCAACTTCATCAATTGCTTCTGGAGCACCAACAACATTAACACTGAAGGCATCTGATTGACCACCAAATGAAATAACAACATCTTTTTTACCAATACTATCTGTATCAAAGCCGGAAATTTCAAAACCTTCAACTTCTAAATAACTGCCGTCTGCAAAGTAAGCATAAACTGTAACACCTAAGACTGCTGGTTCACCAACATAATAGAAATCTCTAAGTGGAGTTGCAGAAATTCTTACTGGAGCATTTGGAATACTGAAGACAAATGTTGAGCCATCTGTGAAATAGAATGTATAGGTATCACAAACACCATCATTACTTCTGACTACTCTATCAATACCATTACCGTCTTTGCCATCAACGCCGTCTTTGCCATCTTGGCCATTAGTGCCTGGTTGACCATCAACGCCATTTGCGCCATCTTGACCTGGAGCTCCGTCTTGACCATCTTTACCATCGACGCCATCTTTACCGTCTGCGCCTCTAACGTTTCCTAAATCTTCTTCATAATGATATAAATGTCCATCGTCATGAATAGACCATTCTGGAATATTTGATGTAGAATTAGTGTTTGTTTTCGCATTACAAGCACCTAAGCTCATGGAAAACAAAGCGATTGCTGTAAGAAATAAACCTAGTTTCTTTTTCATAATTTACTCCTTTACTCGCTAATAATGCTGAGTCTGAAACCATTTAAGGTATAAGAAAAAGCCAAGCAACCCTACCGAAGCTCGAACCCAACCGAGCAGTTGGTCCTACGGATAATGCCTGACTTTGGCTATTGTATTGAAATACTGTCCGTCGTATTTCTTGTATTTATTATACAGTATAATTTTTATTTTTTAGTTTATCAAGCTAAACTGCTAAACTGTATTCGTTTGTATAGCTTGCGGCAATGCTGTGCCATTTACATAGACAATATAGGTCTCATCTAATAAAGTAACTAATACTTCAGTTAAACCTTCATTATATGTAATATTATATCTATTTCCGCCGACATATTCAACTAAAATAGAAACGTTTTGAGTTGAAAGTTGTTCATAAGTAATTAATAATATACTTGTAGTTACTATTTCTTGGGCTGATCTATAATCAATACCTAAAAATTCATCAACCTTAGTTTCAGTAGAACCAGCATTAGCACCTAAGTCTAAATACATCATATAAGCGCCCTGTGTTGAGCCTGAGACGCCCATCGCATATTCACCAGCATTAACTGGAAGCTCGAAATAATATAACATATTAACTACTGGGGCATTTCCGCTTAAAATTGTTGATAAATTGAATATAGAAGTTCCCCTTGTTCCCGCTGAATAAGTATTATCACTATATTTATATACATATGGATCGCCTTCAGCTGCGGTATTAAGGAAAATTTCGGTAATTTGTTTAATATTAGCAATATTTCCACCATTTCTAGTTACATGATTTAATGAGAAAAAGTTTAAGTTAACATTACTGGAATTATATGTTCCTGCAAAGAATGTAATATAACCTTTTTTCTTTAATTTAAAGTTAATTGAACCTTTTGGGGCTTCATAAGTAGTTGTATAAGTTGTTCCATCTACTCTTGCTACATTTGCTGGAATTGTTAATTTATTAGTACTACTAACTTGATTATTATCAAAGTGAATTCCGTGAACATATTGAGAGCCAGTTAAAATATTTTGAAGAGAATTTCTCGCATCTTCATATCTTTGTAAACCTAAATCTGCAACTGATGTTCTTGTATAGTTTCTAATTTGTGTATTGGTTGAATTATTATTTTCATTATGAGTATCTTTAATTCTCTTCCAACCGCCACTATTATAAGTTAAAATTTCTAATTTAGAGTCATCATAAGTAATATTATTAGTATTTGTATAAGTAGTTTGCATATTTGTATATGCAGTATTACTTAAAGCATTACCAATATTATTTAATCTATATGACGCAATTTTTGGTGAAGCATTAACACCTGTTCCAACATTAGAACCAACTAAATAACCAGTATTAGTTGTTGCAGCTTTTCCTTCAGAATTAAATTTTAATGGAACATAAGAACCATCTCTTAATCTGTAAACAACATTATTATTTTCTGGGTTATTAGCAGTAGAAGCAGAAATAGCCATGACATAACCACCTTCACCGCTAACTGTTTTTGTGTGTGTTCCAGAATTTGTTGGGTGAATAGAATAACCTAAAGCAGTATAGTCTTTTGAGTTAATTGAACCGCCCCAGTCATTATCATCGCCTTCACCCTTAGCTTTTTTAACAAACTTTTCAAGAGTTGTTGCATTTTCACAATAACCGAAATAACCCCAGTCATTGTCAATTTTACAACTTTGCCCCTTAATTTCACAGTGGTTAACATAAGTATTTTCAAAACAGGTTGCATCGTCAATATGACCCGCTAAATAACCAACATAAGCATTTGAAATATGGTCGCTGTGATTATCAGCAACTGCACCTGTAATATCAATATCAAAGTTATCTAAATATAAGTCTTTAATTTCTGCGGTTGATTCTACATAACCAAAGAAACCAATATCAGAAATTCCAGAGCCAGAAATATGTAAGTTTTCAATAGTTAAATGTGAGCCATCAAAAGTTTGTTTGAAAGAATGATCTTCATCACCAATTGGGCTAAAATCTTCATAGTAGTTCATATTTAAACTACTGACAAAACTATTTTCTACAATAACTCCATCGTCATCATATTCATATACTCTTAATTGACCTGAAGTATCTTCTGGAAGAATATCTCCGAGTTGAAAGTGATAATTTTGATTAGCAAAATCTAAACCTTCTGCTTTATATAACTCTGTCATGTTATAAAGATGAACTGGGCGGGTAATAGTAAAAGGGTTTTCCTCAGAACCATCACCATCGTGAAAATACTGCGAAATAACCCCGCCGTCTAAATTCTCTATATTTAATTCTGTAGTAGCGTCGGCTAACCAAGCAAGAGATACTCCAAAAGCAACACTACATAAAGAAATAAGAGATATAAATAATGTTGTAATAAATTTTCTAGTCTTCATCTGTATAACAATTAATTAAAGTTAAATCGTTTGCAAATGAAGTTGTATTAGCATCTGTAATAGAGAAATTAAAATCTATA
>Ga0265301_10004876_pt1 | contig 13374 bp, 11 predicted proteins | sample AusTroGonzalo_MG_2_FD_193488 | JGI IMG/M metagenome (GOLD analysis project Ga0265301, IMG submission 193488) | Bovine rumen microbial communities from tropical cattle in Woodstock, Queensland, Australia - Gonzalo_04 | ecosystem: Host-associated > Mammals > Digestive system > Stomach > Rumen ...
GTTCCGAACGAGCATTACTGAATGAACCGGAGGCGCGAAATGAGCAGAAAGAGAATCGCTGTGCTGGTAGCCAGTATAGACCGGGAATATCAGCAGGATTTTGCGAACGGGGTGCGATCCGCCGGTGAGCAATATGATATGGACATCTGTATTTTCAACAGCCAGGGACATATGAACGAAAACATCGCAACCAGCGAGGTCGGGGAGAGCATGATCTATGACCTGCCGGACCTAAACCAGTTCGATGGCGTGATTTCCATGCTGGCGACCATGGGGAACGAATTTGCCTATAAAAAAGTCCAGGATATCCTGGCTCAGATCAAAGGAAAACCTCATGTTTCCATCGACGTCCCGATCGACGGGGCTGTGACGATCACCTTCAACGACCGGGGCAGCGTCATGAATATGACAGAACACCTGATCAACGAGCACGGCGTCCGCAAAATTGCCTTCGTCAGCGGGCCGCTGAAACATAACGTTGCGATGGAGCGTGTCAACGCCTGCCGCGAGGTGATGGAGCGCCACGGCCTGAAGCTGGACAGCAGCATGATCTTTGACGGAGAATGGACCCGGAGCGGCGGCAGGCTGGCTGCAAAGCGGATTCTCGAAATGGGCGGTGAGCTGCCGGACGCCATCATGTGCGGCAACGACGACATGGCCCTCAGTGTGATTGAATACTTTCGGGAGCAAGGGATCCGCGTTCCGCGGGAGCTCGCCGTGACCGGTTTCGACGCCCTCCGGGAGGCAGTCATGCGCGGCCTGACCACGATCTGCCGCCCCATCGACAAGAGCGCCAAAAAGGCTGTCGAAATCCTGTACAAATGGATGTGCGGGGAGGAACCGGAAGAATACGAATGCGTCCTTTCCACAATTCCGTTCTACAGCGAAAGCTGCGGATGCATCCAAAGCCTGGAGCACATGAACGAGCGCCTGCGCGGACTCGGAACTGACCGCTGGAACATGGAAACGATCCTGACCCGCGTCAGCATGTTCTCCAGCGCCATGGCCGGGATCGGCGACGAGAAGGAAGCAGCAGAACGCATCCGGGATTTCGTCGACAGCTGGAATATCCGGGACATGTTCCTCTGCGTAAACCCGACAATCTGCAGGGATCTGCCTGGGAGGGCCCTGCCTGAGGAAACATCCGCCTATCCGGAGGAGATTCTGCTCCTGTACGGGGCCAAGGACGGAAAACCATATCCTTCCGAGATGTTCAGAACGCGGGACCTGGTTCCGATTATGGAGGAAATGCGTAAGAAATCAGTATGCCTGGTCTTCTGCCCGCTGTATTACCGAGACCACAGCCTGGGCTACGTGGCGATGGATCTGGGCGAGGGAACCGGATCCGCACTGTATTCTGTGCTGATGCTGCTGAACGGAGCACTGATGAGCCTGTATATGCAGACCAACATCAAACGATCCGCTCAGACGATCGCAAACCTGGCGATCCATGACATTATGACCGGTATGCTGAACCGACGCGGTTTCATGGAACTGGCCCCAAAGGCTCTTGAGCAGGCCCGAGGACAGGGGAAAGCATTCGTCATGATCAGCGCGGACATGGACCATATGAAAACGATTAACGACCGGTACGGCCACCTTGCCGGGGACGAAGCTATCTGCCGCATGGGCAGGGGAATGGAGATCCTGCACCAGTACGGGATGACGCCAGTCCATGTCAGCGGGGACGAATTTCTGGGATACGGCATATGCGACAGCGCGGAGAAGGCCGGAGAACTGATCGGTATCATCCATCAGGAGCTGGATCGTATCAACCGGGAGGATCCCTGGATCTGCAACATCAACGCCAGCTTCGGCATGTACGCGGCGGTGCCGGCAGACGGGGAACAGATCGACGATTTCATGAACCGGGCCGACCACGCGATGTACGATGACAAGAACCGGAAAAAAGGAAGAATATAAAACACGAACCCGGAACCCTGCGGTTCCGGGTGTTCTTTACTCTTCGGTATCCTCGATGAGCTTCAGGAATTCCTCATAGACGGCGTCCGCGACATCATCATCCGGAGCCGTATAATAGTCTTCACCGTTTTCATCTGTTTCAATCTTCAGGAAGAAGACTTCCAGCTCATCCGGTTCCTCTTCGCCCTCCTGTGTTGGTTCACAAAGGGCCAGATAGGTTTCTCCCTTGTACTCCAGGGTAGCCAGATGTTCAAAGAGGGTGCTTTCCCCGTCTTCATCCACCAGTTCAATCAGATCCTCATTCTCTTCTTCGAAGCTCCTGTTTTCGTCCGACATGGTTCAAAACTCCTTTCATGTAATTCCTTGGATTCCATGTTTATATCAGCCGGCCGGCGGATGCGCATCCAGCCACTGGCGCAGGATCACAGCCGCGGCTACTTTATCGACCCGTTTTTTCCGATCGGCGCGGGACAGATTGTCCTCCATCATGAAGTCCTCCGCGGAGACCGTTGTAAGGCGCTCATCCTGGAACTGAACGTGGAAGCCGGCTTTTTCCAGCTGGGCGCAGAAGGAACGAACCTTTTCCGCCTGGAATCCTTCTGTACCGTCCATATTCAGGGGAAGCCCCGACACGATTTCCGTCGTATCGTACTGCCGGCACAATTCTGAAATCCGGCGGGTATCCGGACCCCAGCCAACCCGGGTCAGAACTTCGACCGGCGTTGCAATGGTCCGGGTGGGGTCGGAAACAGCGACTCCGATCCGGACATCCCCGACATCCAGGCAAAGAATCCGTTCATTCATGCGATGATACCTTTCCTGAGAAGAAAGAGCTGCCGGCGTGAAAACCGGCAGCCCGGGTTTATCAGTCGTTATTGCTGCTCCTGCGGGGGGGACGGCGGTTTCCGCCTTCGCTGTGGCGTGAGGGTTCACGATTCGTGTATTCGATGTCATTGCGAACCAGGTTGATCCGGCCCTGGGCATCGATTTCGTTTACCCTGACTTCAAGCTCGTCGCCGATGTTCACGACATCCTCGACCTTCTCCACGCGGCGGTTATCCAGTTTGGAGATATGGATCATACCATCTTTTCCGGGAGCCAGTTCCACAAAGGCACCGAAATTCATGATGCGGACAACTTTACCGGTGAACACATCGCCGACCTCGATATCCTTGGCGATGCCCTCAATGATACGGCGAGCTTTATCAGCAGCATCCTGATCAGGGGTGGAGATGAAGACGCGGCCGTCATCCTCGATGTCAATTTTCACGCCGGTCTCAGCGATGATTTTATTTATCATCTTCCCGCCAGGTCCAATGACTTCGCGGATCTTTTCGGGGTTGATCGTGAAGCGGATGATTTTCGGAGCATAGGGACTCAGTTCCGACCTGGGCTGTCCAAGGGTATCCAGCATGATCTTCAGGATATAGAGACGGCCTTCCAAAGCCTGGCGCAGCGCCTGCTGCAGGATCTGGCGGTTGATACCGGCGATCTTGATATCCATCTGGAGAGCAGTGATACCGTTCATGGAACCGGCGACTTTGAAGTCCATATCGCCGAGGAAATCCTCGATGCCCTGAATATCGGTCAGAACAGCCAGCTTACCGCTGGCCTGATCAGTAATCAGGCCCATGGCCACACCGGCAACGGGGGCATGGATCGGGACACCGGCATCCATCAGGGAAAGCGTGGAGCCGCAGACGGAAGCCATGGAGGAAGAACCGTTGGAGGACAGAATCTCACTGACCAGACGCAGTGCATAAGGGAATTCGTCCTCATCCGGGATCACAGGCAGCAAGGCCCGCTCTGCCAGCGCACCGTGACCAATCTCGCGGCGGCCGGGGCTCTTCAGGCGCCCGGCTTCACCGGTGGCATACGGCGGCATATTGTAATGATGGATATACCGCTTAAAGTCTTCATTGCTCAGACCGTCCAGAGTCTGGCCTTCGCTGACAGTGCCCAAAGTGGTGACAGTCAGGGCCTGCGTCTGGCCGCGGGTAAAAACAGCACTGCCGTGGGTTCTGGGAAGGACGCCGACGTCACACCAGATGGGCCGGATTTCTTTGACTGTCCGGCCGTCAGGACGGATACCTTCGTTCAGAATCTTCGCGCGCATAACTTCCTTGACCAGGTAGTACAGGGCGTCTTCAATCTCGGCTTCCCGTCCCGGGAACTTCTCAGAAAGGACGGCCATGGTTTCTTCCTTGGTCTGTGTTTCGCGGTTCTGCCGCTCAGTGCGGTCGTAGGTATCGAAGGCCCAGACGCACTTGTCATAAGCGAACTCGCGGACGGCGGCCTTAATATCGTCACCGGTCACGTTCAGCGGAACGACTTTCTTTTCCTTTCCGATTTCAGCAACGATCTGCTTCTGGAAGGCAACCAACTTCTTGATCTCTTCATGGCCGAAGAGGATCGCGTCCAGCATAGTGTCTTCGGAGAGTTCCTTCGCACCTGCTTCCACCATCATGATCGCGTCTTCAGTACCAGCCACATAAAGGCTCAGGTCACTGTTTGCACGCTGCTCTTCATCAGGGCAGATGACGAATTTCCCGTCCACACGGCCGACCAGCACAGCGCCGGTAGGGCCATTCCAGGGAATATCGCTGACAGCCAGGGCGATGGAAGAACCAATCATGGCAGGAATTTCCGGGGGAACATCCTGCTCCACACTCAGGATCGTAACAACGACCTGGACATCATTCCGCATACCCTTATTAAACAGGGGGCGCAGGGGACGGTCGATCAGGCGGCAGGTCAAGGTGGCCTTTTCAGACGGACGACCTTCGCGCTTAATGAAACCGCCGGGGATCTTACCGACAGAGTACTGCTTTTCTTCCACATCCACAGCGAGAGGGAAGAAGTCCACGCCTTCACGGGGAGTCGGAGACATGGTGGCGTTCACCATAACGACGGTGTCCCCAAGATGAACCCAAACGGAGCCGTTTGCCTGTTCGCAGTACCTGCCAAACTCAAGGGTCAGCGGACGGCCTGCGAAATCCATTGTAAACTGTTTCGATTCCATACTGTTTCTCCTTTATTATTTTTTGATTCCGGAGAAACGTATGCTATCATATGAAAACCCCACCGGGGATTTTCAAGGGATAACATACGCCGTATCTGCCGGAATCTCCTTAAAAAGCCGCCGGAAGGAATGATGCTTCCGGCGGCTAAAAAAGCTTCTTTGATAACCGGGAAGAACCTTACTTGCGCAGGTTCAACTTGGCAATCAGAGTACGATACCGCTCGATATCCGTCTTCTTCAGGTACTCGAGCATGTTGCGGCGGCGGCCGACCATCAGAAGCAGACCACGGTTGGAATGATGGTCATTCTTGTTAAGCTTCAGATGCTCATTCAGATGGTTGATCCGTTCCGTCAGCAGCGCGATCTGCACTTCAGGGGAACCGGTGTCGCCTTCATGCTGGGCATAGGCGGCAATAATCTCGGATTTGGTCATGGTTGTTTCCTCCATTCATATTTCCCGCGCGGGCGGGTCATCCGGCCTGAATCGCCGAGAACTCAGAGAAGCGTCGGAGACTCGGCATCCTGAGCATACGGTTCATTTAAGGCCGTTTGATATTCTACCAGACATTCCGGGTTTTGTAAACTGCTTTTTTCGTGTTTTTCCTTACGGATCCGGCTGGTACAGGGCTACGCCGATCTTTCCGTCATATTCCTGTACCATGACAGAAACGATTTCAGAGTGACTTGTCGGAATGTTCTTTCCTACATAGTCCGGACGGATCGGGAGTTCCCGGTGCCCGCGGTCGATCAGAACCGCCAGCTGGATAGAACGGGGACGTCCGTAATGGAAGATAGCATCGATGGCGGCCCGAACCGTCCGCCCTGTGTAAATGACGTCATCCACCAGAATGACGGTTTTCCCGTTCAGGTCGCAGGGAAGCTCTGTTTTACCGGTTTCCGGCAAGTCGCTGAGCTCTGTCAGGTCATCCCGATACAGTGAAATATCGATGCTGCCGAGAGGAAGTATCCGGCCGTCGACGTGCAGAAAGTTATCTTTCAGCATGGCGGCCAAAGGCATCCCTCTGCGATGGATTCCCAGCAAAACCAGATTGTCGGTCCCACTGTTCTTCTCGATGATTTCATGGGCAATCCGGGTCATGCTGCGGCGGACCGCAGCCTCATCCATAATAATTGATTTCAGTTTCATGTCCTAAACAGGCGGGGCAAACGCCGTCAGTTTCTGCCGGTACGCCGGTTGAAGAGCAGGTTGACGACCACGCCAAGGATCAACGCGCAGGCGATGGAGGTCAGCGTGACTGAACCGATGTTCATCTTCATGCCACCGATACCCGCGATCAGGATCACGGAGGCGGTGAACAGGTTCCGATTATCGTTCAGATCAACAGGCTGGAGCATCTTCAGACCGGAAACAGCGATGAAGCCGTAAAGGGTGATGCAGACACCGCCCATCACGCAGGTGGGGATGGTGCTCAGGAAGGTAACAAAGGGACCGCAGAAGCTGGAGGCGATAGCCAGGATCGCTGTGGCCAGAATCGTGATGACGGAGGCGTTACCGGTGATGGCTACGCAGCCGACAGACTCACCGTAAGTCGTGTTCGGGCAGCCGCCGAAGAAAGCTCCTGCGATGGAACCTACGCCGTCGCCAAGCAGGGTGCAGTGCAGACCGGGATCCTCCAGCAGGTCATGATCGATGATGGAAGACAGGTTCTTGTGGTCCGCGATGTGCTCAGCGAAGACAACGAAGGCAACAGGAACATAGGCCACGGCAATGGAGGCAATGTACTGCCCGTTGACAGCCTTGAAACCCTTAAACGCTTCAGTGAAGGTGAATTCAGGAACCCATTTCATTGAAGAGAAGGCGCTGAAATCGAGAATCTTCAGAGCGTCGTTGCCGGTGGCGCGGCCAATCAGGGTAAAGATCAGGGCTGCCAGGTAACCGGCGATGATACCGAGGATGAACGGAATCAGCTTCAGCATCTTTTTCCCTTTCACAGAGAAGAAAATGACAGTCAGCAGCGTGATCACGGCACAGACAAGCTGCACCCACAGGGCTGTGTTCATGGTGTATTCGGATTGGGGATTGGAAAAGCCGAAGGAATTAGCGATTGCGTTTCCGGCCAGAGACAGTCCGATGATGGCGACTGTCGGCCCGATAACAACCGGGGGCATCAGCTTGCTGATCCATTTAACACCGCCCGCTTTGACGATAATCGCGATCACCACATAAACCAAGCCGGCGAATCCGGCACCGATGATCAGCCCCGCAAAGCCCAGGCTCTCTGTGGCGCCCGCGGTGGCGGCCCCGGTGAAAGCAGCGCCCATGGAGCTGAGGAAGGCGAAGCTGGAACCGAGGAAAACAGGACTCCGGAACTTCGTGAAGAGCAGATAGATGAGCGTTCCGACGCCGGCGCCGAACAAGGCGGCACTCTGGCTCATCATGACAGCGGACTCCCCGAAAACGGTAACAATCGTACCATTGGTAATGGCGGGAACAGCGATCGTCGCTGCCAGGATGGCCAGCAACTGCTGGAAGGCAAAGATGATCAGCTGCCCGAATTTCGGCCTGTCCTTAACGTTGTAAACAAGATTCATACCCAATCCCCCTTTTTAATAATTCGGCGGGACTTCAGACAAAACAAAAAGCCTGCCGGCCGGCATGCCGGGGCAAGCTACGCACACAAACTTATACAGCGCATCTTGTCGGTATCCCGTACCGCCTTAAAGACCCACCGCGGATACTATATCATGTGGAAAAGACGGAAACAAGCCCCAAATAATTACAATTTTATTACATTCAACCAGGCCAGAGAGAATATGATTGAAGTGAAAAAAATGCTTGACAAATGGTTTTGGTTGAGATATATTAAACAAGCCGTCTGCGAGACAGGGTTTACTGAATGAGCTGCGGCATCCGGGAGCATAGCTCAGCTGGGAGAGCATTTGCCTTACAAGCAAAGGGTCACAGGTTCGAGCCCTGTTGTTCCCACCATATACCTGGCCCGGTAGCTCAGTTGGTTAGAGCGCCAGCCTGTCACGCTGGAGGTCGAGGGTTCGAGCCCCTTCCGGGTCGCCATATATCATGCCTTGGTAGCTCAGTCGGTAGAGCATGTGACTGAAAATCACAGTGTCGGTGGTTCGATTCCGCCCCAAGGCACATTGTGCGGTAGTAGCTCAGTTGGTAGAGTGCCACCTTGCCAAGGTGGATGTCGCGGGTCCGAGTCCCGTCTACCGCTCCATTTTATTGGTGCCATAGCCAAGCGGTAAGGCGAAGGTCTGCAAAACCTTTATTCTCCGGTTCGAATCCGGATGGCACCTCTCGGGAATCCCCTATGAATCAACGCTTCCTTTCATCGATGGAAGCGTTGTTTTTATCTATCCGGAAAAACCTGCGACATGATGCGACAAAGTGAGACGCCGTGAGACTTGAAACAACGAGGGCTACTGATGTAATATTATGCTGGCTGAATAAAAACAGCGATGATCATGTACGCTGCGTCCTGGAGAGGGAAAGCAGGAAAAAAGGTTATAGAACTAAAAATTTATAGAACTAAAGACCATAAAGACCGAGAATGGCCTGGTGCACTCAAAAATTGGTGCACTCAAAACAAGTGACGAACCAGGAGGCAGAAATCCGCATTAAAGAAACTATAGAATTACAAAACCAAAAAACGGGTGATTACACCAAGTTCACTAAAAGAATTATTCCACTAAAATACAAACCCTTTTTTTCCGCAACCCGGAAGAATTGAAACAGAATCAACGAACCATTCAGCAAACGCATGTATAAACAGCCATTTTTCAGCTTATTCAGACAGAACCTTTTGAAAAAATGGTAAAAAATGCTGTACAAATGAAAAACATTCTGTTATAATTCCAACGTCGCCCAACCCCTGGTTTTAACTGCGGTTCATTTCCTCCATGGTTGTTTCTCATAACCATTGTCTGGAACGGGGCTCTATAAACCACCAATGGCGCGGGTAAACAAACTATTTTAGGAGGAATTTCCCATGTACGAAGACAAGACCCTGACCTGCCGTGACTGCGGCAACGAATTCGTTTTCTCTGCCAGCGAACAGGAATTTTTCGCGCAGAAGGGCTTCCAGAATGAGCCCAGCCGCTGCCCCGCCTGCCGCGCTGCCCGCCGTGCCCAGAATGGCGGCGGTAACGGCCCCCGCCAGATGTACACCGTGATCTGCGATGGCTGCGGCTGCGAGACCCAGGTGCCCTTCCAGCCCCGCGGAGACCGCCCCGTGTACTGCCGTGAGTGCTTCGAAGCACAGCGCGCGAACCGGTTCTGATTCAGATCCGAAACAGCAACCCCGCCGTTTGTACGGCGGGGTTTTCAATGCTTTTTTCGGGCTGCTTCAGGCAATTTTCAGCAGTTCTCTGACCGCAGTTTCCATACCATCCAGCAATGCTTCCGCTTCGGCTCCGGAAGCACCCTGCGCAAAGAGATATACCTTAATCTTCGGCTCGGTTCCAGAGGGGCGGATCACCAGCTTGCCGCCATCCTTCATCCGGAATTCCAGGACATCGGCAGGAGGCAGAGAACCGACGCCAGTAAGGTAATCCTTTTTTTCCGCGGAGGCGATCAGACTGCCTGTTTCAGACAAGTCCGGCGCGCGAAGGGACGCCATAATGGACGCCATCATTCTGGCACCGTCTTCGCCGTCATATTCGAATGTCAGCAAACGCTGTGCGTAGAATCCAAACTCGTTCCTCAGCTCCTCCAGGCGATCCAGCAACGTTTTTCCTTCCGCCTTCAGGGAAGAAGCCATTTCACACAGCAGGAGAGCCGCATTGACGGCATCCTTGTCCCGGACATCCGTACCGGAAAGATAACCATAGCTTTCTTCAAAGCCGAACAGGAAACGCTCCTGTTCATTCTTCGCTTCCAGGAAGCCAATCTGCTCCCCGATAAACTTGAAACCGGTCAGGACGTTCCTCAGCTCAGCACCGTATTTCCGGCAAATAGCTGCCGCCATTTCAGAGGTAACAATCGTTTTGACTACAACAAAGGGCATACTGCCGTGCTCTTTGTTCCGAAGCAGGTAGTCCAACATCAGGATCCCCATATCGTTCCCACTTATCAGCCTGATATCCCCACCGGCCCGAATGCCGGCACCCATCCGGTCACAGTCCGGATCGGTGGCAAAGCAGAGATCGGCTCCCGATGCAACGGCCTGTTCAATTGCAAGCTGCATCGCTTCCCTGATTTCGGGATTCGGATATGGACAGGTGGGAAAGTTCCCATCCGGCAGTTCCTGCTCCCTGACAACATCCACCCGGACATAACCGAGGCGCCGCATCATTTCCCGGACAGGCAGATTTCCGGTTCCGTTCAGGGGTGAATAAACCAGGTGCAGCGGACAGGAGGCGGGAGAGACCCGGAGCTTCAGGATATCCTGATAATAAGCTTCCACCGTATCGTCCGGAATATACCGGATCATCCCCCGATCCAGTCCAATACGGAAATCAGGCAGGGAATCCATCAGGTCAGGCTCGCTTTCAATGAAGGAAAGGATTGTTTCAGCGGCATTCAGGGTAATCTGGCACCCGTCCGCTCCGTACACCTTATAACCGTTATATTTTGCGGGATTGTGGGAGGCGGTAATCATCACGCCGGCTGTGGTATGGTGATGCCGGACCGCATAGCTGAGCATCGGGGTGGGAGACAGACGGGGATACAACCACACCAGGATTCCCATATCAGCAAGGGCAGCAGCGGCCAGGTCCGCGAAATCCCGGCTGTGGATCCGGCTGTCATAGCTGACCGCACAGGAAGGAGATTCGGTAACTGTTTTCAGATAACGACCGAGGCCCCGGGTGGCTTTGAGAACCGTGAATACATTCATCCGGTTTGTTCCGGCACCGAGCACGCCGCGGAGACCCCCGGTTCCGAAAGCCAGATCCCGGTAAAAACAGTCATCGGTTTCCTCCTGATTCATCGCTTTCAGTTTATCAAGCAGTTCCTCCGGCATCGCCGGGCATCTGATCCAGGCCAGCCTTTTTTCATCATTTGTCATGAAAACATTCCTTCCTGCATAAATAAAAAAAGGCATTATGAGCCCCCTTACAAAAAGGATCAGATAACGCCCTGCTGAGCAGAGTAACCCATCTGGCTCTTCCGGAAAGGCCGGATCCGGTTTGCATCCCAGGTAAATCCGTCAAGGGAAAGGCGGATCCCATTCTCCGCAAAGAGATTTGCCACATCCTCAAACAGAACATACATATGCCGGGCAAAGAAACCGGCTTCAGACCCCGTAGGCTCACAGAGCAGCTGATTCATTCCCCATATCCGGATCGGATCATAGCCGTCAAAGGCGAAGGAAGAAGCATAGGGAGTCAGCGCGGAACCGCGAAGATCGCACGGGGTGGCGGGGAGCCAACTGCTCGCATTGCGAAGCAGGCTGTAAAAACACTGCATAACACGGCCGGGAAGGGAAAAGCAGAGCTCATCCAGGAAAGCACCGTTCACGTCATAGGTACTGAAGGAGAGAATCCGGTTTTCATACAGGATAACGCAAAAACCGCCGTCCGCAGCACGACTGTCCGGCATCAAGGGACGGAACTTGTACTGGAAAACCGGTTTGCAGCCATAGCCGGCAATCATATCCGTATCCCCCTTCCCGGATTTCACATACGCATATGATAACTAAATATGCTACAGCAGTCAATAGAATAACACTACATCTTGTAGTCAAAAGTGTGAAAATTTTGTTACATTCATTTCAGGAAGGACATAAACGCGTCCCGGTTCTGAATCGGGGTTGTGGTAGGACGTCCCAGATCTTCCCGGGCGCCGCAGGCGCAGCGCACCGCCAGCAGAGATGGACCGGAGAGCGATCCGGAACACAGGGAGAATACCTGCTGCTCCAGTTCTTCTTTGGTGGATATTTCCATCGCCTGTTTATATCCGGAAGCCAACGCAACCGCTCCAAGCTTCAGCGTCCCGGAACAGACCGGCATACCGCCAACGGTCTCATGGGCACCGTTATCAATGACCACATGGACAAAGTTTTTCACGCCGCTGTTTGCGATAACAGGCAGGGTTCCCATATGCATCAGGAAGGCGCCGTCACCGTCCAGACACCAAACAGGCCTGTCCGGTTTTTCCCGGGCGATGCCCAGGGCAATCATGGAGGCATGGCCCATGGAACCGACGGTCAGGAAATCCCGCTGATGACCCTCTCCCCGGCGTTCACGGATTTCAAAAATTTCTCTGGAAAGCTTCCCGGTGGTGGAGACCACAACCGCGTCCTCCGGCAGGATGGAAAGGATCACTTCCGCGGCCATTTCCCGGAGAAGTATATTTCCGTTACTGTAATCCGGTTTCGCATCCGTTTGCAGCGTACCCTTCCGGACCACGACAGCGGCAGTCTTCCCCAACATCATTGCTTCCCGCAGAGGATGGAAACGGTCCAGAAATTCCTGTTCGGAAGTTTCCGGCCCCAGAACAAAATATGGAATTCCCAACAGATCAAGCTGGCCCAAGGTGATGGCGCCCTGCTTCACATGCTGCGGCTCATCTTTTGTTCCGGGCTCGCCGCGCCACCCGATGACCAGCAGGCAGGGAAGGGCGTACACTGCCGGGTCCATCAGGGAAGCCAGCGGATTTACCGCGTTTCCGAGACCGCTGTTCTGCATATAGCAAAGTGCCGGCCGGCCGGAAGCCAGATAGTGGCCGGCGCACAGCGCTATTGCGTTGCCTTCATTGGCAGCAACCAGGTGATGTTTTCCATCGGTTCCGTACCGGGTATACAATTCATCGCAGAGCCCGCGTAGAAAAGAATCCGGCACTCCTGTATAGAAATCGATTCCTGCCGCACGGCAGGCATCCAGCAAAAATGAAGCCTGCATGGATTTTCCTCCGTTATTTCCATTCCATCGGATATTCTGTGACTGCGTATTCCAGGTTTTTGCCGTTGGAACGCAGAACAGTCAGGATCGAGTCGGTTTTCGTCGACGCCTTTTCCACGGTGGGAATAAAATCATTGGTATCTTCACGGGAGGAAATGCTGATGGGAATGATCCGGAAATCCCGGCTCAGGATTTTCCCGTCCTTGACCCGGAAGCGCGTCTGGAAGATGTAAGAGGACATATCCTTGGGCTTGGAATTACCCGAGAAGCAAAAGTTACCGAGAGAATAACAGATATAGACGCCGTTATACTGCTCGATCGGATTGATCCGGTGGGAATGGTGTCCAATGACCAGATCCGCGCCGGCGTCCACCGCGAGATGGCCCATTTTGACCTGATTGGATGTCGGGGAGTAATCCAGTTCCCGGCCCCAGTGGAATGAAACGATCAGGATCGGGTATTTCTCCTTGATCGCCTTAATATCGGCTTCCACCTTTTCATACAGGTTGCTGTAGCCGTCCACCGGCTTGTCGTAGCGGTCGATGCACAGATAACTCATCATTGCGATCTGGATTCCTTCCACATCAACGACACCCATATGCGTTGAG
>Ga0265301_10004880_pt1 | contig 13369 bp, 9 predicted proteins | sample AusTroGonzalo_MG_2_FD_193488 | JGI IMG/M metagenome (GOLD analysis project Ga0265301, IMG submission 193488) | Bovine rumen microbial communities from tropical cattle in Woodstock, Queensland, Australia - Gonzalo_04 | ecosystem: Host-associated > Mammals > Digestive system > Stomach > Rumen ...
GTAACGAGCGCTCCACCTCAACGGTGAAGTCGACGTGGCCGGGGGTGTCAATTATATTGATCTTGTAGGCCTCATTATTAAGGTGCCAGAATACCGTTGTTGCAGCTGAGGTAATGGTGATGCCACGCTCCTGCTCCTGAACCATCCAGTCCATGGTAGCGGCGCCGTCGTGAACCTCACCTATCTTATGACTACGTCCGGTATAATACAGAATACGCTCCGTCGTCGTCGTCTTACCAGCATCAATGTGTGCCATGATGCCGATATTACGCGTGAGGCAGAGAGGGTTCATATTTTCCTGGACGTTTTGCATAATCTGTAGTCTCTTCTTCTATGATTTAGAATCTGAAATGCGAGAATGCCTTGTTGGCATCTGCCATTCTATGGATTTCTTCTTTTCTCTTGAATGCAGAACCTTCTTCCTTGTAAGCTGCCATGATTTCCGAAGCGAGCTTCAGGGCCATCGATTTCTCGTGACGTTTGCGGGCGTAACCAATCAGGTTCTTCATACCGATGCTCTGCTTACGAGAGGGACGGATTTCTGAAGGAATCTGGAAGGTAGCACCACCAATACGACGGCTTCTTACTTCCACTTGAGGGGTAACGTTGGCGAGAGCCTTCTTCCACACCTCAACCGGATTTTCGTTGAGCTTACTTTCAACGATGTCCATTGCTTCGTAGAAAATCTGATAAGCCAAATTCTTCTTGCCCTCGAGCATGATGTTGTTCACAAACTTAGTGACCTGCACATCATTATACTTCGGGTCGGGAAGGATAATTCTCTTCTTTGGTTTAGCTTTTCTCATGTCTTTAAGTCTTTCTGTTTTGACTAATCGTTATTTCTTTGCGGCTGTTTGTTTGGGTCGTTTAGCACCGTACTTAGATCTGCGCTGGCGACGGCCATCCACACCCGAAGTATCCAAAGCACCGCGGATGATGTGATAACGCACACCTGGCAAATCCTTAACACGACCTCCTCTGATCATGACGATAGAGTGTTCCTGCAAGTTGTGGCCCTCACCGGGGATGTAGGCGTTGACCTCCTTTTGGTTGGTCAGACGGACCCTGGCAACCTTACGCATAGCGGAGTTAGGTTTCTTAGGGGTCGTCGTGTAGACACGCACGCACACACCACGACGTTGCGGACTGGCATCCAATGCAGGCGACTTGCTCTTGTCGATCAATCTCTGGCGCCCTTTGCGCACTAATTGTTGAATAGTCGGCATTTTTGTTAGTTAATTAGTTGTTATTTAATCCGTTGTTTAGGAATTAGTTACAATCTCATACCAAACTGGCCGAGAACCGCTCTTTCAAGATGTAGTCAGGGAAACATGGTAAGCCACTAACGGCTTAGAAGTCTATAAAACACACTCCGTGACATCTGTTACGCTTGATTTTTGCGTCACTTCGTGCAGAAACCTATTACGTTTTAGCTTATCAGGTTCCTTAACTATATCATTTTCAAGGGCAAGCCCTCTTTCAATTCAGCGGGTGCAAAAGTACAACATTTTTCAATACCACGTGAATTTTTTTCAAAATTTTCTTCTTTTTTGTTGATATCCCAATTTATATTACTGTAGTTCAGTAATTTAAGTCTGTTGAAAACTTTCACAAACACACAAAAAAAGCGTCTTTTCCGGTCTGTTGCGACCAAAAAAGACGCCTGTTTGGGGTTGAAAACGGTGATTAATACTTCACGAAACGGTCCTCTCCATTGCTCAAGCCAAGCAATTCGCTACGTCCGAAGAGGAGGAAGACCTTATGGTTCCAGATAAGTTCCCAAAGGATGCGGCTCACTTGTACCTGTTCCTCGGGGGCTAACTCTTCACTGGTGATGACTACGCCTTCGGATTTCTTCACTTTGTTCTCCTGGAAGGCGACCTGAATAAGCTGGTAGCACAGATTGACAAAGGTGATGCCCGTGGTGTGGTCACGGCTGTCCATAATCATGTTGATTCTGTCTCTCATTTCCTCTTCGCTGTAAAGAAGATGTACGGGATTTGCGTCGTAGTTCATAACTGTTCTGATTTGATTGACGTGGCAAATATAGTGTTTTTTCGAAACACACAACTAATTTTTCAGAAAAAGATGTACCTTTGCACCTGTGTTTCGACAAGTTCAACAAACGAAGCAACTGTTTAATGGTCACACAATTAATAATAGTATGGGCTCTCGCAGTGGTTGCGTTTTTCACACTTTGGGCCATCCTGCTCAAGGTTATCAAGCGCATCAGCGAGAAGAAGAAAAAAACCTTGAAAAACGAGGAAATTGAAAAGGATAAACATTTAAATCTTTGAATATTAAATCATTAAATCTACTAATATGAAATACGACGTCATCGTTATCGGCAGCGGCCCCGGAGGTTATGTTGCTGCCATCAGAGCATCACAACTGGGTAAGAAGACCGCTGTGGTTGAAAAGGCCGAAGTGGGCGGCATCTGCCTTAACTGGGGTTGCATCCCCACCAAAGCCCTGCTGAAGAGCGCTCAAGTTTACACCTATATTAATCATGCAGAGAACTACGGCATCAAGGTGGAGGGCGAGGTGAAGCCCGACATGGAAGCTGTGGTGGCCCGCAGTCGCGGTGTGGCCGACACTATGAGCAAGGGCGTGCAATATCTGCTCAAGAAGAACAACGTGGAGGTTATCGCCGGATACGGCAAACTGACTGCCGACAAGCAGGTGGAACTGACCGATGCCGAAAACAACGTCACCCTGTACGAGGCTGACCACATCATCCTCGCCACTGGCTCGCGTGTGCGCGAACTACCCGCTCTGCCCATCGACGGCAAAAAGATTATCGGTTACCGTCAGGCGTTGGTGTTAGACAAACTGCCTGAGAGCATGGTGGTGGTCGGCTCAGGAGCCATTGGTTCTGAGTTCGCTTTCTTCTTCACCTCAATGGGCGTGAAAGTGACCCTCGTTGAGTTCCTGCCCAACGTGGTGCCCAACGAAGACGAAGAGGTATCCAAGCAAGTCGAGCGCGCCTTCAAGAAACTGAAGATGACGGTGATGACGGAGGCTTCGGTGACGCATGTTGACACCACAGGAGAGAAGTGCGTCTGCACCATCAGCACCAAGAAGGGCGAGAAGACTGTGGAGGCCGACATCGTGCTGTCAGCCGTCGGCGTACAGACCAACATCGACAACCTTGGACTCGAAGAGCTTGGCATCGCCACCGAAAGGGGCAAAATCAACGTGGACGAGTACTACCGCACCAACGTTCCAGGCATCTATGCTATCGGCGACATCGTTCATGGTCCCGCTTTAGCCCATAAGGCCGACCACGAGGCCACCATCTGCGTAGAGAAGCTCTGCGGCCTCAATCCCAAGCCGCTCAATTATGCCAATATACCAGGCTGCACCTACACCACCCCCGAAATCGCCTCAGTGGGACTGAGCGAAGCAAAGGCCATCGCTGCAGGCTATGAGGTGAAGATCGGCAAGTTCCCCTTCACCGCCTCGGGTAAAGCCACCGCTGCCGGCAACCGCGACGGGTTCATCAAGGTGGTCTTCGACGCCAAAACGGGCGACTGGCTCGGCTGCCACATGGTAGGCGACAACGTGACCGAGATGGTTGCATCCGCCGTGCTTTGCCGCGAACTGGGCGCCAAGGGCGAGGACATCATCCATGCTGTGTTCCCCCACCCCACCATGTCGGAAGGCATTATGGAAGCTGCCGCTGCTGCGTATAATGAATGCGTACATCTTTGATTATGGAGATTATTGAGACTAATATAAAAGACCTGTTGATTATCAAGCCGAACGTGTTTCAGGACGAGCGCGGTTATTTCTTTGAAAGTTACAACCGTCAGCGCTTCCTGGAACACGGGCTCGATATGACTTTTGTCCAGGACAACGAGTCGCAGTCGATGCGCGGCGTGCTGCGCGGACTGCATTTCCAGCGTCCGCCCTTCGCCCAAGGCAAGTTGGTGCGCGTGGTGAAAGGTTCGGTGATGGACGTGGCCGTCGACCTCCGCAAAGGCTCCCCAACTTACGGACAGTGGGAGTCGGTGGAACTCACCGAAGGCAACAAGTTCATGTACTGGATTCCCGAGGGCTTCGCCCACGGTTTTGTCTGCCTCGAGGATTATTCCGTATTCACCTACAAATGTACCAATGTATACGACAAGGCCTCAGAGGGAAGCATCCGCTGGAACGACCCCGACCTTGCTATCAACTGGGGCATCGCCAATCCCATCCTCTCCGAAAAAGATAAAGTGTCACCCATGTTTAAAGATTTCATCACCCCATTCTAACTAATCAACCATGAAAAAAAAGCTCCTGTGGGCCTCCGCAATCGCATTAATATTAATAGGTGTAATCTCCGCCATCACTTTCTCACCCGCCCAGTCGAACGAGGAACAGTTTGAAACTTATGAAGGCACAGAGGAAGAGCCTCTCTCCTTCGACCATATTGACCATCTGACCCACGACATCGAACTGCCCGATTCAATGACTTTCTGTGGTGAGGAAGTACCGCTCGATTTGTTTTATGTGAGAGAACGGCTTGAGCGAGAATTGGTCATCAACACCTACAGACATTCCACCACCTTGCTAACACTGAAGCGTACCACGCGCTGGTTTCCCGTTATGGAGCCTATCATGGAGCAATACGGATTGCCTGAGGATTTCAAGTATCTTGCCATGATTGAAAGCGAATTGGTCAATGCCGTATCGCCCGCTAAAGCGGTGGGATTCTGGCAGTTCCTTGAGAGCACAGGCAAGGAATACGGCCTTGAAATCAACAGGGAAGTGGATATGCGCTACAATGTCGAGAAGGAGACCGTCGCTGCCTGTAAGTACCTCAAGGATTCGTACCGCAGGTTTGGCAACTGGACTGCATCAGCAGCATCATACAACTGCGGCGGCGGACGCATCAACAGGACAATGGAAGAGCAACGCGTCGATTCATACTACGATATGCGTCTGCCCGAAGAGACACAGCGTTATGTGTTTCGCATTCTCGCCCTGAAACTCATCACCGAAAATCCCGAGAAATATGGTTTCCAGATTGGCGACAGCGGCTGGTACCAGCCTTTCGAGACCCAAACGGTCACAGTCACCGAAAGCATTCCCAACCTGATCGATTTTGCCTTTGAGCAAGGAACCAATTATAAGATGCTGAAGTATTTCAACCCTTGGCTACGCAGCAATTCGCTGACGGTTTCCGCTGGAAACAGTTACGACATCAAGATTCCGACAGGAAAATTCGCGAAGACGCACAAGCCGATGAGAAGCAAGGAATGAAATTCACGCGTTCACGGATTCACACCATCACTATGGTGTAAGCAAACCTTTTTTTCGTCAATTTCTTGCAAAATCCGAAGTTTTTTCCTATCTTTGCAGTCGCAAAATCAACCTCTGATATCAAGAATAGAGTCCGCATAACTGTCTATATTTCAAAGCAATACAATATGCAGATAGACTTATCGGATTGATTTTGCAATAACTCATTCATTTACAGCAGTTTGCATAGAGTAACTCTATAGCAACCCTATACCAAGCCTATAGCCTCTCTGAGGTAACTTTGAGGTAACTTTGAGATAACACTGAGGTAAGTCCGAGATGGCTCTATGATAACACGAAAAGACCAGAGTGAAAACAGCGCGCGGGTAAGGAAAAAATGCGTACTTTTGCCGCTCATAATTGAGAGATGAACGAGTTTAGCGAAGATAAGACCCTTGAAATTCTTGGTGCTCGGGAGAACAACCTGAAGAACATCGACCTGTCCATCCCACGTAACGCCTTAGTAGTCGTCACGGGCATTAGCGGGAGCGGCAAGTCGTCGTTGGCCTTCGACACCATCTATGCCGAGGGACAGCGTCGTTACATGGAGAGCTTCTCAGCCTACGCGCGCCAATTCATTGGCAATATGGAGCGTCCCGATGTGGATAAAATCACTGGACTGAGTCCCGTCATCAGCATCGAGCAGAAGTCGGTGAATAAAAACCCGCGTTCCACCGTAGGCACCATTACAGAAATTTACGATTTTCTCCGCCTCTTGTATGCCCGTATCGGCGAGGCCTATTCATACAACACAGGTGAACGTATGGTGCGCTACACCGAAGAGCAAATCACCGACCTGATTATGAAGGATTTCCAAGGTCGACGCATCAACATCTTGGCACCTACGGTCAGAGGCAGAAAGGGACATTATCGCGAATTGTTCGAGCATATCCGTCAGGCAGGCTTCACCCGTGTGCGCATCGACGGCACAATGCGCGAGATTGAATTCGGCATGATGGTGGACCGCTACAAGACCCACGACATCGAAATCGTCGTCGACCGTATCGAAGTACACGAAGACAGCCTCACCCGCATCAAGAAGTCGGTACAAACCGCCTTCCGTTACGGCAAAGGCCTGTTGATGGTGATGGACAACGACAGCGGACAGACGCGCTACTACAGCCGACTGCTGATGTGTCCCACCACAGGACTCTCCTACGAGGACCCCGAGCCCAACACCTTCTCGTTCAACTCGCCATACGGCGCCTGCCCAAAGTGCAACGGACTGGGCGAGATAGCTGTCGTCGACAAAGAGAAGCTCATCCCCGACCCGAATCTCAGCATCCGCAAGGGTGGTCTGGCTCCAACGGGCGAATACAAGGCTGGCGGCTGGATTTTCAAGCAATTGGAAGCCATAGGCCTGAAATACGGCTTCACATTAGATACCCCTCTGAAAGATTTCTCCGACGAAGCTTTGGACGTCATCCTCTATGGCACCAACGAAACCTTCGACGTGAAACGCGAGACCCTCGGTATCACCTCCACTTTTAAAATCAACTTCGAAGGCATCATCAACTTCATCGAGAGCCAGAATAACGAAGACGCGCCAGCCAGTATCACACGCTGGGCCAATTCGTTCATGAACCATATCAGCTGCCCCGTCTGTGGAGGCTCAAGACTCAAAAAGGAGTCGCAATGGTTCCGCATCGACGGGAAAAACATTGCAGAGGTCGCCAACCTGGACACCCTCAGCTTGGGTCAATGGATTGACGAACTTCCCAACAAGCTCACTGAGCGGCAAAACGACATCGCGAAAGAAATCCTTCGCGAAATCCACAAACGGGTGCATTTCCTGTTGGACATCGGCATCGACTACCTCAACATGAATCGTCCGGCAGCATCCCTCTCAGGCGGCGAGGCGCAACGCATCCGCCTGGCCACTCAGATTGGCTCGCAACTGACGGGCGTACTCTATATCCTTGACGAACCCAGCATAGGTCTGCACCAACGCGACAACCAGCGACTTATAGAATCCTTGAAAGAGTTGCGCGACATCGGCAATTCGGTCATCGTGGTGGAACACGACAAGGAGACCATGCTCAGCGCCGACTATTTGGTCGACATCGGTCCAGGAGCAGGACGGCACGGAGGCGAAGTCGTCTTTGCAGGCACACCTGCAGAAACCAAAAAAGGCCACAGCATCACCTGCGACTACCTCAACGGAATCAGAAACATCGAGGTACCGAAAACGAGACGCAAACCCATAGACGGCAACTATCTCGTCATCAAAGGAGCCAACGGGCACAACCTGAATAACGTCGACTTGCAGCTGCCACTCGGCATAATGGTCTGTGTGACAGGCGTCAGCGGATCGGGTAAGTCGAGCCTCATCAACGAGACCCTCTCCCCTATCCTCAGTCAACGTTTCTACCACTCGGTGAAAGAACCTCTGCCCTATAGCAGCATCGAAGGACTAGAACATATCGACAAAATCATCCAAATCGACCAAGCCCCCATAGGACGCACACCTCGCTCAAACCCAGCCACCTACACCAAGGTTTTCGATGACATCCGCAAGCTATATGGCGAACTGCCCGAAGCGAAGATACGCAACTACAAGGCTGGGCGATTCTCGTTCAACGTAAAGGGTGGTCGCTGCGAAACCTGCAAAGGCGCCGGAGTGCGTGTCATCGAGATGAACTTCCTGCCCGATGTCAGTGTGGTATGCGAAGAGTGCCAAGGGAAACGCTATAACCGAGAGACCCTTGAAGTGCGTTACAAAGGCAGGAGCATCAACGATGTGCTCGATATGACCATCAACGAGGCGGTGGATTTTTTTGAGAACATCCCAAGTATCATCCAGAAAATCCGCACACTGAAGGACGTGGGGCTGGGCTATCTCACCTTGGGTCAGGCTTCCACCACCATATCAGGCGGTGAAGCGCAACGCGTGAAACTGGCTGCCGAACTGGCCAAACGCGATACGGGCAAAACGCTCTATGTGCTTGACGAGCCCACCACTGGGTTGCATTTCGAAGACATCAAGGTGCTGATGAACGTGCTGAACCAACTCGTCGACAGGGGCAACACCGTCCTCATCATCGAGCACAACATGGACGTCATCAAGATGGCTGATTACATCATTGACATGGGTCCTGAGGGAGGCGACCGAGGTGGACGCATCGTTTGTCAAGGAACTCCAGAAGAAATCTGCAAATGTCGCGAGAGCTATACTGCAAAGTATCTTAGTGAGGAGCTGAAAGTAAATAGTTAAAAGTCGAGATTAGCCAAATTTTCCATTTAAGTTATTTCTTTCATTACCGTTTCAGTTTTTTTCGTATTTTTGCAACTTTTAATAGTAAATCAGCTTTATAAAATGGCAAATAAACGTACACTTTTCCTACTCATGGCGATGCTTATCATGCCTTGGGTTGCTTTTTCACAAAGCACTATCATCTATCAAACCAGTTTGGAAGAATACGACATCGGTAGTCTTCCCTCGGGCTGGACTAAAGTCGTTGCCGGGAGTACCGCTTCAGTACGCACAAACAATGTCCATAGCGGTTCAAAGAGCTTTGGCTTCATCTATACCCAAAACAACAACGGCAACTACAACAACATCGTTGCCCTGCCTGAGTTTGAGATTGTGACAGGTTCTGCAAGTCTTGAGTTTTGGTCCAAGGCAGAATCAAACAACAACTATTGCGGAAAATTCGATGTTGGTTATATCACCGACATAACCGATGCTTCCACCTTCGTTGCTTTAAGAACCGTTGACTACTACCAGCACCTTAACTATACCTTTGTATCTGTCAGCCTGTCAGGAATGCCCGACAACGCCAGGATAGCATTCCGCCACCGTCCCAACTTCAATAATTACAAATGGTACATCGATGACCTAAAGGTATATGCGGAGCCTTCTTGCTGTCCCAAACCCACCGTTGTCAACCCCATCCTCACCCCCGGTGACGGCACCGTGGCTACCTTACGTTGGACAGAAAACGGCGAAGCCAACGCCTGGAACCTGCAATATGGCAACGACCCGGACTTTGCCCTTGGCACCTACCAAACGATGACACAAGGCTTCAACATCAGCGGCAACTCCATCACTGCCAATCTCACAGGACTCAACCCCGAGCATGTTTACTATGCCCGTGTTCAGTCCAACTGCACCGACTGTGGACAAACTAGTCCCTGGGTCAACTTCCGTAGTTTCAGACCCACCAATGCTGTGAATCTCACAGTGAACAACGGAAGCAATACAAATCGAATGATACCTTTTTTTGCATACAACTGCGATCTTGGTGGCCGAAGCCAATACATCATTCCAGCCGAGAGCCTTACCACTATGACAGATGGCGAAATCTCTAAGTTCGAGCTTTACGGCCTCAACAACGTCCCCACCAATATTGAGGCCGCAGCGTTCCGCATTTGGATGAAAGAGGTGGATTTCAAATATTTTGAGGACGGCACTTTCACCGACTGGGACGACATGACTCAAGTTTATGAGGGTCGCCTATGCCGGAACGGCTCGGCTTGGACCATCGAGTTCGACAATAACCATTATGTTTATCAGGGTGGCAATCTACTTGTGGCTTTTCTACAAACCGTGTTTGTGTCTGCGTCTGGAGTCTCATACTCCTCGTCGTGGATAGGCAAAAGCCAGGCCCAATACACCGCTATCTATCAAGATGGTTCTTTAGGCCACTTTTTCGGCAATGTTGGCGAACCGCAAAAGTTCCTTCCGAAAACTACCTTCTCCTATTTCACCGCCACCCACCCAAGACCTTGGAACCCCACCTTCAGCAACCTCACCGCCAACAGTGTCACCGTCAGCTGGACAACACCGAATGAAAACGTGACAGGTTACCAATACCGATACCGCCATGATGGCGGCACTACATGGATTAACTCCACGACTATCCCAGCCACCACGACCTCAGTCACACTGACAGACCTGAATCCCGAAACCAACTACATCTTTCAGGTAAAAGCCTTCTACAATGACGGCACTGAAAGTCAATACGCCAGCAGGTCTTTCACCACCGAAGCCGTTTGTCCCCAACCGCAAGGCATCACCCTAGATGATGTGTCAGGTCACACCGCCACTTTCCGCTGGACAGCATTGGAAGGCGCACAGTATCAATGTGCAGCAACATTGCCAAACGGTACCATCAATACATGGAACGATGTTTCTGGAGGTAACACCTATACTTTTACCGGATTAGATGCCGAAACGGAATACGTTTTCCATCTCCGCCGCGACTGCACTGCCAGCGATGATGGATACAGTCAAGTCAGCACCTTCATCTTCACCACCGGACTAGCCTGTCCTCCGCCCACAAATGTTCAAGTAACCTATAACGGAGGTAATACCGCAACCGTCACCTGGGATGGCCAGGCTGATGAGAACTTTGATGTTTTGGTAAATAGCGTATCCATCTCTGAGTTTGGTGTTACCAGTCCATACACCCTGAACGTAGATTATGCCAACACCTACCTCGTAGGTGTGAGAGCCTTATGTGGCGATGATGGCATCAGTGAGACCACCTACGCCGAACCCTTCACCACCGACATCTGCCCCATTGAAAACCGTTGTACCATCAACTACACCCTAACTGATGCATACGGCAACGGCTGGGGCTATACCATCGACACACAACCTCACATCAGGATTGTGGACCACCAAACCCAAATCCTTATCGAGAATCTAACTATGCCGTTCTCAGCTGGCTCATCACTCTCTGGCTCATTCGATGTTTGCGATAGCAGAGCTATCGATATCATCTGGGACACCGCATATACCAACTTATATGCATTTGAATGCGGTTTCATCTTCACCGACATCAATGACAACATCATCTGCCAACATGTAGGATGCAACAATTCCTACGGTTGCACTTCCATGCAACAAGGTCTCATTACCACCTATTCTGTCAACTGTGCCCCAGCCTGCGCCACGCCCAAAGATTTCGTGACTAGCGTAGGCACCACTTCAGCCACCGTCAGTTGGACGGACAGTGGTGAAGCATCCTCTTGGGAGGTAAGCTACAAACAAGCCTCTGAGTCTATTTATGGTACTTCGGTAACAGTCAATGAAAAACAATACACCATTAACAACTTAATCCCAGGCACTGACTACGATGTCCTCATCGTCTCAGGCTGTGACCCAACCCAGACCCTCAGTGGTAGTTTCACCACATATTGTGCGGCTGTCACAATAAACGATCCTGTCACTGAAGGCTTTGAAGGCTGGCTTAATGATACTGACACCTGTACCTACAACGACATCAATGGTATCTCTCCCGATTGTTGGAGGAGCTATTCTGAAGGAGTCACACGTCCCCATATCATCAACTACGGCAATTATTGCCACGTCCACAGCGGCAGCTGCGCGATGTATTTCAAAGGCGAGTCCAACACCAATGCCTACCTCGCACTACCGCCTTATAGCAACGCCGCCAACCTCCTTGTCAGTTTCTGGATGCAAACTGACCACGCCACCATGGGCACCCTCGGGATAGGCTACATTACTGATGGCGACATCAACTTCGACACCTATCAGGAGTTAGAGACTTACGCCAACAGCAATACCACTATGGTACAACGCCACACCTATTTGGGTCGTTACACTATTCCCTCCAATGCCACACATCTCGTCTTTAGATGGCAGAGCAACAGCTCCACCTACGGTGTTTGCATTGATGATGTAGCTATTCAATTAGTTGACAAAGTGTTTAATGGTACCGATAACAACTGGCACAATGCCGCCAACTGGACTCCTACCGGAAAGCCTTCAATTGAAGAGTCTGTCTTCATTCAGACTGATGCCACCATCAATGGCGCGGCTCAGGCCGGGCTGATAGCCGTGGGCAACAATGCTACACTTACCCTTGCTGACGGTGGCACACTGATGACCAATAACGACCTCATCGCTACGGTGAAGAAAAACATCACGGGCTATGGTATTGACAACGAAAACACCAACTTAGGCTACTGTCTCATCGCCAACCCCGTAGCCGAGACCTATTATAATGACCATATTCAACTCAGTCCCAACCTCACTTCTACCAACCTCCTCGACGGCAACTACGATCTCTATAGTTGGGACTACACCTCATTCGACGGCCTCGCCTGGAGAAACTACGAATACCTCACAAACCAATACAACGGACGATTCAATTTCATCAATGGTCAGGCTTACCTCTATGCTAACCGTGATGACATCGAAGTCACCTTCACTGGTACCGCGCGAGCCAACAATGTAGACGAAGAGATTACTACCGATTTCGGTTCTACCCAATACAGCTTCAATGGATGGAACCTCATCGGTAACCCCTTCGTGTGCGATGTCTACCTCAACGATGCTACTTCCGCCGATATGGCCTTCTACCGTATGAACGACGGAGGCAACGGCTTTGTCACAGCAACGGGAGCCATTCACCCCATGGAAGGCATCTTTGTGCAAGCCACCGCGGAAGGACAGACCTTCAAGTTCAGCCGTAATTACATTGAGGACAACAGCAGAGGCAAACTGAACATCAGTGCGAGCGAAGCGAAGCGTTCCATAGTCCTCGACAACGCACTCATTCGTTTCGACGAGGGCAACACCCTCGAGAAGTTCACCTTCCGCCAAGGTAGCACTAAGGTCTACATCCCCATGGAGGGCAAAGACTACTCCGTGGTCAAAGCAGGTGAAGTGGGCGAGCTACCCCTCTGCTTCAAGGCTGCCAAAAATGGTAACTACACACTGAGTTTCAACCTTGAAAGTCTCAGCCTCAGCTACCTCCACCTCATCGACAACATGACCGGTGCCGACGTCGACATGCTCGCCAACCCGAGCTACAGCTTTAACGCCCAGACCACCGACTATGCCAGCCGCTTCCGCCTGGTGTTTGCCACCGGCAGCAGCGTTGACGGCGACAACTTCGCCTTCATCAACGGCATGGGCAACCTCTGCATCTTCGGCATCGAAGGCGAAGCCACCGTTCAGGTGATGGATGCCCTCGGTCGCATGGTCAGCAGCAACACCTTCAGCGGCAGCTACGAGCAGAAGCTCAACGTCGCTCCTGGCGTCTACATGATCCGCCTCATCAACGGCAACGACGTGAAAGTCCAAAAGATCGTTGTGAAGTAATTT
>Ga0265301_10004884_pt1 | contig 13364 bp, 9 predicted proteins | sample AusTroGonzalo_MG_2_FD_193488 | JGI IMG/M metagenome (GOLD analysis project Ga0265301, IMG submission 193488) | Bovine rumen microbial communities from tropical cattle in Woodstock, Queensland, Australia - Gonzalo_04 | ecosystem: Host-associated > Mammals > Digestive system > Stomach > Rumen ...
ACAATTGTGGGGTTGTATGAACCACCTACAACGCCGCCTGCATGATGGAAGACGCCAGTTGCAGGAGTCTCAATCGTGAGGGCAGAGTGTACGTTGCTTATAGTGGCGTTCTCGGCGCGACCTATTGCACCTGTCCAAGAGCCTGCACAAACAAGAGAACCATTGATGGAGAAGTTCTTAACTGTAGCATCCTTCACTCCGCCGAACAAGCCGTTGCAATCACCAGAACCTACATAAGTGAGGTTAGAGACGGTAAAGCCTTGACCATCGAATGTGCCGCCATAATATACGCCCTTGCCGATGGGAGTCCATTCAATACTTGAAAGGTCGATGTCGGCTGTCAGGATGGCATCGACTGCGGGGTTAACCTGGTTGACGTAAACGGCAAACCATCTGAGCTGGGCAGGAGTGCCAATCTCGAAGATGCCGTCTGCGTTTGCGGTCATGTAGGTTGCATCAAAGGCATCACAAACAGAGCAGAAACCGTCAACAAAGTTGTGCTTGTCAACGATGGATGCATTCGTGTTGCCATATACAACAGTAGAACCCTCCTTCGGGGTAACTCCGTCGCAAATGAAGCTGCCATTAGCATAGATGGGGTCATGCACATCTCCATTGTATGGGAAAGGATAATCATCATCAACCAGTGTCTGGAACCAGTTCGTGCCGCCGCTGACGCTTTCGTTCAGCAGAAAGCAGATTTCGCCGCTTGCGAGCTGTGCGTCTGTTACTTCTGTAACCTGCTGTGTCGTCGGTGTTACAGCACCACTGGCGGCTCCGTTGATATTATAATCGCCTTGGTAGTAGCTGTTAACGATGGAGCAGGTGTTATGCTTGACTGCGCCATAGAACAGACCTGTTATTGCAGATTGCAATGTGCCAAGAGACAAGCAGTTTGTAATCGTTACATCAGGATTTGCTCCGACATAGCCCACCATGCCGCCGAAGGTGCAGTTGCCAGGCGTGGCAGCAGAGTTCTTCAGCTCGCCATTGAACAGGCAGTTGGTGACGCGGAGGTGAGCATTGCCGTTGTTGTTCACATAACCAACAATACCGCCATAGTTACCGCTGCCGCCTGAATCGTTGCCGTCCAAGGTGCCAGAGTAGGTGCAACGGTCAACAACGATTGTGCCGTTCACAGAGCTACCCAAGATGCCGCCTAATCTGCTACCTGCACGTGTGTTGTTGATTTTCAGATAGCTGTGAATGTTACGCAGAGTCGGGGTTGCGTCACGGGCATAACCTACAACACCGGCGGTGGCGATGTTTGTGGTAATCGTTCCCTTTACGATGAGGTTCTCAATGAGACAGCCTGTTGAAACGACACCGAAGATGCCATAGTAGTTGTGGGTTGAGGTGAAGTTGAAATTCTTGATTGTGTGACCTTGGCCGTCAAAGTGGCCCTTGTAGCAGGCACTGGCAGTTCCGCTGATACCGCCCCAGTCGCCGATGGCTGTCCAATCTGTTAACTCTGACATGTCGATGTCGGCGGTCAGGATGGCATTGGCTTCGAACTCGCCACCGTTAACTGCCTCGGCGAAGTCCGCGAGGTCTTGAGCAGAACTAATCTCGTAGTCTTGTGCCCACGCATTCATTCCGAACAAACCCAATAGGGCTGTAAGGAGAAAAGTGTAGAAATTCTGTTTCATGTTGTTTTTGTTTGTTAAGGTTAAATATAAATATTCGTAATTTTCCTCGTAAAGTTAAGACTTTTTGTGCGTGCGTGTACCATATCTATAGTATTTTTAACTATTTTTAACGCTAAAATGGCAGAAGTCCTCGTGCTTATGCATAAGCTGAGCCTTAATCTGGGCAATAACTTCTGCTGGGAAGTACAGGGACATTGGGGCAGAAGTACCTGTACTTATGGCCGACAACCCAGTAGTTGTTTTGAATAAGTCCAGCAGTTGTTCCGTGGAACGACAAGCCGTGTGATTCCGTTTTCCCATAAAATGATGCAATAGACATTTCCGTTCGTCGGTGCAAACATACATACATAATGTATGTTTGCACCGACGAACAAAAAGAGTGTCGATTGGCTGACATCATTTTCGCGCGAGGCTTTCTCCCGCTTTTTGATGCCGAAAGAAGGGGCTGGCTTAGGGCAGCGTGACTTTTGCCATGACGGGGAAGTGGGTGGAGGGCAGGCGGCGCTTGCGTGAGCCGTCGGTTTCCTGGCTGAAGTAGCCGTTTTGCAGCTGTCCGTAGGCATGGACTGTCGCGTTCCTGGGGGCGAAGATGAAGTCGAAGCGCTCTGTGCCGTGGTTGGCTTCAAGGTCGAAATTGTTCACCGTACCGTATTCTGCGCTGACGACGGTCGATTTCGTATAGCAGTCGTTATAGCGGGCTGACAGCCTGGTATATGCTGTTTTGGTTTCGTTTACGCCAAGGTCGCCGATGACAAAGCAAGGCAGGCTTTCTGTATTGATTTCTCCGATGGCTGAGATGACGCGGGTAGATGATGAGTTGGCGATGGTCAGAGTTGTGGAGAAACAGATGTTGAAGACGTAGAATGCCTTCCCATCCTTCCTCAGCTTTGCCCATGAACAGGTGCTGCCCTCCGGCATGTCGCTGACGACGTTGCAGGTGTCCAGCTCGATTTTCTTCTTATTGTAAAGAATATTCCCTGCGGCATTGTGTGCCGTCAGGCGTATGGAGATTGAGTTGAGCTGGGAGTCTGTCAGGGACTGCAAACCAAGCACGTCAGGCTGCTCGAAGTTGAACATATCGCAGATGACTGACATACGGTTTGCCCACTTGTCGCCTCCGTCGCCATAGAGTTTCTCCTCGTCGGTTGTGGTGACGTAGAGAGTGCCGATGTAGAGGTCTTGGGCGTAAGCCGTTGAACATTGAACATTGAACATTGAACATTGGAAGTTGAAGCCTGATGCTTGCAGGAGAAGCAGGAACAGGGTGAATATCGTCTTTTTCATTGCTATCAGAATAATTAATTAGGAATTAAGAATTAAGAAAGAAGAATTAGGAATTAGAAGAGCACCTTGCGGCCATTCACGATGTAAACGCCCTTGGGTAATTGACCATTGACCATTGAGCGTTGACCATTGATTTTGCGGCCACTGAGGTCATAGACAGAATGTTCAATGTTCAATGATGAATGTTCAATGGACTTGATTCCGTCTATGTTTGCATAATTATAGTAGCCGTATTCGTTGCTATAGAGCACTGGCTCGTGCGTGGGATAGAGGACGGGATAGGCATCGACCGTATGCGTGTCGTCGGTAAAGAGCGTCTGATACCAAGCTGTCTCCGTTTGGTTGCTGTTGAGCTTGTATGTGACTTCGCCACTTGCCAACTGCTCGGCTGTGACGGCTGTTGCACCTGTGGCCGAGCTTGCCTCCGTGCCTGTGCCGAAAGCTGTAAGTGCCAGCCCTTCATGGTAATAGAGGTCGGATGGCAGAGTGGTTGCAGCCTTTACCTGCCTGCCCATAATCTGTCCGGCGTATTCCTCGCTGCCGGTTACGGTGCCCACGTTGACACAATGCGACATCTTGAAGCCTGCATAGTTCACATAGCCCAGCACGCCGCCAGCTAATGTCTCGTTGCCCTTCGACTTGACTGTGCCGTAGTTGATGGCATTCGTGATGACGTTGTTAGAGCCGTCGGCATAGCCCACGATGCCGCCAATGGTGTTGGTGCCTGCATCGTTGATTGTGCCTGAGTAGGAACATCTGTTGATTTTTGTGCTGGAAGCCATCGAGCCGGCAATGCCGCCGAGGTGACGTGTGTCGTTGTTTGCCTTGCTGGTGGTGATATTCAGGGTGGAGTGTACGTCCGTGATGTTGGTGCTGGAGGCATATCCCACTGCGCCGTGCTCCATAGAACCCTCTGCAACGGTAATCGTTCCGCCTACGCTGAGGTTCTTGATGGTGGCGCTGGACGTCTTGCCGAAGAGGCCGGAGAAGCTCTTGTTCGTCTTGACGACAAGGTTCTGGATGGCATGTCCCTGACCGTCGAATGTACCCTTGTACGGCGAACTGTTAGTTCCTATCGGCAGCCATGTTGTCATGTTCTTCATGTCGATGTCGTTCAGCAGGACAGCATTTGCAGAGGCATTCTGAGTGTAGCCAGCTATGCCGCCCGCAATATACGAGAAGGCTTGCAAGTCCTCGGGGGTTGAGAGCTGGTACACGCCATCGACCATAGGCGGCGGAGTAGTGGTAAGCTCTGCCATCTCGGGGTTCTTGATGGTTAGCTTCACGAAGACAGGACTATGGTCGGAGTATGCCCTCTCGTGATACTGTGCTGTGCCGCTGGTGGAGTAGTAGCAAGGGTTGAGTACACCATAGTGCTCGATGGTGAAAGCCCTCGTCACGAAGATGTGGTCGATGCGGCGCAGCTCTCCGCTGACCGTGCTGTAGTTGTTGGCATTGAAGCCCGGACAAGTGCCGTTGGTGATGAATTTCTGCTTGGCTTTGGCATAGCAGTCGTAGAGGAAACCTGAATTGAGGAATAGCTTGTAGGCTTCCTCTGTTTGTACTGCGTTGTAGTCGCCCGACACGATGACGGGTGCCGTCGTGTTGGCAATTTCCTGTATCTTCTGCTTGATGAGGTAATAGGATTGCTGGCGGTTCGTCTCGTCAAGATCCATGTGGGTGTTGAAGTGATAGATGACTGTGCCTGTGAGCTTGTCGAAGAACTTGCCCCACGTGCAGATGCGGTAGTACGAAGTGCCGCCGCCTTTGCTGGGGAAGCCTTTCGATGCCTTGTAGGGTGTGTCGCTCAACCAGAAGTCGCCATTGTCGAGGAGCACCATACGTTCCTTGCGGTAGAAGATGGCAGAGTACTCTCCACTATTGGCACCATCATTGCGTCCTACGCCGATGTAGCCGTAGCCTTTCAGCCCGCTTGCCATGTCGCTCATCTGTGCAGGCAGAGCCTCCTGCACACCAAGCAGGTCTGGCTGCTGGAAGTTGATAAAGTTGTAGATGTAGGTGCGGCGGGTGTTCCAACCGTTACCAGCATCGGTGTCGCTTGAGTTTTTGTACCTGAGGTTGTAGGTACAAACATAAAGCTCCTGCGCCTGTGCCGTTGCGCCTGTGCCATTGAACACAGAACACTGAACAAGCAGCAGGAGGAGAAGGTTAAATAATCTTTTTTCCATAGTCTTAAGATTTTCGTTAAAGTTTATGGGTCGTATAGGACTTATAGGACTTATAGGTCTTATGTGTCAAAGTCAAACTCCAGCTGAGGGGAGCCGAGCAGGTTGAAGGTCATGCGGTGGTAGGGCGTGGTGCCATGCTCGCGGATGGCCTGGCGGTGTGCAGGTGCGGGGTAGCCTTTGTTGCTGTCCCAATGGTAGGCAGGATATTCCTCATGAAGGCGCAGCATATAGTCGTCACGGTAGGTCTTTGCAAGGATGCTGGCGGCTGCAATGCTCATGTACTTGCCGTCGCCCTTGACGATAGTGGTGTAGGGCAGGCCCTTGTAGGGCGAGAAGCGGTTGCCATCGACGATGATTTCCTCTGGCCGCACCTTGAGTTGGTCGAGGGCGCGGTGCATGGCAAGGATGCTGGCGCGCAGAATGTTTATCTTGTCTATCTCCTCGTTGGTGACGATGCCTACTGCCCAAGCCAGTGCCTCGCGCTCAATGACCTCGCGCAAGGCGTAACGCTTCTTCTCGCTAAGCTGCTTGGAATCGTTGAGGGCTGAAAGTTGAGAGTGAGGAGTGAAGAGTGGAGGCAAGATGACAGCCGCGGCAAAGACTGGCCCTGCAAGACAGCCGCGCCCTGCTTCGTCGCATCCGGCTTCAATGACATCTTTATGATAATAAGGCAAGAGCATTTACTTTTTTACTTTTTCACTTTTTTACCTTTTCACTTTTTCACTTTTTCACCTTTTAATGATTGCTCTTATGACAAACCAGCAGTGTCGGGCTATGGTCGCTGGCCAACCGTAGTAGTGCGTCATGATGCGGAAGCGTTCCATGAGCGAGGCACGGTGATTACGTGTTGTCATGCCTTCGTTGAGGTAGTCGGTAAGGACAAGCTGTGTGTTGACGATTCTTATGCGACGTCGGGTGGCTCTACGGATGATACGGATGCACCAGTCGAAGTCGGCAGAGAAACGGAAGCGAAGGTCATAGAGTTCTTGACGTGCAATGTCCGTGCGGACGTAGAACGACTGGTGGCAGACGCGCATACCGTCGAGGAAGGTGTCGGGCGTGAGCTTCTCCGGCGGCGTGAGCCTGCGGCGGCGAAGGAACTTGCCTTCATTGTCAACAAGATGTGTGTCTCCATAGAGGATGGCAGGGTGGCTGTAGTCCCCTTTCACCCATTGTGTCTGCTCTGCAATGGCAGAGATGGTGTCGGTGCTGTGCAGGCAGTCGCCGGCATTGAGGAATACAATGTAGTCACCTGCAGCACATTGCAGAGCCTTGTTCATGGCATCGTAGAGTCCGCTGTCGGGTTCGCATACGAGGCGTATGTTATGGCGTGCCTGGTTCTCCTCCACATAGCGTTGCACGAGGGAGAGCGTGTGGTCTGTGGAGCAGCCGTCGATGATAAGGTGCTCGATGCGGGCATAGTCCTGTGAGGCAACACTCTTGAGCGTGCGTCCAAGGGTTGCTTCGGCATTATAGGTAACGGTTGCTATGGTGAAGAGCGGCTTCATGTTTTCTTTTAATTAAGAATTAAGAAAGAAGAATTAAGAATGGGGCTTCGCCATTACTTCCTAAGCCAGCTTCCCTTAATTTTTAATTACCCTTTGACAATTCTTAATTCTTCTCTCTTAATTCTTAATTATTATAGATGTTAATGTATTGTTGTGCTACGTATGTTTCATTATAGGCTTTAGCTGCTTTGGCAAGGGCAGCAGCACGGAGGTCGTGGCTGAGGACGAAGCGGATGCCTGCTGCAAGGTCGGCTGCATCGCGATAGCGTGCCACATAGCCATTCTCCAGATGGTTTATCATCTCAGGGATGCCACCCACGTTGAAGCCTACGCAGGGTGCGCCGCAACTCATGGCTTCGGCAATGGTATTGGGCAGGTTGTCTTGCAGGCTTGGAGTGAGGAAGGCATCAACAGCATTGTAGATGAGTGGCATCTCCTGTTCGCCAACTGAGCCGAGGCGGGTGATGCCAATGCCGTCGGGTAGGGGAATTTGTTCCGAGTCCTTGCCAACAATCACGAGATGGAGACCTTCTAAATCTCCCTTAAAGGGAAACTCTTTCTCTTCCCCTTTAAGGGGAGGCTGGGTAGGTACTGGGGGGGTGGAGAGGGCTTTTAGTGCCTTGGTCAGGTATTTGATGCCTTTGCGCTCGTCTGTCACCTTCTGGCTACAGAAGAGGAGCAGGCGTTTCTCCTGAGGCAGGGAGAGGGCTTGCCGTGCCTGCTGCATGTCGGTGGGATGGAAGACGTCGGCAGGGATGCAGTTGTTGATATGGAAGACCTTGGCTTCGGGCAGGGCACGACGGGCTTGGTTGGTAATCCACTGGCTACACCCGACGAAAGTAGGTTGCCAACGCTGGTACATGGCATGCTTGCGTGCGCGTATAGAATGAGGTAGGGAACCGCACAGGATGGGACAGCGACGGCACTCAGCCTCCATGCAGTCGCCCCGATAGTGACAAACGCCCAAGAAGGGCCATTCGTCGTGCAGTGTCCATACGACGCGCTTGCCGCTGGCCATTATTTTCTCTATAACGTTGAGCGAGAGCATTCCCTGGTTTATCCAATGCAGATGGATGACGTCGGCCTCGCAGAATTCCTTTGTGCGGGTGATGTCGATGCCTACGTTGGCGATGTCGGCCTGCCAAAGGTTGGAAAGTTGAAAGTTGAAAGTTGAGAGTCGAGAGTTGCAACGCGGCAGGATGGCAAGGCGTTCCAAGAACTTCGGAAGCTTATTGCCCACCTTGCATACAGTGACGGCATCCGTCTGTTTGTCGCGCACCATCATCTTTGCCTTCACTCCGTTCTTGTTGAGGGCATCCATGAGACGGCGAGCAGCAATGGCACCACCGCCACTGCGTTCACTGGTACTTATGAGCAAAACATTCATCTCCCTTCTCTATTCATTCTTAATTTTTAATTCTTCATTCTTAATTATATCTCTTCCTCCCCATCCATTTGTTGATGCGGTTGCGGATGGCGGTGAGGATGAAACGGAAGTTGCCGTAACGCAGGTTAAGGAACAGTTCCTCGAAGGAGCGGCCAACCTTAACCATCGGGCACATCCATCCCATTATGCGATAGGCACGATGGCGGTAGGCAACGTGCTCGGTGACGTAGGGCGGATGATGAAGTGAAGAGTGAAGAGTGAAGAGTGAAGAGTCAGAGTTTGCTTTATCCTCGGTGTAGTTACTTTTATTCTTCACTCTTAACTCTTCACTCTTCACTCCAAAGGGGAGTTCGTATCGCTTCATCGTGAAGATGCGTCGATAGCCTCGTGGCATTGTCTGGAGCGAACCGCCGAAGTGCGTGCTGTCGGCAGTGGCACCGAGGTTGTTAATCATGTTCTTGCAGGGCACAATGGCAAGTCCGTTATTGAGGAGCATGTACGACCAGAAGATGGTTTCATAGAAAGGCCTGCCCTGACGACTGTGCTGTCGGTGCTGTCGGCACATGGGTAGGAAGTCGTCGCGATAGCCTCGCTCGTGTATCAGTTCTTCCAGTTGGCGCACATATAAGGGGTTGTCAAGCCAGGCGTAGTGTTCGTCCCATTTATCCACGACACGCCGCCATGATGCCCAACCCCAGATGCTGAAGTTCGTTGTGAAGAAGTAATCGCCTTCTGCATCGTTGGTCTGCTCCTCGATGTTAAAGCCGCTAATCATCGTGATGCGTTCGTCATGCTCATAGCGGTCGAGCATCTCCTTGCAGAACGTGAAGAAGCTGACGGCAGGCACTGAGTCATCCTCCAGCACGACGCACTTATCGACATGACTGAAAGCCCATTTGTGCGAAAAGTAGTTGGAGGGGTCGCATCCGGAGTTCTTTTCCTGATACAGCCTTTCGACCTGACACTCCCAATCCACCTGGGCCACGACCTCACGGCAGGCAAGGATGCCAGGCATATCTTTCTCTGAGCGTGGGCCGTCCTGATACAGGAAGAGCCGCGACGGGCGTGCTTTGCGTATTTGGGCAAAAACTTGACTCAATTGCTGTGGTCTGTTGAAGAACAGAATGAGTACAGGAATATCTATCAGATAGGGTTTCATGCCTGCAAAGATATGATTTTTTTCTCAAACATTATCATATTTGTCGAATAATATATATTTGTTGGGGGTAAAGCATACAAGTTATTGTAAAAAAATGTATATTTGCACGCAGAGCACTATATGTGCCTGTGCTTGAAAGAGCAAAAACTGACGACGACACTAAAACTAAAATAGGCCTATTAACCTAAGATGCCCTTGATGCGGGTGTTTTGAAACTAAACTATCTAATGAAAAGATTCTTTTTTGCGGCAGTCATGCTGATTGCTTTGATTGGTTGTTCGGACGAGGTTGATACTTCTGCAAGATATGTCTTTGACGGAAGAAGCATCTCGCAGTACCTGGAAGACAAGGACTACTACAGCGAGTATGTTCGCTTGCTTGGCAAGACACCTGTGAGCAACTACTCCGAAACCACGCTGCTCCAGTTGCTGTCGGCTCGCGGACATTATACGGTGTTTGCACCAACCAATGATGCCATCCAGTTGTATCTGGACAGCCTCTATAGGAAAGGCCTCATTGAGAAGCCCTCGTGGGATGGCTTCACAAAGGAGGAAGTATTGGACAGTATTGAGAGGGTGATTGTCTTCAACAGTATCCTAGACAGTGGCGACGAGTCGGCATACAATGTCTCTGCCTTCCCCCTTCACGAACATGAGTTCGGACTGACAAACATGAATGACCGCAAGTTGCGTGTCTTCTATGGCACTTACGATACGGACAGCATCAGCATAGACGGCGTGGCAACATTGTCGAAGACTAATCGTGATATCCTTGCTACTAATGGATACATACATCAGGTGGAGGGCGTGATAGCTCCGAGCAACGGACAGCTGGGCGACTTCATCCGTCAATGGGCCGACATGCCCCAGAGTGGATATAGTGTAATGTCGCGCCTGATAATGGCCTGCGGATTGATAGACACTCTCAGTTCCTATCGCGATGAGGAATGGGAGCGTTACTATCAGCAGGGACTTGTGAAGGACTTGCCCAAGCATACTTCTCAGGGCGAGGTGGGTACCCTCCCGCAACACCGTTATTATGGCTTCACCCTCTTTGCTGAGACTGATGCCTTCTGGGAGAGCACGTTAGGCCACAAGCCAGAGGAGATTACTGTCAAAGAGGTTTGTGATTACCTTCGCGAATCCAAGTTGTTTGACCATGTGACCGGCACACTCTATGATGAGGACTATAAAAACGAAATGAACGTGCTGAACCAGTTCGTCACCTATCACCTGCTGCCGCAGCGTATAGGAAGAGAGAAGCTGGTGATTCACTACAATGAGTTGGCATACAACTATTTGTCCTCTACTCGTCCCACCATTCCCATCATGGACTATTACCAGACAATGGGTTTGCCCCGTCTGCTGAAGACCTACGAGAGTCGTGAGAGTGATGGTATCTTCCTGAACCGTTTCCCCATACTAAAGAACGGACGTGGAGAGTTTGGCCCGTCCCAAGGGAACGAAAACAGCTATCACGAGTGCGGTCGGTTCATGCAGCAACAGGGGGCAGCAACAACTCCTGAAGAGAATCAGGGTGTCCGTGTACTTCTCAGTACGGATGTAGGAACAGATGCCAGCAACATCGCCAATGCCGTTGTCTATCCTATAGAACAGCTGTTGGTATGTACTGAAAATGTCTGCAACCAGTTGGCAAGCCAGCGCATCCGCATTGATGCTGGATGTATGATGCCGGAGTTGATGAACAACGATATACGTTCCCAGCGCCAGCACTACACATACGGAGCCAAGAATGTTAGAGCCATACCTTCGAACTATCCATATATTGATGGCATCGAGATACGCGAAGGTACACTCTTCTATTACCTTCAGGGCTACCTGTCCTACTACCATAATCTTCAGGGCGACGAGTTTAACATTATTGGTCGCTATGACTTCACAATGAAGTTGCCGCCAGTGCCCGTTGCAGGTGTGTACGAGATACGCTTCGGTGTGGCTACAGGTTCGCGCCTTCGTTCTATGGCACAAGTCTATTTCGGAACAGACCGTCAGATGATGAAGGCAGAAGGCATACCTTTGGACCTTCGTGTCGGTGGCTTGGAGAAGAGAGTAGGCTCCTCTACTACACCTTCGGACGTAGGATGGGAGGAAGATACTGATGATGAGGAATACAACGACCAGGTAACGAAGCGTATGCGCACGAAGGGCTTCATGAAAGCTCCTAATTCATGGACCAACGATATGGGAAGCAGCAAGTCCGTGCGTGATTACCATTTCATGACGCGCCGCATTTTGGTAAGAGCACAATTACAGCCCCACCAGAACTTTTATATCCGCTTCAAGTCTGTGCTTGAAGAGGAGGCCAAGGAATTCTTCATGGACTACTTTGAGTATGTTGCCAAAGAAGTCTATGATAATCCCTACGAGTCGGAAGACATCTGGTAAGGTAAAGGCCTGATGTGGCAACTGCTACATCAGGCTTATTGCCCAAATTAGGATGGCATACCGAAGGGCTTTGCCAATAAAGATGCTGAGGAAAGAGAGCCAGACGTTAGCACGCATGTAACCTAACGTGACGCTTAGGGCACTACCCAAAATGGGCAGGAAGCAGAAGAAGCCCATCCATGCGCCGTGCCCCTGAAGCCATTGCTGTGTGCGCTCTATCTTATCGCGCTTAACGTGAAGATAATGTTCTATCCACTCCAGACGGCCAAAAGTACCTATCCAGAAGTTGAACATGCTGCCCAGTACGTTGCCAATGGTTGCACTCAGGAAGAGCGGCCAAGGCTGCAAGCCTGCCAGCTGTAACCCTGCCAAGAGCGTCTCACTGCTGAAGGGGAATACGCTGCCTGCCACGAAAGCAGCCACGCCCATGCCTGTGTAGCCGTATGCTAAGAGATACTGAATGATGTCATCCATAGGTTCAGAGTCGCCATTGCTATTGTGAGCAATAGGGACAGGACAAAGAAAAGATTGCTGAAGATGCTGCTCGTGAGTGCAAAATAGTGGGCGATAAGCGGACTGGCACTGGCCACAAGGAGTGCCAGCGTGGTTTGGTATTGAGCGGGTTGCAGGAGCAGGAAGGCCAGAAGAAGAATTGTCTGCGAGACATAGATATAGAGTATCATGCGCACGCGTATCTTATCATTATAGTTGTTGCGGAGATAGTGTACGATGCTGACAATGCTGAGCAGGGCAATAAAGGCTACAGAGACTTTTACGGAGAAAGGAAGGCCTGTGCCACCCCATAGTTCCCACTCCATGGGTTGAATAAAGGGAAGATTCCCCATTGAGGGGGAGGTTTGGAGAGGGTATATAAAGCACCACATTGCGTAGCACCAATAGGGAACAGTGAGTCCAAGTATGCCTGCCCAAAAGGACTTCCTAGTCAGGCTCCGCAGGAAGACGATGAGGTAGAGGTAGAAAGGTACGGCCATCAGAAGCATGACTGGCGCAAAGAAGCTACCCAGGCTGAGCATGAGGAAGGCGTGGAAGGTGTATGCCTCAGGCCGATGCCTCTGGTAGCAGCGGAAGAGCAGGAGGTAGCCGATGCAGAGCAAGGTAGCAGCTACGATTGGCTCTCCGAAGGGGTGCATGAAGCCAAGGCTGGTGGCAAGCACAAGCCAGACACACGACATCATGCGGGAGCGGATGCGGATGACGTGCTGCTGGGCATTTGTCTCCATGACAACGTATGTGGCAAGCAGACAAACCAACAAGCCCAGTGCGCTACGTAGGGAGAAAGCACGCTCCGGCAACCACCATAAGGCAATTGCTATCACACCGCAAACAGGAAGTGAGAAGACACTTCCCGCCACTTTGTTCTGGAAACGGCTTTTCAATGGTTAGAAGATTAAAGAGTTAAAAGGTTTTAGTAGCGGCAGCTTTTCACTCCTAAAGGTCTTTTCCGATGTCTCTGCGGAAGTTCTGGCCTTGGAACTTTATCTTTTTTGCGTTGACGAAACTTTTCTCTAAGGCCTCTTCTTTGTCTTTGCCATAGCTGCTGACGGCTATGACGCGACCGCCGTTGGTCACAAGCTGTTTGTCCTTCAAGGCAGTGCCTGCATGGAAAACGATGCTGTCCTCGACATCTTCGATGCCGCTAATGGGAAAGCCCTTTTCGTATGAGCCTGGATACCCGCCGCTGACCAGCATGACGCAGACAGCAGCACGCTCGTCGAACTCGATGCTGCGTTCTGCCAGTGTGCCTGTTGCAATACCTTCGAAG
>Ga0265301_10004894_pt1 | contig 13349 bp, 8 predicted proteins | sample AusTroGonzalo_MG_2_FD_193488 | JGI IMG/M metagenome (GOLD analysis project Ga0265301, IMG submission 193488) | Bovine rumen microbial communities from tropical cattle in Woodstock, Queensland, Australia - Gonzalo_04 | ecosystem: Host-associated > Mammals > Digestive system > Stomach > Rumen ...
AGATTTCGATTCTTTGTGCGTGTTTGTCCATGATACGAGAGTTTTCTGCACAAAACTACGCACGAGGTGTTTCATTTTGTGGTACAGTAGCCCTATAATCCACTATAGATTATTCTTGATTGAGAGGTTTTTCTTCTACCGGACCAAAAATAAAGTCAAGGAGCCTGGTGGATACCTTCCCTGTTGCTGTTTCTATATCCTCTTTGGTCCATACATCTGACGGATAATCCACAAGGGCTTTAGCGATGTGATACTTACTATCCTTGTAGCCCGCTTTTTCAGAAACTGTCTTCTGCTTCTTTGTCTGGAACCATTCCCGGCCGATACTTTGATTGATCTTGTCTTCCAGTAAAATCTTATTACCAAGTTGATTCACGATATTGTCAAAGTCTTCCTTTGTGGGGATTCCCGCATCAATGCGAATGGATTCAATATCATGGCCACTGGCTGGCATAATATGCTCAATGTTCACAGTGTCTGTGAAATCGAACTTGAGATCATGCTCTTTTGCATACAGATATTCATTGAGGAAGACAAGTACGTTTTTCCTATAGTCTTCAATCTCTTGCTGGATAGTACCTCGCTTCCAACTCTTATTGATGTGAGCACTGAAATCCTGTTCAATAGCTTCTAGCGAAATGGCAGGGTCAACAAGCTTAACGTTCTCCCCAAAAAGGAATGTCTTGAACAGAGAACTCGAGTAGCCGGTATCAACTAATTCCAGAATTGCGAAAAGCCTAATCAGGTACTCTGCTATAGGACGAACTGTGTCAACATCGATATCCTCAACATCGAAACGGAACAGATAGGAGATGAAGTATAGTCTGATGTTGTCATTGAATTTCAATAACAGTTTGACGATAGGATAATCTTTAACCTTGTCCCAAATCTTGGTGATTTTCTCAAAGGAGCCACACAACTCCAATGGAGTCTTAAGAAGTTCTCTCCTAATGGTAAGGTAGTAGTTTCTCAGACCAGGAGTCGTTACATTCGGGGTGCCGGAGGACATATACTCCTTCTTATCTGCTCTGTAGATATACATGTACTGCTGGAGGACGCCATCAATGCCTACTATCCCTCTACTACTGAGCTCGTTTGTGAGCTTCTTAATGCCCTCCCACTGGTCATTGAACTGAGGTCTGCTATCTCCAGCGTTGGAATAAAGCTGTGCGGAAATAATATCAGCATCAGACAAAGGCATACCGGTGGAGTTCAGGGAGTTGAACATGGTAATAGCCTGTTCAATCTGCCAACTCCGGATCTCAATAATCTGACACTTATTCAGGAAAGTTTTGGTAAAGGAATTAAGTGTAGTTTCATTGAGGTCCTCCAACTTTGTGCAGAAGAACTTGAAATTCCTGAAAAAGTTCGTGTATTTATTGTCTTTCTGTCGCCGGGGAATCTTGTATACAGCAGCTTCTGCTTCGTAATAATCCTTGGCCTCTATGATTTTCGTCAGTTCATCTTTGAATTGCTCGTTGATGGATAGGTTCTCCAGGATCAAAGTCCCCCTGGCAGCATCCCAGTTTTCTTCTATCTCAACCAACTTATCTTCATCAGCTTTATAGAGAAGCTCAATGATTTTTTCACGATTTTTACTCAAGCCTTTATATAGTGCCTTAGAGTCATCATCGTGAGAGAAGTTTGCTAAAACGGCATTAAGACGGAACAGGATAGCTTTGAGTAGAAGGAGAAACGTGGTTGTGCGCTGCTGACCGTCAATTAACCGGAATTCATTGGTGTTCGAGCAATCACTGATAATAGTCCCGAAGAAATAAGGATCTTCCGGAGCGGTATCAATGTAATCCTCAATATCCTGCCACAATTTATCACAACGAGGAATATCCCAGGAATAGCCACGCTGATATTCAGGGATGACAAACTTGTCGTTTTTTCCGAGTGCGATATATTCACTGATTAGCTTTAGTTTAGGCTCAATGTCTTTTGCCATGGTATAATGATGTTATTGATTATTATGGGGTGTGGGTATAATGTCTTACAAATTTACACATTTTCGTTTGATTAGGCGTATAATGCCATTTCTTGTCGCAAAACTACAATGGGATTGTGTCAAATCGTGGCACAATGTACCCCAAAACCATTCCATCAACAATAGAGGAATTACTGACGTGGTTGAACCGATAGCATTATTACCGTGAGGTGGTACCTCAACGCCTCTCACGGTGTAATATTTACGTAATCTGGCGGGAAAAGACCAGTATACATAACTGTAGTTGGCGATCCATCGGGAGGAATAAGAGTGTCAATTACACTATATTGTGTCCATTCCAGATAAGCCAATTCTGGTTCTACTGCAGACTCTGAAACCTGGAATACTAAATACAAGGGGCCACCCGGGTTAGGGTAATCACTACCTAACTCATCCTTACTATAAACTGATGGCGACCCGGAGACAATTTTCAAGAAACGCTTATTAGAACGATTGTTATAGTCATAGAGTAATAAATACCTCGACTCAACCAACTTACTATCTAGAGTGACAGCTCCGTGACGATCTTTCCCCAATCTAACATTGTAAAGTCCATGAGTGAGAATCCATTGGAGATGCTCTTCACTTTTATAACAACCAACTAAAACTGGAGTAGTATCCGGGAAAAAACCGCCGGTTTGATATACTTCCGGGAAACGCCCTTCAAAACGAGATATATCTGCTTCTTGTATCTCGTGACCAGCTTGCAAGACCTTTTCCCTGCGAGAATTACGATCTAGTAAATGTTGAACTACTTCCGTAATGAAGCGCTTGAGCTCCCTTGCATCTTCTTCATACCGTGCAGGTCTGATGTTAAAAGCGCCTAGCCCAGGAAGGATCTCATGAAAACCACGAAGCTCGCTATCTCGATCACCCGGATACAAGATATATGCGCCAGAAGAGCGACGAATCGCATCCTTATAGGCATGCATTTTCAGAATATCAACCCTTTTGTATATGCCGGACTCTTGTTCCATTTTCTCTTCGTCAAGCTCTTTATCCGCTTGTTCCTTGGAAATACTCTTGTCCGAGAAAGGAGAATGAGTCACTTTGTATTTTGCATCGAAATGAATATGGGTGATGATATCCTTTGATTCTGCTTCAGACTGAGATAAATCTCCAGGCCATATTGACAAAGTGTAGTCAGGACGCATTTGTACGGTCCATGACCCTTCTTTTTTGATCTCAGACTCCTTATAGAATGTCCTATTATAGTAAAAACGGACATTGAGGCGTCGATTGCCTATCTGTGTTGCGCCAGCTATCATCTGCATTCTGCCCTGTTTTAGAGACAAATTTAGCCCTTCAGAATCTCGTTCAATCATTTTCTCTAACGATTTTGGCTCAAGATTGAAAGTCTCGCTGATGACAGATAGAAGTTTGAAGAATAACCAATACTCGTATAGGACTGCGACATTCTTTTTCCCAGCATCATAGACATCGTCACCACCGCTCCAAGTGAGTTTTGCTGCAGTATCAAACAATGTCCAAGCATTCAATATGTCCCGATACCCATCCTTACGCTGAAGTGCCGGACTATTGAGCGAAATGACTGTTGGATCTGATATTCCCTTAAAGAAAGAGACTGACAGTATATTTTGAAGCTTATCGCTGAGGACTGAGGCTTCGGCCTTCAGATTAAAGCTTGCATTCTTATACGATTGAAAAGCATCAACAAATGCCACAAAAGATTTTACGACATATTTAACGAAACGGTTTTCAGGAGTATCAATGGTATCCCGTTTATAAGGAATCTCAATACTTTGTGGCAGAGAATCAACGCCTTGAGGCAAAGACAATCCAGGGATGCCCTTAACTGAGATTCTATTCGTAGAAGAAGCTATTTGTCCTAAAGCCTTTCTATCGAGTCTCTTAACGTTTGTAATACTCTTATTAACAATAGTTTGCTCCCAATTCCTGATAGGATTGAGGATAACCTTTCTTACTGCTTCGTTGAAGGAATCATTGTCAACAATACTCTTAACAAAAGCAAATCTCTGATAAAGTGTACGAGATGATAGATTTGAATCTGGAAGGAAATGTTGTCCGGCTGGAGAGAATGACATCACTAGTTCCGCATAATCCTTAGAGATCTCCTCTAACATCTGTCTGTAATCCGTGCGATAGTCAGTCTTCGTTGATACGACTTCTATCTTTAACTCACCAGCACTAACAGGCGATGAACTGGTACAATCAACAAGATGGAATGTCAAAGTACCAACATAATTGCCAGTACGGATTCTGCCAAAAGGGACATATCCTATCTCAGACCATGTCCTCTCAAGAACGCCATCTACTTCTTCAAACTGGTATTTTCGACCATTACCGCTATCTGCAAAAGAGTAATCATATTCAGAAGCTTCTCCTATCTGAAATGGTGCTTCGCCGTTTTCTTCTGCATCCTCAGCAATACGCAGGACAACATCGTCCTTCCGACTTTTTAATGTCAGAAAAACTAAGCCTGTAAGGCTTCTAAACTGAATATCCAGCGTCCTGCTCATAAACTATGCTTCGGAGAAGCTTGCGAATCCATTATCACATACCCAATTGTACATTCTTAGGATCTTATCAGCTGAAAGAGGATACTTTGCATTAGAGGAATCTGCATTAGTTGCATCCTCCAAAGCGACTATTGACCCGCCAGAGGCAGGAGTATCAAAGCAGAAACCCCACATTTCCTTGAGTACCGGAGTAAGTTTTTTCTTTGAACCATGCAATTTGGGTAATAGTTTTTGTACGATTGCCGCATCTACGGCTTGATTCATATTAAGCGGTGTAGCCGTATCATCGTTCGCCAAGGCAATACCAATAAACTTTGATATTTCGTGTGCCGAACGATAACCAAACTCAGCATTAGCCTTCTTCAATTCCTCGAAAAACATGTTAAGAGTCCCATTAATTCCAGGATTTGGAGCAGGATTATGAGGCGCAACGAAATCCTCAGCGTATGCAGCGGCCTTCGCATCCGCCTTGCTAACATCGGCACTCGGATTTGTTTGAAGGAACGTATCCATCTCGGAAGCCGAAATCTTAAACTCTATAACATTCGCTCTATCCAAGACTTTGGGGCTAAACATATAGGTGGTTTCATCCACATTTATGGTTCCGATAATGAACACATTTGAGCCAAGAATCACTGAACAAGGAACGCCATCCTTATCTTTCGTCCAAAGGTGTATTGGCTCGTTTTTGGCCTCCATAGCGCTGAGAAAATCAGCGAAGTATCGTTCGACAACACTTAGATTCATCTCATCAAGAATCAAGAAAAATGGTTTTTCCTTATTCTCGGGTTTCTGAGCGCGTATTAATAAATCAAGGACACCGTTCTCGGGGCGGACATATTCGTCACCTTTCAGCGCATTAGGGTAACCAAGAAGTGGCTCCCGATTAGTCCAATCTGCTCCAACAGGTACAAAGCACATCTGTTCCGCCAAATTCTCGCAAAGCGAATGGGCTAGTGCCAGGGCAAGTTGCGTTTTGCCAGAGCCGGCCAAGCCGCTTAGAATAACAAAACGCTTTGAAAGTAAGGAGAAACACAGACGTTTAATAATTGTATCATCATATATAAGCCCTGTGCTATTAATAGCGTCAATGATGTGTTTTATTGACAAGGGTTGTTGTTGGACAGTCGGAAGGGATAGCACCGGATTATTAACTGAGAACCTGAATGGCCAACGGAAATCTGTTATATCAATTGTAACAGGTTGTGAAAGATTAATATAGCCACAGTTGCCTGCTTTTCTTGCTAATACAGGGATAAGTTCAAGAGGAATATACCAACCGGGTTGACAATCACTTTTTGAGAACCATCCTGCCCAAAAAGCGCCAGTCACTTCTTTCAAAATAAACAGGCAGATTGGGTCATTAACATCATCATAAGTCGAGGAAGGGAAACCACTCACAGAAGACTTCAGAATTTCTATCCTATTCGTTCCATTCTGTTCACGTATTGAATTGGTAGTGTTCCTTCTCCCTTTTACTGTCACTGATTGCGCGTTCCTCCCTAATGACAAACTGAATACATCAATAGTCCAAGAGAACCCATATTGAACAGGTGTCCCAGGGCCGAAGAACGATGTCAAGTCTGCATCTGAGATATCGCTCTTTGGCAAATCAATATATGTCTGACTGCCGCCGCCAGCAGACTGAATCAAATTGTTGATTGCCTTAAACTCGTTCTGTGTTAAGTAGCGGTAAATTAATTGATTGGCGAGTATCATAGTGTTATGCTTTTGTCATGTGTATTAAATATTCTGTTACTTTTTCAGGGCTATTGTCATTATGGCTCTTAAACCTCTTGTACTCAATCTCTTGTTTGTCAACAGTTCCATATCTTCCAATAAAGTTAATCATCTTATCAATAGGGATAAGGCCTTCTGAACTGTAGCTTATGTAAAACTGATTACACTGAATGCCCGATAGTATCTTGCCAAAAGAATCAAATATTTTGAGTTTTGAGCAAAAGTTAGAATACTGATCTCGCCAAGGCCTAAGACCACTTTCTCCGACAGCCTCCGGTTTATCCTCCCTTGCCAATGTTTCCAAAATATGATAATTAGCTGCATATTGACGTTTGATGTAAGGGGGGTCAATATAGCATATATCACCGGAAAGAGATGGAGCTATATCTTCAGCGAATCCTTTGTATATTTCATGTCCAACAATATTTGCATTTGGCTCAAATGACACTGGTTGCAAAACAATAGGATCCAATGCCCTTTGAACAAAGTGACTTAAATAGTGGCCATATGTTCCCGCAATGTTTGCAATATCATTCGCGGACAAAATCAACGTATGTAACAAGAGAGAATGCTCAGTGTCAGTGATCAATCCTCTTGAATGCCAATCCATTATTCGCAGCCTAATGGCGTCAATCTTGCTAGCATTATGCGCCGTAAAGTACATCCGTGGCTTACATCCGTTCTGAGGTGTTCCTTCAGGCGAGAACTCATTGTAGAAGTAATCCTCAACGGGATCAAGGTTATTTAACAACGCCAATGCATTAGCATATGAATCGTTATTATTACCTTGCCTAGGGAATAGATCACTGATCCCAAGAAACGAGGGTGATGAGTTCAGTCGAAGGTTCACAACCAGATGATGATACGAATAACTCATCATATCGGATGCCACAACTCGATAACCTTCTTTTCGTAAAGCCTTGGAAAAAAGACCAGTTCCGGCCATAAGATCAATCACGGAATGAGCATCAGGGCAATCTGCTTTGAATGTCCTGATGATAATATCCGAGAGCTTCTCCTTACTACCGATGTATCTATATCCCATTTTTATCCAAAAATGTCTTGAATACTAATATTTAGCAGACAACGAAATGGAATCATCTGCTGAGCTGATTCAATTGCCCTATAAATAAGCCTATAATCGTCCCTCCCAATATGGAATAAGTCGGCAACGATTCTTTCAACTTTTGCGTCTGCAGCATTAAAAGATTTCTGATTATCGTTGTTCTGAAGTTTCTTTACCAAACGCTTTATTTCAACCAGCTTCTTTTTGAGTAGGCCATCGTCTTCCAGCTCCAAACAAGGAAAAGGCAAACCACCTAAATCTTCTTGAGTCAAATATGGATGGGTCTGCCATTGATTAACACTTTTAGACTTCATCAAATAGTAAGTGATAATCCTGGAATTAATGACAGCCATCAATAACTCAGTCGGGACGGAGCTATTATCAAGAGTTTTGAGCAGATATACGACTTGGTTCGTATAATTGTGATTAAAGTCTATTGCTGCAGATATGCCAACACCTGTCTTTCTAACAACCACCTTTTCTCCTTTGAATTGATTGTTGTCTTTATAATTGATACCAGCATATCCTAGTACTATACGCTTCGTTGTTTTTAGTGAATAGCGATGGATGTCTTCACCGATAGTGATAGGAACAGAGTTATGTCGTACATCGCTAGCTGGGATAATGATACTTTCAGGCTCTAATCTGTCTTTGGGAACAATCCTACCACAATAACTACAGTGTGCGTCCTTGTTGGAAGGAGGCATAGGCGACCACTTATGGCAGGCAGGACAACACCAAATCATGCCACGTTTAGAAAGCTCTACACCCCGGCGAGAAGAACTAACGGTCCCTATTCTCGAACAGCAATCAAGATGAGCAAGCAAAACGGTATCCTCTTTTGTCGTATCCAGAACAAATTCCCAACCGCGCCGAATCATATACTCCTGAGGGACATCAAGATGATTATTATGCTCGACCGACAACAGAGAAACATCCCCCAACAGGATGGCGCTTCTCTGTTCCGGAGTGATGTGTGTACACCGTACGTTGGAGTCAGGAATAACCGCTTTTCTACCTACAATAATAGAGACAGATGAATTGACATCTGAAAAGAACGATTCTCCAAGCTTTACAATATGGGTAATGGTCGTCTTTTCCAATAGCAGCCTTCTAGAACCAAGATGCTCTTTGCTGAAAATTGTATCAGGAAGGATGAGCCCATATATTCCGTCGTCTTTGAGCAGATTGATAATCAATTCTATGAAAACATCATAGATATCAAACTGTCCAGTTGCACAGGAGAACGAGTCTGATAGATTACTATAAGAGCTTAAATCTGCGCCCCATGGTGGGTTACAGACAATCACGTCGAAACCATCTATGTTAGCAATGGTAAGAAACTTTTTCCACCCGGCAGTATAAGTTTTAGCTCCTAAAGGCTTCAATGCATCTGTTGTTTTGAACACAAAACTGGCGTTCAAATCATCAAAAGAGCGTGTAACTGCATCAATCGCATTTTGGTCGATGTCAACACCTGAGAAACAATAGCGTTGTTGTTCAGACTTCTTTTTTCTAAGACTATGCAATAAAACGCCATCTCCGACAGCAGGGTCCAAGCAAGATATAGTCGCGTCATTTGGTATAAGGGACGTAACTAACTGAGCGAGGAAGTCAGAAACAACCGGCGGAGTATAGAACGAGCCAATTGCCTTTTTCTTCTCTCTACTATATGATGCATTCGGTGCCATTTGGGACAAAACATACAAATTTACAAAATTATCTTCACTTACCATATTTTTAGGTTTGATTTAGTCGACATAGACAAGAATAATAGAGGTAAATTAACTTATTATCAACAAGTTACCAAAATAAGATCACGTCAACTACGGCGGCAGATCCTCACTTTCCTCCTCCACCTTCTCCGCCCCCATAAACATCAACCCGAGGTCTTCAATCAGCGCCTCAACTTCAGCGGCCTTCTCCGGATCAAGATACTGCGCCGCCAGCAGGAATTCCCTGCTGTGCTGCTTGATGCTTTCACCTGCAGGGCGCAGCTTCTCCCGGATGAACCAGTCGGCGATATCGATATGGGCCTCAATGTCCTCGGCGGTGGCATTCCGCTGCAGAATGGGACTCACGGTCACGTGGAGGTCCGGGAACTGCGCCAGCTTCTCGATCCAGGTGGCGTAGCCATCAATGTCCGGATAGGCCACGATCTTGCGGCCCTTCAGGACCAGTAGTCGCTCGTTGATCTGGGACTTCCCGCCGGTGGCCAGCCAGAGGAAGCGGGGCATGATGCCGGCGCAGATGACGGCCGTCTTCTCTGATTCGACCAGGGCGACGGTCTTGTTCGGATGCTGTGCCAGAAGGTGCTCGCCGAACAGGCACTGCGTGAGCTGCCAGTCGGCCGGGAGCTGGCCGGACTGCTTCATCAGGGAGTGAACCCAGGTGATGCGGTTGGGCTGGGACTCATCCTTGATGCGGTGGCCGGTCTCGGCGTCGTACTTCATGATCTTCCCGGTACGGCACCGGCCGCGGATGTCCAGCTGGAAGAAGATGACGTCCTTCCGGGATGTGACGCCCAGTTGGTATTCGTGGACCAGGTCCTCAACGATGACGGGATCGAGGATGGTGAGGAGGAAAGTGACGAAGTCCGAGTTGAGACTGGGACGGACGCTGCGGAGGACGATGTCCGGCGGGATGAAGCAGGTGGCCACGGGAAGCGTCTGGGGGCGCTGCTGTTTCTGTTCCAGCCAGTCGACTCTCTGGTAGCGCCAGTCGGGGCCTGGTTTGCGCTCAGGATGCTCCCGGAAGAATTCCCGGGGTGTGTAGTGGTAGTGGCAGGAGGAGTCGTGGTCGCATTTGCCGACAGTGGGGTCAAGCGGTTCTCCCTGCTCATCGACGTAGAGCGTGAAGCAGTGTGTCTTCCCGCAGGCCGGGCACGTGTGCCTTGACGACGGCCCGGCGTATTTCTGCAGGGAGTACATGTTACCGGCCTTTTGGGTTAAACCAGACGGTGCGCCTGACGGGAAGGCAGCGGCCGGAGGGATACCGGCGGTCGTGGGACCAATGTCCGTCCGGGCGGACAGGGCGGACAGTACGGACGGAGAGGACAGTGTGGGTGGTGTTATTCTTACGCATGGTTAGTCTTGTTCAAAGGGTAAAACTTCATTGGTGCCCGTTGTGTCCGGGCTGTCCGGAGTGTCCGGGGCGTCCTGATTCTGGGCGGACGCGGACGCCTGCTCGGCTTTGATCTGCTTCATGATTTCCGCGACCTTGGTCTTGCCGATGCCCAGGAAGGCGGCAATCTCACGGGAGGATTTGCCTTTGGCCATCTGCTCGCGGACGTTCACTACGCGCATGTCTTCTTCATCGTCAGCGCGGTCCTTGAGGTGGTCGCGCTCGCGGCCGGTGCCGATGGGCTCGAAGTGGACGAAGTTGTCGTTCTTCTTGACTTCATAGACCAGGACGTTGTCGGAGTCGTATTTGAAGGCGCCGTGGCGGACCTTGATCTGCTTGACGTAGCGGATGCTCTTGCCCTGGGTTGAGGGACCGATGGCAATCACGCTGTCAAAGAAGTTGAAAAGGCGTTTGGAGCCGCCGAGGTCGTTCTGGGTGATGGGGCTGGAGAGGGAGCGCTTGGGCGTGTGGGCGACGATCAGGAGGGACCAGCCGTGCTTGAACTTCAGGAGCTTGAGGTTCTGCATGAACTGCCCTGCGTCGGCTCCTTTGTCCATGTTGTTGCAGAGGTAGCCGATATTATCCACCATGACGACGTCGCAGTCATAAGCCAGGGCCGTCTGTTCGATGTGGTTGAGGATGACGGTCTCATAGTCCTTGGGGACCATGGCCATGGGATCAATCTCGGCCCGGAAGAAGGTATCCGGGAAAGGATAGCGTTCACCGGTTATGGGATCGCTGTAGCGGAGCTGGAATTGTTTGTCGGACATCTCGCAGTCGATGTAGAGGACGCGGTGCCGGATGGCGATGTAGGCGGCCATCTGGACGGCGAAGATGCTCTTTCCCAGGTTGGAATCGGCAAAGAGGCAGCAGACTTCCTCTTCGAACCAGAGTTCGTCGTAGAGGGGATCGGGATCGGGGCGCTTCTGGGCGTCGGCCACCGTGTCGTTGGCAGTCTTGACGCGGAAGATGCCTACCTTCCCGGTGTGGCCTTCGGCTTCCAGCTCATCGGTGATGAGGCTTTCGAGGTCTTTGTCCATGGCTATTTCCTCCGGAGTTTCTTGATGCGGATGCAGGCGCCCTTGCGGGTGTAGTTGAGGACTTCCTGGCGGTCAAGGAGGAACTTGCCGTCGGGCTGGGTGAAGTGGAGGCGGCCTTCCACCGGGCCTTCCTTGCAGTAGCGGTAGATGGTCTTCTTGGAGACGTTGAGGAGCTTGGCGGCTTCGGCAACGGTGATGAGGTCTGTGTTCTGCTTCAGTATGGTATCTTGCACCGCTTTGGTGACCGCCTGGGTGATGGCGGGTTTCAGCACTTCGTCGAAGAAGGACTGAAACATATCGCTTGCTGACATGTTCGTGTAAATTTTAATTATGTAGTTCGGGGGTCTGCGCAGGCCTCGTCGGCAGTTTGCCGGCAAGTACAAAAATATACGAATATTTTGTCACTACCAAAGCCGAAAATGGGACAATAGTTGGCTACAAAAAAGTATTAATTAACGAGTTATGTTGTCTCGGTAACCGATTGAAAATGCCGTTGGATTGGCCTGCATTATTTGTGGTGTCTTGTTGGCTACATATACACCACATCCCCCATTTGGCGCTGGTCTGCACGATGTCAAGCGGGACATTATTTTGTTGAAAAAATTATCTGGTTAAAGATTGAAAGCGCACTTTTGTATTTTTCCAAGATACGTTCTTGAGGATGCCGATTTTCAGGGCATTTTTCCCGATAAAACGGGTGGTTATAGTTTTGAATGTGGATTTTGTTAAGTTGGCTACTTTTTCCGTAAGTCGTTGATTGTCAATAGTGCAAATTTGTTATAAAAGTTATCAACAATTTATGGTAGCCAAAATGTTATTTCATATCGTAAGCAAGGTGTCCACAGTGTCCATACTGTCCACGGTGTCCCAAGTGTCCACACTGTCCACGGTGTCCACGGGGTGTGGACATAAAAAGATATCCGGAATTTACTGTAGTTTTACAGTGTTTTCCGGATAGCCTTACTACCTCATATTACAATTATCTGCCTCAAATCCGAAGAAATGAGGCAGATAACCTATTGAATGACGCAGATTAGTCGAAGTAATCGTACTTGTCGGTGAGTTTCTGGACTACGTCCAGCTGGTCGGCCTTGATGTAGCGCTTGAGCATCTCTGGCGTGGTGTGGCCGGTGACCTTCATGATGTCGAAGATGTCGATGCCGGCAAGGTACATGAGGGTGGCGCCGGTGCGGCGTGCCGTGTGCGACATCACAAGCTTGTACTTCTCTATGGTTTCCTTCTTCCGGACACCGCCGTTGGATTTCTCCAGGGTGACAAGGTCGGTGAGGCCGGCGACGCGGGCGATGTCCTTGATGTGGCGGTTGATGGTCTGATCCTCGAAGTGCGGGAGCTCGTAGTTGTACTTCTCCAGGATTGCAATCAGCTCTTTTTTGCAGGGGATGCTGACCTTGGCGCCGGTCTTCTTCTGGTGGATGTCAATGTAGGTGATATCCTTGGTCTTGATGACGGCTTTGGTCTGGCCGGGGTTTTCTTCGTCCGGAACGTCCTCAATCCAGCGCTTGGTGGTGGTATGGATGTCTTCCCTCTTGATGTTGTTGTAATCGGAGATACGCTGAGCGGTGTAGACACCGACCATAAATATATCGCGCGAGATGGCGGCGCCTGCTTCGAGTGTGCTCAGATCGGCCGCGTTCATTTTGTCCAGTTCCTCCTGGGTGAGGTAGATGCTATCCACCTGGACGCGGTTGCCCTTGAACTTGGGGTTCTTGTAGGCGGCGTTGTGGTGGTAGCCTTCCGTCTCGGCGATGGACATGATCCACTTGAGCTGGTTGATGATTTTGCCGGCGGTATTGATGGCGTAGTCCCGCTTCTTGAGGTAGGCCAGGAAGTCGTAGTAGAACTGCATGTCAATGTCGTCGAAATCGTAT
>Ga0265301_10004895_pt1 | contig 13347 bp, 10 predicted proteins | sample AusTroGonzalo_MG_2_FD_193488 | JGI IMG/M metagenome (GOLD analysis project Ga0265301, IMG submission 193488) | Bovine rumen microbial communities from tropical cattle in Woodstock, Queensland, Australia - Gonzalo_04 | ecosystem: Host-associated > Mammals > Digestive system > Stomach > Rumen ...
GTATAGTTTACGGTGGTGATACCGTCATTGACCTGACGGGTGGCGGTGACGAGATAAAGGGCACCCTGCTCAGGGAGGTCATTAAAGACAAAGTTGAGAGCAGAGGGGATGCCATCGGGGTACTGGGCGGCGATGGCGGCGTTCCAGGCGGCATCAGCCGCGGCATCGCCAGACTGACGGGTTATGTGCATGACATAACCGGAGGCGATATAGGTGCCCTCTATGTCACGCAGCGCAAAATCGGCACGGAGGGTCTCACCGGAGGCAATGGTACCATCGGGGCGAGAGAGGACTATCTGGATACGGTCTGAGAAGCGAGTGAACTGGTCAAGGGTACCGTAGATGTAGGCGTTTTTGGTGACGAAACCTTCGCCCGTAAACTCACGGCGGTGGACCTGACCATCCTCTATGGAGAGCATGGCGAAGCCAGTGAGGTCTCCTTGTGCACCTACGAAGTTGGCATCCTGCCAATCCCAAGTGCTGACACCCTCAAAGCGTGCGGTGTAGGAGGTGGTATAAACGGTGAACTTTTGACGTTCAGGATGGTCTGCACCCGCATAACCGGACTGAGAGAGCACGCTCCACTGGCTTGGAGCGGGCGACCATGTGACGGGGTTGGTATCAAACTGACGCATCTGGACGGTGACGAGTCCATTGACGAGAAGGATATCACCATCCTGAGGCTGGTAGTGTATGTCCGGAACGATATACTCTGTGACCTCATCGACAGTACGCTCTACGATGTTAGCAACGTGGGTGACGCGGCAATAGATACTCTGGAAACCGGCACGGGTGATTTGACCGTGACGGTTATCTGAACTCACGGATGCGTTCTGAGCATCATCCATGTTATGCCAGAAACCACGAAGGAGATCATTGACAATAAACTCGCCAGGCTCACCGTCATTGAGGTCAAGCACGAACTGGCAGGTATGGAGGGAGTCATCAAGGTCTATGATTTCCTTGACACGGCCTTTACCTGCGCTATCCCAGCGGGTGCCTGAGAGAACCTCGATGCTGTTATACTTGAAGGTGGGTACGGAGAGGCCCTGAGAGAGTTCAAGGTTACGGGCTATGATTGTGCCGTCATCATAGATACGGACTCCGGTACGGGAGCCGATGCCTACCTGAATATCTTTTACATAGTCACCAACGGTGGCGGTGCGTTTAAGGATTGTCTCACCACGGACCTCAAGATTCTGGAGAAGAGTTATGTTACCGGCAGCAGTATCATCATGAGTGCGGGAGAGGTAACGTTTGTTACCGAACGAGGGAGTGACGACACGGGTGTTATTGTCACTGAGGGTGTCATCATCGGCTACACCATCAAGGGTGTGGCCTCCAAGTATGAGGTTGGTGATGGTGGCCCAAGTGGCGGTAAGACGGAGGAACACGGCCTCAGATATGGTCTTGATGAAACGGACCATATCAGACGAAGCGATATACTCCCACCAGGAGTCAGAGCCACCACCGGCAATGGCCTCATCGGATGCAAGGGTTCCGGAGTCTATGACCTGCTCCCACTCACGGGGACGGAGGACACCACTAACCTCAGAGGCCGCAATGATTCCTTGAGTCCAGATGTAATAGTAGTCTGTGGAGCCTATCTGCTGGCCGTTCTCATTACAGCCATAGATGTCAAGTTCCTCAAGGGGAAAGACGAACTGAGCTACAGCATCGGCTGCAGGGGAGCGGGGGATGGCGATATAGACGTAGCGTTTGTTGTGGTCATGAAAGACGGTGGGGCTGGCTACGAGAGTCCAACGGCGGTAGTTGTGGCCGTTGTCATAACCCAGACCGGGGATGTCTTTCATGTAGCACAGGACCATAGCCCCAGTGGCACAGTTGGCATGGATATAGTCATTGTTGCCGGCAGCATTGAGTTGAATGAAAATGGCCGACGACGAGAACCAATAATCAGCAGGGCGGGCTTGGGTCATGGTGCTACACTATTTGTTGGGGTGCGGGGTTAATGGTCAATGGCCGGCGTGACGAACATTACGGAGCCGGGGGCGTTGTTCTGGAACTTACGCTCTGTCTTGGGCTGCTCGGCGGGAGGGGGTGCCACGTAGAGAGGTGAGGCTTTTAAGACGGCCTGCACGTCCTCATCAGTTGGGAAGTCTCCCTGATGGACGGTGACGTACTCTGAGAAGTTCTTGATACCCATGATAGCCTCATTGCGGGACTCGACCTTACGCTCTTCTGTTACCTTGAGTATAGCACTGGTGGCTTCAAGGTATGAGGCAACTGTCTTGCGGAGCATGTGTATGAGACGGGCCAGGAAACGCTGTGCGGGTTCAAGGTCACGGGGGTTGATGTCATACCAGGCAGGGGTGTTGCGAGCATGGTCTATGAGATACTCCATGAGGTCCTCACCTATGACGGGGCCTATGTAGGTCTCCTGGATGAAGCGGAGCTCTGCAAGGAGCTGGATGAAACGCTCACGGGAGTCATAGATGTTATAGTAGTTCTGGAGGACGGAGGCAGAGGGTATGATAAGGCCTGCAGCAAGGTAGTAGTAACGGGAGTTACGCCAGAGTTCCACTATGCGGGCTATCTGCTCGGCTGGAGTTGGCTCGGGGTCAGCGGCAGATTCCTGGGTGGAGTCATCCTGAGCATCGGTACCAATGGTACCGGAATCAATTACGGTTTCGTTTACGACTGCTGGATCTGCGTCTGTAGGAGATGCAGGGGCTGTCACGGGATCACTTACGTTTACGGTTACGGGCTCTGTGCCAGACTCAGAAGCGGACTCCTGAGTGGTACCACCTGATACCGATGCAGGGGATGAGGGCTGCTGCTGAGTCCACTCCTCAAGAGCCACCAAGAGGCGGTTGACTGCGGCGTGAGACTCTTTGATACAGGTATTCTTATAGGCTATGATTGATTCGCGGTCTGCCTTGGGATAATCTGATGCAACATTGAAGTTGACACCGGCACCGTTGACGGAGACGGCCTGGATATCTATGGCACGACCGAGACCATCAAACGCAATGACACGCTGGCAGAGTGAGAGCAGACGCATCATGGGCTCCATAGGCGTGGTGCTACGGACGGCGTTGATGAAGTCACGGAGACCACTCTCTTTCTGTAGCAGTGAGGCGTAGTACTCTGTTATGGCGGTATGGAGGGCAGGTCCGAGTTTGTCTATGAGGAAGTCATACTCTGAACTGTCAAAATAACCGGTTATGGTGTCAAAGTTATCTATGGCATGGGCCGGTGTGTAGAGCCGGAGCTCCTCTACTGAACTGATGAGCATAGTTGGGTGGTTTTATTTATACCCAAAAGTATGCTCGGCAGGCGGGGAGTTAGGGACAAAAGGAAAATTCAAGTTGACTCCCCCACTCTACTAAAACAGGGAGAGCTGCATACTGAAATCTTTGATTCTTTTGACGGCTATATTGTAGTAGTTTGGATCAAGCTCGAAGCCTACGTAATGACGTTTCTCTTTAATACAGGCTACGGCTGTAGTTCCACTCCCAATAAAGGGGTCTAAGATAACCGATTGGGGGGGTAAATTTGGAAATTAAAGTGCGTGGCAGTAACATTGGGAAGGCTGCACGATGCTGGTTTTCATGATTCTTGTTTATACGAATGACATTACTCATGGTACCACGTTCAAACTGCGCATTATAGAACTGACGGCCCTTACAGTCATGCTTGCTGAGTGCAAGAATAAGTTCATACTCCGAATTCAAGACTCCACCTTGTATAGCAGGCTCACCGTTACACTTATCCCAGATAAGGACCTCTTTGATATTGTCAGCATACTTGCCTAAGATGCGGAGTACTGCGCTCTTGTTACCAGTCACTATCTGGATGTTATAAAAAACAATATCCTTAGTGAGGCGTAGCATCTGGTCTATACAATCACACTGCCACTGGAAGTAATCTTCCATGGGGAGTGAATCTGACAGGCCATTGGTATATTTGTTCACTTTAAGACCGGCACGCTGCTCACCAGATGACCGATGCGTATAACAGCCACTATGGACCCGCAAACAAAAGTTATAAGGCGGACTGGTGATGCTGTAATCCACACTATTGTCTGGCATGGATTTCATTCCTTCCAGACAATCCATGTTGTATATGCGGTCAAGTTCCATTAGAATACAGGATTGTTGGGTTGAGGCTGGGACCCTATGCGGGACCAGTAGCATTCTTTCTGCGCATCGGTGACACGATGGGAGCAGAAAGAGTCAGGGCAGTCTTTACATTTCATAGTCAGCGGTGGTTTTGAGGTCCGGGTGGTTGCTTTGACGAGCGGACCAGAAGAGGTTAGAGACGTTATTGTTGGTGCGGTCTCCGTCCTGATGGAGGACATAAGGCAGGTGGTCGGGATTGGGTATGAAGGCCTCGGCTACAAGACGGTGGACCTTAAAGGTCTTGCCCTGCAGGCGGACACGGCGGTAGCCCTTGCCGTTATAGGTGGCTACAACACGCCAGGTTTCCGGTGGGGTATCCTGAGCGCGGGTGCTCAGGATACGGCCATCGGTGGTGACGTAGTAGAAGGTTCCACCTGTCTGATAAAACAATGAATACCACTTACGCATCAGTCTGTGAGTTGCATGGGCATACAGAGTGAGAGGACACAGGAGGTGGCATCGGTCTCACGGAGGATGAGGGCCTTATCGGGACCATCGAGTTCCAGACGGACATCGGACGTACCGATGACTCCAAGGGTGGTGAGTATGGTGGTGGAGGCGATGCCTATGCGGTAGCCGTCAGGGAGGGTGACATCATCACAGAGGATGGTTTCTTTGGCTGACTTAGACATTTCTACGTCATTACTTGAGAGGCAGATACCACCTTCGACACGTGAGAGTATGATAAGGCGGGTGCTCTCAGGACTGAGGATTGACATACGGCGGATGACGGCACGCAGGAGGGCTGCATCGGCTACGATATGGTAGGGACTGGACTTGCGTATGATTGCCTCATACTTAGGGAACTTGGCCTCCAGATTCATGACGATAAGGCGGGTGTAGCCGCTGCTGAATTCTATGTACTTGGCGAAATGGCGTATGGTGATACTCTCGGCATCGGCAAAGGCAGCAGCGAGAGCGTTGACGCAGATGTAGTTGACACCTATGACGGCGGGAGAGCCTTCATCAATGAAAGGTACTCCGTGCTGATGCTCGTAGCGGTAGAAGATATGGCCATCGGACGCATAGAGGGTGACTCCCTCATTGGTGACGTTGAAAGCGACACAGTTGAAGGCGGGACGTAAAGAATCCTCATGGATGAAGCCAGCGGCCTGCTTGACGGCAGGGAGGAGGACGGAGGGCTCAAGCGAGAAGCTGAGGTCAGGATCACCATTGACCTCAATCTGCGGATAGTCATCGGCACTGGAGGAGGGTATCTGGAACTCACCCTGCGCATAGACTACGGTGGTGAGCCAGTTGCCTGGATCTACGGTTATCTCAATAGGACCGGCGGGGAGTTCCTTGAGGTAAGCCATGAAGTCAAAGACGTTGAGGCAGAAGGGCTGGAACTCCTGTCCGGTGAGTATGGTGACGGGAAGCGGCAGGGTGAGGCTGAACGCGGTGCTGCTGCCGGTGATGATTAACTGGTCTCCGTCCTGACGTACCAGGCCGTAGAGGAGGATGGGTTGGATACTCTTTTGACTGATGGCTTTGCTGACAAACCCGAGTGTACGGAGCAAAGCACTGGAATCGGCTGTAAATTTCATAATCGTATTGTTTTTAAGTGATTGTTAGAAGGGAAGGTCATCTTTATCGGACGGCGCATCGAAGGGAGCGGCGGCGACCTGGGGGGCATAGCCGTTGTTCTGGGGTTCCATTGCGGCGGGACGGGCGGCCTGCTGGGAGCCAGTCTCTTCTATGAGGTAGGAGTCACCCATCTGATAGGGCATGAGACGTGAGATGGCGGCACTGAGGGCGTTGCCACGTTCATCATTGAGGTCTTTCCACTCGGGGTGTTCTTTCTTGAGGCGGTTGCAGAGGGATTCACGGATACGCTTACGGCGTTCCTCGGTGAGGGTGTAGCAGACCTGATAAGCAGGGACGTTATAGGGGGTTATATCCTCTCCCTTACGTATGAGGTTCTGCTTGATAGCATTCAGGTAACTGGAGTTGCAGTTACGCTGAGTGGTGGAGATGAAAGCACGGAATCCGGAGGCGTTACGCTTATCCTCGTCACGAGTATCTGGCTGTACGTCTATGCCATTGATGCCGACGGGAATGAAGATGCCAGGGATTTGAGGACCACCATCGGTGACGGTGATGTTAAGGAAACGGGCACCTATGAAGATGCCTAAGTCTTGGGTGTTACGATATCTTGCCATATTATTTAATGTTTAGTTGTTACAGTTAGAAGGGATAATCCTCTTTGTCATCACGGGCAGGCACGGCGGCGGTAGCGGTGGCTTGCTGAGGTGCAGCGGACCAGGTGCGTTTGCGCTGGCGGGAGTTGAGGTAGTCACGCCAACGTTCACGTTCGGAATCTGTGAGGATGACGGGCTTGCCACTGTCATCCATGATAGGTGTAGGATCAGGAGCGGCGATGAACTTGTTATACTCTGTCATGAGTTCATCATTATTGGCGGGTATAGGGTCTTTACCCTGACGGTAGAAATAGACGGCGTGCTCTGTGCGGGAGAGCTCACGTATAATCTTGGGGTGTATGGTGGGGTCTTTCTCCCACTCGGGACCAAAGAAGTAGTATGAGGTGCGCCAGGCCTGGTGTGCGAAATAGCCGGTGAGTTCTGCTTTCTTGAGGGTGCGGCCATCGGCACGGCGGAAGAGTTGGGGCGGGTTCATGACGATGCCGGTGGTCTCACAGTAGTCCATAAGACGGCGGCGGAAGGCCTTGGGCGAGAAGGAGTCATTCTTGTTACGGGAGGCCTCGGCAAAGTCTGTCTTATACTCCTCAAGCATGGAGTCAAGGTCAACGGGTACGCCATAGACGCTATCGGATGAGAAAAAGACACGGGCAAAACGGAGGAAGGATTCTCCAAGTGACTGGGTGAGGGTACGCTGCTCCATGTATTTTTTCTGGGCATCGACCTTCTCATCATAACGCATGACGAACTGAACGGCCAGGGCACAGATAAGGGCTATCTGGTTACGGGAGGCGGCGGAGAGTTTCTCAGGGCTGGTGGTATTGAAATCAGGCATGAGGTCCGAGATATACCGGGCAGCCTTGTTTTTCATTATGTTCTGACCACAGAAACGGTGAGAGAATCCACCCAGGCAGACACGGCGCATAGTGGAGTCATCGAGGTCATGAAGCGGATAGTTACTGGTGACTACATGGCCCGGTCCCTCTGAGAGCGGTATGGTGGTGCGGTCTTTCCACATGTAACGGACAGAGAAATCACCGGTTATGAGGTTATAGAGTTTACCGAAGTCAAGAGACTGGTCAACATCTTCCCAATGGACGATGCGGTGTTTATGGTGCTGGTACTCGGCCAGGTTGCTGCTGAACTCCTTGGTGGTGATGAGGTCACGGCCGTTGATATTGAGGATATGGGCGGCACAGCCGGCAAAGATGCGGACAAAGGAGGATTTTCCGGAGCCTCCCTCGGCACGGTTGGCGGCGGAGACAACATTCTCTATGAGGTAGGAGATGCAGTTGGACTTGGATTCACGATAACGCCAGAGCATACGACCCAGGCAGAAGAGGAGGTTGACGAAACGGGAGTCAAGTTCCATCTGCTCCTCAGGCGAGAACTGACGGCCTTCATGCAGGAGTTCCTGCTCATGTTCCCACTCCTCATTAGCAAAACCACGGAGGACACGTAGGGGCGGCCAGAGTTCCTCTTCCTTACGGCCATGCCAGTTGACTATCCAGCGGTGGGTCTGTGCCCAGAGGGCGAGGTCATTCTCAAACTGTGAGATCTGCTGCAGGGAGTAGAGGGGACGGCCTTGGTCATCTTTCTCATTGCGTTTGTTCTGGAAGGCCTCAAGGCGGGTGCGGTACTCGGGATTCTCTTCTATATCAAAGGGGGTATCTTTGAGGAGGTTGATATTCCAATGCAGAAGCTCTGAGCGTTCTACATGGAAGTCTATGTTATCGTATGGTATGAGGGTGATGCTGTCCGGTGTGATGCGGAGAGCACCGTTCTCATAGAAGAAATGTTCTATGTTACGGCCGTAACCGGCGGTGTAGTTGAGTTTGACGGCGGGCAGGGAGGCTATGGTCTTTTCATTGATTTCCTTATTGGCACGTAGGACGGCCTGTACCATTTTTTCATACTCATCGGGGCGATCGGTACGCTCATCGTTGAGTTGGCGGGCATAGTCTTTGAGGGAGTCTATGGTGGCCTGTACCATTGAGGCGGGGGTGAGTTCATCGGCAAAAGGACCATCGACATGGACGAAACGGCCTATCTTATCGGGGGCATCGGGACGGACATCGCGGGCATAGCCGGCACTGGCCATGAACTCCCAGAGGGTTGCGGGGTTGATGGTGTAGTATATCTCTTTGGTCTTGCTGCCACGTTGCGCTTTCTCACTGCGGACAAAAGGGTTGGAGCAGAGGGCTGAGGTGATGCAGGATGAGAAGAGACGGTTGAGGTCATCATCATACTGGCTGGACTCACGAGGCAGCATGTGGTAGCTGAGGAAGAAATCCCTTATGGTCTGGACGGGGTGGCAGTAGAGGCGAGCCATGCTGAGGTGCGCGGAGTCCTGTATGGTGTAAGGGAGCTCGGCACGCTGCATGTCACGGTAACGGCATGATATGTCACGGGCTATAAGGAGGCTCTGGACGGTGCTGGGCAGGAAGGTATAGAGGCTATCGGCAAAGCGGTGCATCTTATTGTAATGCACGGAACTGAACGGGACGGCTCCATACGAGTAGCAGACGTGGTAGAAACGGGTACCGAACTGCTTGGGATAGGTGTAGCGCAGGGCCTTGAGGTGGTAGTAGGTGCTGATGGCATCCTGCGGGGTGGCGCAGTAGATGACGGCGGAGGCGGTGTAGTCTTTTTCCTTGCGGGGGTCTGAGCCGGCATTGACGGCAGATTCATCAAGATCCTGGAGGTATTCAAGTTCATCGGGCTCTGATTCCTTTAGGGCCTTGAAAACTCCTGTGTTGTCACTGGTGCGGTTCTCTACTGCCTTGGTAAAGCTACTGTCACCGGCTAACCAGCGGGAGACTTTGGCTACGGTATGCTCATCAGTCTGGCTGAACACGAACGGGGGACGGTCTGAGGCGGGAAAGAAGATGCAACCACTGTCCTCTTTATCTATGTCAGGGAGGCAGACGAAGATGGGGTTCCAGGGGGTTGAGGTTATCACGTCAGAGACTTGCTCTCCGCTGCGGGTGACTGAGGGTAGCGTTACCTGCAGGACGGCCTCGATATTAAAATCAGACAGTATCTGACCGGGGTTGAAATGCCAGGGGCTGCTGGAGTTGGGAGTGTCAAAGCCGTAGTTGATGACGTTATCACGGTCAAGCCACGTGGTGCAACCAAGTGCAGAGAGGTCCTGCGGAGTGAACTCTGTCTTTGGTTGGAAGGTGAGGCGTTCCTGAGGACGGTCGGCCTGGGTGCGGTATTCACGTTGCAGGAGTGAGGGCCAGCGTTGCTGTATCTCCTCATCAGAGTGGCCGGCCTTGCGGGCGAGTTCGAGGCAGGCGCGGCGCAGATCCTCACCGACACAGATGAAGGTGGAGGGTGAGGTTGGTGTGGCGCGGTGCCAGTAGCCGTAACCACGGATGGCAGCAAAGAGCTCTATGGCTCCGTATCCGCTACGACGGGTCTTGGTGCACTGCCACATTTCAACGGGACGGGAGTAGAGACCTCCGCGGCGTTTGTTATATATAATGAAATGCGGAGTGCTGCCGGGTGCCTTGCAGAAGGGGCACAGACAGGCGGTCTGGTCTGGGTCCGGCTGCTCTTGTACGGAATGCACAAGCAGTTGGAGCGGGAGGGCCGCGAGTTCGTCTATGAGCGGATCATATATCATGTTGATGCGAGCTTATATAAGAGGCTGACTTACAGATTGAGGTTTACTTGGGGCGGTGCATAGTCCACCAGATTGCCCAGGTGGTGAAGAGGGCATCGGACAGGGAGTGATGCGCCACGTTGGGGGTTAGTTCAAGACACTCCGGGAGTTTGGGTATGCGCTTGAAGGCCTCGGTTGCATCAGGGCTCTCCATATAGACCTCTGTGTTAGAGAAGTGCTGATAGAGGGTCTCTGTCACGTAAGTGCGGGCATCACGGCAGGTGCGGTAATGCAGGGGATTCTTGAGTTTGAACTTACGCTCCATGTGATGCAGGATGGCGAAGTCAAGTTCACAGCCTTGTGCCCAGAGGGTGACGGTATCACACTCATGAGCGGCCTTGGTGTCCTGAATCCAATCCAGGAAGAAACGGAAGCAGTCCTCGACAGGATAGCAGTCACCGATGGCGAGGGCGGCCTTGGCATCGGGGGTGCGGTGGTTCCACCAATCGACGGTTTCGGGGTCAAAATCAAAGCCGCTGCCTACGCAGGTGCGGAGATCGACACTGGTCTGGAAGGTGGGGGTGGATTCTGTTACGAGCAAGGTCTCAGGGCCATCTGCATGACGGTTCCAAGCTACGGCTCCAAGCTGGAGGACAGCAGCGTTAGACTCAAGAGAGAGGGTCTCAAGGTCAAAGGTTATATCAAGATGTTTCATAGTCAGCATTAATTGTTTACAGTCACTTTTTAATCTCTTTTTGTTGTGGGGGGGGTAATTTCACCTACCCCCTCCCTGCGGCCATGTACCAGTATTGGTGCATCCTACGGCCAGCGGGCTTTCCCAGGGCCAACGGGGTTATATATTAAGAAACTTATCTATGGGGAACCACCTGACAGTACATGAATAGAGGCGGGTGAGGACTCCCGATATGAGAAGTTTCATATCGTCAAGCGAGGCGAATCGGTAGTTGGGGTCATGGACCGAGACAGCGAGCCGCCAGAAACCTTTGCCGTTACGGCGAATTATGTCATGCTCTTCAATGATCACCACCTGACGGGCGATGCCGTTCTGCTTACCTACCAGATAGGTGAAGGCCTTGCGGAGCATTGACATGGTGAGACCGCGAAAGACAAAGGTGAGCTGGTCATCATCAGGACCGCGGTAATCAACCGTAGCCGCTATGAGGTAGTGAGGGCGGCGGTCCTTGCGTGGACGACCGCGGCGGGTGAGAACGGGATGCTGCATAATTAGTTGTCATTACGGACCTCATTCTCAAATTCCTGTATGATATGGCGAACCCCTACCCGTTCCCACGGACGAAAATCATCAGTACGGAATCGACCCACAGAGGCCGTAAGGCCCATGCCGAGGGAACAAATGTAGAGGTGAAAAAGACGTTTGAGGCCACGTTGCTTACCCAGCAGAGAGTAGAAGGCTCCGGGTTCTGATATGATACGTGTGACCTCTGTTGCAGAGAGTTGCTGCGGATATGACGTAGAGAGGAAAGTGCGCTTGATGTTATCTATGCCTTGGAGTTCCCACTGGCGGAAACCCTTATCAAAGAAACGCTTGTAGGAGAAGCCTTGCTTGGCACCGTAGCGAGCCATGACAGCCCAAAGGTGCACTTTCTGATTTGGAGTAAGGTCAACTGACTCCAAATGAGTGCGTGGCTCTGTTAATTTGTCTATAATCATATTTGTCAGCAGGGGATTTTTTAATTATCATTGCAAATATAAAATCACATTTTGTAAAAATGAATAGATTAGGTCAGATTTCTTCTAAAATTTAACATTTGAAATAAGATTTTAGGGCGGAGGGTACTGACTTGAACTATCATAATAAGATGTGAAATATGGGGCAAAAAGTATAATTATTACTAATTCAGAAAAAGGAGGTAAAATGAATTACTCGTACAACTACGGTTTTTTGAGGGAGTTCATGGAGGCGAACAAACTCAGCAAGCGGGACCTGCTTCAAGCCTTGGGGACGACGGATTATGTGGGGTTGAACAAATGGCTGGATGGTAAGCTGCCTATACATGTGATTGCTATGCTACGGCTATGCAACTATTACAACATTCCACTGGCAAGTTTCTTTTATGACGAGGATGGGATGCCTGCAAAGATTGAGCCACTGATGCCGGGAGCGGACAGCCAGACACGGCCTACTGATGACTACCAGGTAAGGCACGGCGTAGGCAACGGCATTATGAGCGCGGAGGTGACGGACAGAGCACCACGTAGCAAGAGCCAGGAGCGTATAGTGGCCGAAGGTCTGGAACGGCAGGCACAGCAAGTGAAGCAGAGGGATGAGGCAGTACAGGCTATGCGGAACGGTGGCGCGGATGCGGACAGTGACGGCGGCACTGAGGTGCATGAACCACGGGAGCCGTATATGGCTCATGTAAACCTGACGGAGTATAAGTTACGAATGGAGTTGGAGCATACTCAGGAAATACGCGCTCTGGAGAAACAGCACCGGGAGCGGGAGGACAGGATCCGTAAGGAGTGCCAGACGGAGTTTGCGACACGTGAGATGCGTTATCTGGATATAATTGAGAAAGCTAACGCAGGACTGAACAAACGGCTGGCGGAGGCTATGGGGCAGAAGGAAGAGGACGGCAAATAACGCTGGCCTACCTTTATAATATAAGAATGGCGGAGCATCCTATCAGACTCCGCCATTCTCTTTCACTCCGTGTAGTTCCGGTGACGGAGTGCTACTGATTTTTCTGTTCGGCCAGACGTTCGGCCTCGGCCTGCCAGTTGGTGTAGGTGGAGAGCTGGACGCGGGTTAAGTCATCGCCAGTACATTCATGAGAGGAGCGGATATACACTCTATCCTGAACGAAAAAGAATGTAATGCTGGGTTCTGTGCGGGTGAACTTGCGGATCTGACGACGGGTCTCAGGTTCTTTGATTCCAAGTATCTTGAACAACGCTTCTGTGCGGATGACCGGGAGACGGACACGTTCCTTCTCGGCACGTATAGCCTGACGGAGAGCACGAGAGGCAGCACTTTTTTTTGCGGTACTGGAGGGTGCGGGCGTAGAAGAGTCAGGGCTATAATATAATATGTACGGAAGGAAGTAGCTATCCTTAAACTTGGAGTCCAGATAGGCGCGGTCTATATCTTTCTTTCCAGAGAGGACATAGTTGGCCATAGGGGCGAAGTATGTGAGAGGTTTGATGCGAGAGGCATCGGCCCAAGAGACGGGTTTCTGTCCGTAGAGGCGATCCCACGTATCGGACGGACGGAAATCGGCATCAGGTAGCAAAATGAGCTCATTGGAGTACATGCAGTTGGGTTCATAGAGCTCCTCACCATCAGGGGTGATGTGGCGCAGACGGAAGATATTGGGATTGGGCTTGCACTTGGGATCAAAGAGGAGGTAATCCACTCCGCCGGCAAAGTACTGGACGGGTTGCTCATACT